>Ga0335081_10001174_pt1 | contig 41663 bp, 32 predicted proteins | sample Lox_Sample_35_FD_206713 | JGI IMG/M metagenome (GOLD analysis project Ga0335081, IMG submission 206713) | Soil microbial communities from Loxahatchee National Wildlife Refuge, Florida, United States - Lox_Sample_3.5 | ecosystem: Environmental > Terrestrial > Soil > Wetlands | place: USA... | reverse complement strand
TTTTTTTTGTTGGGGGGAAAGAGCCCGGAGACTAGCCCGGCACCGAAATTTGTGTCTTGACATTCCTTATCCGCCCATTGAAAATCGAGATATTTCAATCCCGCACCGGGGTGGGCACGCGGGATGGAATCGGAGCATCGGGCCGGAGGGGGATGTCCGAAGCAGGTTCCTCCTTTCCGATAGCGCGATACAAGACAAAACGTAAACGCGAACAACTGCCGAAAGAAAGGAAAAGTCTCAATGCCTGGAAGACACAGCGCGCTTGTGCGCGGGTTGCTCGGGACGAAGCGATCCCCGCTGTTTGAAGGAAAGTTCGGACGAATGTTTCGTGCTTTGCACCCCGCGTTCGATCCCGATGACGACAGCCTCCAGAACATCTTTGTACAGTTGGGCGAGGCAATGTCGGCCGACTTCGACCCGCCGAAAGACGGGCCGGATGAGGAGGAAAGCGGAATTCCGGCGCTCTACACGTATTTGGGCCAATTTATCGATCACGACCTCACCTTCGATCCTGCCAGCAGCCTGCAGCAGGCGAACGATCCGGATGCCCTGACGGACTTCCGGACTCCCGCCTTCGATCTGGACAATGTCTACGGACGTGGACCTGACGACCAGCCCTACATCTACGATGGACCAAACCACCCGGACTCCTTCCTGCTCGGCACTCCGATTCAAGGTGCTGGAGATCCCAAAGCCGCAGACCTGCCACGGGGTCCGAACGGCCGCGCGCTGATTGGCGACCCGCGCAACGACGAGAATTCGATCGTGTCGCAATTACAGGGGTTGTTCCTGCGGTTTCACAACCGGTTTCGCGCCGAGAACCCGGCTCTTAACTTCGCCAATGTGCAGCAGCAGGTCCGATTCCACTATCAGTTCGTGGTGTTGAACGACTTTCTGCCACGGATCGTGGATGAGAATGTTCTGAATGCGTTGCGGACGAACGGCAAGTACGACCGGGACAGGTTGAAGTTCTACAAACCGAAGAAGGCGCCGTTTCTGCCGGTGGAGTTTTCGGTGGCGGCCTACCGGCTGGGGCACTCCATGGTCCGGCCGGGCTACCGGCTCAACAACAACGTTCTGCTGCCGATCTTCCCGGTTCCCGCCCAGGGATTCAACGAGGGTCTGACGGGCTTCCGTCCATTGAACCCGCAATGGGCAATCGATTGGGGCCGTTTCATCGACATCGATCAACGGGCTTTTGGCGTCGAACTGGATGACAACGGCAAGTTGCCGGGCGGAGGCGATCCTTCCGCGCAACAACTCGCGGATAATCAGCAGCGTTTGCAGTTTGCGTATCGGATCGACACTTCACTGGTGAATCCGCTGCATAATCTGCCTGCCGTAGTGGCGGTCAACCCCTCCGTGCTGGCGACGCGCAACCTGTTGCGAGCCTGGAGACTGGGTCTGCCTTCCGGGCAGGCGGTGGCGGATGCGATGGGTGTCGATGCGCTGAAGGATTCGCAAATCGTTATCGGCAAGGCGACAGACGACCCCGATCCGGATGCCAAGACGATCGACCAGATAGCCAATGGCGCCTTCGTCAAGAAGTGCCCCCTGTGGACGTATATCCTGGCGGAGGCGGCACGGACCAGGACGCCGGTCCCGATTCCAGTCACTGGCACTCAAACGATTTCGACGCCGAAGCTGGGCCCGGTGGGTGGGCGGATTGTGGCGGAAGTCTTCCTGGGGCTGATGTTCGGCGATCCACACTCGATGCTGAACGTGAATCCGAACTGGTTTCCGGCAATGGGAGCCAATTTCAAGCTAAAAGACTTCGTCGCGTTTGCTCTGGGGTAGTAGCACGAGGTTCCCAATCGATCGGTACATCACACTTACCGAAAGGCGCTAAGTTGGAGTAGTTATCGCACCTTCAGTAACATCAGGTCGCTGTCCTGGCTGTCGATTTCGGTAAACACAACCGACCGGCCGTCGGGCGGGCTCGACAACACGTGGTGGATGGGATGATCGATTGCGGCGATGCGCCGGCTGGTGCCGGCCGCAAAATCGTACAGATCCAGTTTCGCGCCGGCCGCACTGAGTGACGACAGGTAGTAAAGCCCTTCGGGAGCCATCGCGATCGACGACAGGCCGACGACACCCGAAAGTACCGGAGTTTCGGCACCACCTCCGGAAGGGGCGGAAAAAATCGCCGGCGGCTGCTGCGGGGTGGTGTAGTAGATGGTCTTACCGTCGAAGCTCTCGACCGCATAGGTGCCGCCGCCCCGCGTGATTTGCCGCGCCTCGCCTCCCACGCTCGGCACCTTCCAGATCTGCGGCTTTCCGCTGCGATCGGAGGAGAAGTAGACGAAGCGGCCATCCCTCGACCAACTGGGGTAGATGTCTGCTCCAGGTCCGCCCGTCAGGCGTAGCACGGAGCCTGACGCTACGTCGATGACGGAGATCTCCGAGCGTCCGTCGGCAGTGGATTGAAACACGACTCTCCGCGCGTCCGGCGACCAGCGTGGAGTTGCGCCCAGCGACGAGACCCTCTTCAGAACCGATCCATCCAGGTTGGAGATCCAGATTTCCGTTGGTCCGGAACGGACCGAGCTGAAGACCAGGCGCCCATCGGAGGAAAGATCGGCGGTATAGTCCCGGCGGGTGGAGGACATCAGCCGCGACCAACGCGGAGGAGCGCCCGAAGCCGCCGGCGATACCGCGACACGCCAGGTGCTGGTCTGCTCGATGTTCCTGCGGACATACGCCAGCGTGCCGGTGGCGGGCGAGACGGTCGGATCGGTTCCCTCGATTCCCGTTTCCACGAGGCCACTGTTCAGTTGCGGCCCGGCGTTCACACGATAGAGGAAGCGGGCGCCGGCAGTAGTGGCCGCCGCCGAAAAGTAGAGCGACTGGCCGTCGGGAGTCCAGGCGAGGGTGTCCACCAACAGGTGCAGGTCTGTAATCCGGACCGGATCGTGGGTGGGTTCGAGGTCACTGGAAAGCGGGACGATGAAGACATCGCGCCACACCTTGGTGGTTGATCGCGTAAACGCGAGTTTGCTCCCATCAGGCGAGACTGCCGGGCTGAGGTCGCCCGTGGATTGGAGAGGCGGCGAACTGATGCGGTGGATGGCCCCGGTCTCCATGGAGAGCAGAAACAGGGCCGGCGGACCATCGTCCGGAGGGCTCGCCGCAACTACCAGCCAGCGCGAGTCCTTGCTCCACGACAACGGATGATCGGTTGCCGGGGAAGGGGTGATCTCCGCGAGTTTCCGCTCATCGGTGCCGTCGGGGTGGATGACGCGGATCTCGCTTTTGCCCTGCGTGGAGTCGCGGAGAAAGGCGATCGTCCGACCGTCCGGAGACCAAGCCGGACTGTAGTCGCGGTCCGGGCAGTTGGTCAACTGCCTCGGCGCGCCGGGATTCACAGACGTCACGAAGAGATGGAACGTGGACTGTGCTTCACCGTTCCAGGCGAACACTACCTGATTCCCATCCGGAGAAAACGACGGGTAGAGTTCCGATCCGAGGTAAGTGGTGAGCGGCACCGGCGCGAAGGACGGATGAAACGGACTGCCGTTTTTTGCCAATGCCCGATAGGCGGTCGGGATCGCGACCCCGAACGCTACGGACAGAGCGATGACGGTCCCCCAGAGCCAGCCTCGAGACAAGCTGCTGCGAATTGGCGCCTGACTACGGACGGGGCTGCCGTTAAGCGGCACCTCCGGAGGGAAAGGCAAGAGTGGCCGCGCGAGCGGCTCGACCGGAACCAGAAACCGGTAACCGATTCGCGGCAGGGTCTCGAGAAATCGCGGGCTGTTGGCGGAATCACCCAGGGCGTCCCGAACCCGGTTGATCGTCTTGTTCAGTCGATGGTCGAGATCGCCCCAAGCCTGGTCGGGCCAGAGGGTCTTGCGCAGTTCCTCCCGGGTGACCACGTCACCCCTGCGCTCGATGAGCATGATGAGCGCCTGGTAGGGTTGCTCGGCCAACCGGATTCGCAGGCCGTGCTTGCGCAGTTCGTGATCCTGCAGATTGATCTCGAACGATCCGAAATGATAGCCCTTCGAAGACACCCGTTTGTTGAAAATTCTACCTCAACCCGTCTCGGTACACCAGCACCAAAAATCCCTGGATTCAGCGATTTCCCAAGGGACATGCAAGGGACCGAGAAGGGGCACGCGGCCAACTGGTGCGGTGCTACTATTTCGACCCAGAGTCAGAGCCAGAGGCAATCCATGAAATCGATCAGCGTCGGACGCCGCGCGTTCCTGCGCCTGTGTTCCGCATGTGCCGCTTTCCTCAGCCAGCCCGGTACCGCAAGGTCCGCGCCCCAGAGCATTCGAACCGGCGTCAAGCACCGGAAGAATTTCGTTGGCATCCAGATGAAGCCGTACGCTTGGGTGGACGAGGGGATCGACCGCGCCCTCGATAATCTGCAGCAGAAGGGCGCGGTCAACACCGTGTGGGCTTACACGTACGATTTTTCCGAAGCGCGGATGACCCGCGACGGCACGATTCCGCTGCCCGACCACGGCGTGCCGGGCAGTCCGGAATTCGTCGGGGGCGCGTTCTACGACTACGACCAGAAGTACTTCCGCGACACCATCCTGAAGGACTTCCGGTCGCCGGATTACGGCAAGTTCAACGTTATTACGGAAGTCGCTCCGAAGGTAAAGGCGCGCGGCATGGACTTTTTCGCCTGGGACTACAACAACGCCGTCCCAATCATGAATCGGAGCATTCCAGGTTTTGCGAAAGTGACCGAGATCGACGTCTACGGGAGGCGCACCACCAGCCCGTGCTTCAACCATCCCGAGTACCGGGCGCACCTTGCGGGCAAGATCGAGAGCCTGCTGAGCGGCTATGCCGCCGAGGTGGACGGTATCGCGTGGGGCTGCGAGCGCATGGGACCCTTGCAGAACATGATCGGCGGCACGTGGAGTACCCAAGGCATCTCGTGCTTCTGCGAGCACTGCCGCGCCCGCGCTCGAGCGCGCGACGTGTCGGCGGACCGGGCGCAGCAAGGCTACCAGAGGCTCGACCAACTGTTCGCGGCGGCATCCCGCGACCAACGCCCCCTGGACGGGTACTTTGTGACCTTCTGGCGTCTGTTGCTCGACTATCCGGAGATTCTGAGTTGGGAGAAGCTCTGGACCGATAGCTATCACGAGGTCCGCAGCGAATTGTACGGCATCGGCAAGTCCATCGCGCCCGCCAAGCCGTTCGGCTTCCACATCATGCAGAACATGACCTTCAGCCCGTTCTACCAGGCGGAGGAAGATTACTCCCGTACCCGGGACTATACGGACTACCTCAAGATCGCGACTTACAACAATGCAGCCGGTCCTCGTATGGCATCCTATCTCGACCGTTTAAGCGCCACGATTTTCCATGATGCCAGCCCTAAAGACTTCCTGCCCTTCTACTACAAGGTGATGAATTACCAGGAAGGTCCCTACGATCAGCTCCACACGACGGGGCTGTCCGCCGACTATGTCGCCCGTGAGACCAAACGTGCGATCGCCGGCGTGGGCGGGCAGGTGAAGATCTACCCGGGAATCGATATCGACGTGCCGACCCGGCGCACCGACAAGCGGACCACCCCGGACGATGTACGAAAGTCCGTGCGGGCGGCACTAGGTGCGGGCGCCGACGGCGTCGTACTGTCGCGAGAGTACGTGGAGATGTGGCTCGCGAACCTGTCGGCTGCGGGTGACACCTTACGGGAAATCTGGGGAAAGGGATAAGACGTGGCGCAGACACTTGCCGCGTCCCCAGTCTTGGGGACGCGTCTCGACGCGGCAGGCAGGAGCGCCCGCGCCACATCGCGGCCCGAAGAGCGGCGGGTTTTCAGGAATTTTTGTGGGCCGGCGGGGGCCCTCGGGTACAGGCAGGAATGCCTGCGCCACGTTTCGAGATGGAGGAATACCATGAAGTATTGCATCGCAACGCTCCTGATGATGGCCTGCCCGACCTTCGCCGGCGCGCAGGCCGTGTCCAATGCTACGATTCATGGCGAGGTTACCGACGCCAGCGGAGCAGCCGTACCGAACGCACAGATCAAGGCTACTCAGACGGACACCGGACAGATCATCAGCACAACGACGGGCGGTGATGGCGCATACGTGCTGCCGAACCTGCCGGTGGGGCCGTACCGGCTGGAGGTCAGTGCTCCTTCTTTCAGCAACCACGTACAGTCCGGCATCATTCTCCAGGTCGGCAACAACGTGCAGATCAATGTCGTCCTCGAAGTGGGCGCGGTCACGCAGCAGGTGCAGGTCTCGGCCAATGCCGCGATGGTGGAGACGCAGGACACCGCCGTCTCCGAGGTCATCGACCAGCGGCGCATCGTGGACCTTCCCTTGAATGGACGCCAAGCCACCGATCTGATTCTCCTCTCGGGTGCTGCCAGCGTCCCGCCCGGCGCGGCGGGTAGATTCATTACCACGCACGACTATGTGAGCTCCGTGGGCGTCTCCATCGCGGGCGGCCAGGAGAACGGCAACAACTACCTTCTCGATGGCGGTGACCACAACGACACCCATTCGGCCGTCAATCTCCCGTTCCCGTTCCCCGACGCGCTTCAGGAGTTCAGCGTGCAAACCAACGGCGTTTCCGCGCGCTACGGCCTGCATCCCTACGCCGTCGTGAATGCTGTCACCAAGTCCGGCACTAACGCGATCCATGGCGACCTTTTCGAGTTTGTGCGCAATGGCGACTTCAATGCGCGTAACTTCTTCGCCCCCACGCAGGATTCGCTGCGGCGCAATCAGTTCGGCGGGACGGTGGGCGGTCCCATCCGCAAGGACCGCATCTTCCTGTTTAACGGGTTTCAGGCCACGCGAACGCGGACCGCGCCCCCACAGACCACCAGTTTCGTCCCCACCCAGCAGGTGTTGAACGGTGACTTCAGCACCATCGAGTCGGCCGGCTGCCAATCGAGCGGCAAAGGCGTGACGCTGATGGACCCCAGCAACGGCCAGCCCTTTCCGAACAATTTCATCAGTCCGACGCGATTCAGCACGCCGGCAGTGAACCTGGCCAAACTGATTCCGGTGTCCGCCGATCCCTGCGGCAAGATCATCTACGCCATCCCGAACCCCAATAACGAGAACCAGTACGTGGGCCGCGTGGACTGGTTGCAGAGTTCGCGCCACACGGTGTACGGCCGATTCTTCGTGGCCGATTATGACAACCCGCCAATTTACACCAACAACATTCTGACCACCACGCGATCGGGCCTCGAAGAGCGGGCCACCTCGGCGGTGGTGGCGGACCAGTTCAGCACGCCAGGTTTTGTGAATGCCTTCCATGGCACTTATACCCGGCTCATCAATAATCGGGCGGTCTCGCCCCAGATGCCCAATATCGTCACGCTGGGGTCGAACATGTTCAACGCCTATCCTCATTTCATCGATCTCACGGTGAACAACAAATTCGCGGTGGGCGGAGGGTCCAACGCGCCTGCTACCTTTACGCGGAACACCTTCCAATTAGCCGACGACGTGGACTTGATCCGCGGCCGGCATCACATCATCTTCGGCGCGGAATACATCGCCATGCAGATGGATGAAATCAACATCTCGCTGGCGAATGGGGAGTGGACCTTCAACGGTTCGCTGACCAACGATGCGCTCGCCGATTACATGCTCGGCAGAGCGAGCCTCTTGGGAGTCGGGAGCCCTTTTCAGATCGGGTTGCGCGAGAAATACTGGGGCGCGTACGTGCAGGACGATCTGCGTCTGGGAAAGGGCTTGAACGTGCACGTCGGCCTGCGCTGGGAGCCTTCTCTGCCGGAGCACGACGATATCGGGCGAGGCTCGCACTTTTCCATGGCCGGGTTTCTGGCCGGGCAGCACTCGCGCGTGTATCCGAATGCGCCGGCCGGCCTGTTGTTCTACGGCGATCCGGGGATACCGGAATCGTATGCGGGCGATAACTGGCTCGGGTTTGCGCCACGAATCGGCCTGGCGTGGGATCCCTCGGGGAAGGGCAGCCAGAGCGTGAGAGGATCGTACGGCATCTTCTTCGATACGCCGGAGACGTTTACTGCGCGGGACCTGGGCGCGTCCGCGCCGTGGGGCAACGCCATCTCGTTGACCGCGCCGGCGGGCGGGCTGGGAAATCCCTTCCTCGGATACCCCGGCGGAAACCCGTTCCCCACGCCCTATCCCCCAACTGCCGGCACCGTTTTCCCCGCCGCGGGGCAGTACATCAACTTTCCGCTGAACCTGCACCACATGTATCATCAGCAATGGGATTTGAGCTATCAGCGTCAGGTGGGCAAGGACTGGCTCGTGACTGTGGCCTATCTCGGCAGCAAGGCGACCCACTTGCGTACCTCGATTGAAGGCAATCCTGCGGTTTATATGCCCGGATCCTCGACTGTCGCCAATACGCAGCAGCGGCGCCTGCTCACGCTGCTCGACCCGACGCAGGGTCCGTTCTATTCGAAGATCACGCAGGCCGACGACGGCGTCAACACGAACTACAATGCGCTGCGAGCCTCGCTGCAGCACCGCTTCAGCCACAATGTAACCGTGCTCTCGGTTTACACGTGGTCCCACTGTATGCAGAACGCGGAGACCTTTGGCAACCGCAACAGCCTGGGCTCGGCGTTGTACCAGGACCCGAATAACCGCAACGGCGATATTGGCCCCTGCGACTTCGATCTGCGCCACAACTCCACCACATCGATGGTCTACCAATCACCGCGTTTCGCGAACCGGGTGACCGAGCAGTTGCTGGGTAACTGGCAGTTGGGCGGCCTGTTTTCCGTGCATACCGGCTTCCCGTTCACTCCGACCACCGGCGTAGACAACTCGCTCACGGGAGTCGGCCAGGATCGGCCCAATGTGGTGGCCGCTCCGTATGTGCGCAACACCAATTCGCTGGTTTGGATCAACCCGGCCGCCTTTGTGCCGAATGCACTGGGCACGTTCGGCGATGCCGGATACAATTCCCTGATCGGGCCGGGTTTCTTCGACCTGGACGCGAACGTGTCGCGGCGCTTCCCCATTCGCGAGCATCAGGGGTTCGAATTGCGCTTCGAGTTCTTCAACCTGCTCAATCACACGAATTTCAACCTGCCCGTCAGTTCGCGCAACTCCTCGACCTTCGGAAAGATTCAAAGCTCGGCCGATCCGCGGATTCTGCAGTTCGCCGCCAAATTCAACTTCTGAGACGGATATGAAACCGACATCCTCGACTCTCAACCGCAGACGACTGTTGCAAGGACTGGGCGCGTTGCCCGCCGCGGTGGCCGCCGCGCAGCCTCCGCAACGCCGGGGCGCTCAGGGGCGCGGCGCAGCCTCCACTGAAAGGTTCGTGGGCATTCAGATGGGTCCCCACAGTATGCTCGATGAGGGCATCGACCGGGTCCTCGACCGTCTCCAGGGGGAATGCGGCATCAACTCCGTGATGGTCTACAGCCACACGTACTACACGGCCGACGGCATCCGCCGCAAACGGACGGCCTCGGTGCTGGCACAAGACCACGGCGTGCCGGCCCGCGACCTCAACACGCGCAACCTCCCCTACGTGTGGGTGAAGCATCACGACGAGTATTTCCGGCACACCATCCTGCGCCACCAGCCGGTGAATTCGCGCATGGAGTACGCCGGCAACGATCTCTTCGCCGAGATGCTGGAGCCCATCCGCAAGCGCCGGATGAAGCTTTACGCGCGGATTCTGGAGCCCTTCTCCATCGAGATGGCCGGGCTGCTGCCCAATTGGGTGAAGGTCCTGACGGTGGATGTGTATGGCCGCGCAGGACGTCTGCCGTGCTTCAACAATCCGGACTATCGGAACTTCTGGCTGGCCACGTCCGAAGACATGTTCCGCAGCTACGAGTTGGATGGCTTTCAATTCGGCGCGGAACGGTCCGGGCCTCTTTCCAACCTGCTGCTCGGCGGGACGGTGCCCTATTGCTTTTGCGAATACTGCCGGGCGCGCGGGCGTGAAAAGGGCATCGACGTGGAGCGCGCCCGCGAAGGGATGAAGCGCCTCCATGCTTTCGTGCGCGACGATCTGCTGGGCAGCGACACGGTCCCGGTGGAAGGGGTCCCGACCCTCGTCATGAATCACTTCTTCCGCTATCCGGAAATCCTGGCGTGGGAGCGATTGTGGCGCGAGTCCAAGGAGGGGTTTTTCGCGACCATGTATTCCTCGGTGAAAGCCATCAGGCCGGAGGCCGACACCGGCGAACATGTGGACCACCCGGGCACTACCTTCGACCCGTTCTACCGCGCCGTGATGACTTATGGCGAAATGGCCGACTACATGGACTTCATCAAGCCGATTCTCTACCACGACATTGCCGGGCCGCGCACGCGCATCATGTACCTGAGCCGCGTGCGCCGGACCTTCCTGAAGGAACTCTCCGACGAGCAGGCGCTCGACCTGTTCTATACCTTGAAGGGTTACGACGAGAAGGTCGAGCCAAAGTTGGCGGATCTCGACAAGCAGGGCTTGGGGCCGGACTACGTATTCCGCGAGACGAGGCGCTGTGTGCAGGCGGTGGCCGGCAGGGCCAAGATCTACGCGGGCGTCGGAATCGATATTCCCGGGAACGGCGCTACGTTTTCCAGCGATCCTGAGGGGGTGTACGAAGCTACCCGGAAAGCGTTTGAGGCGGGCGCCGCGGGAGTCCTGATTTCCCGGGAGTATGATGAGATGCGATTGCCCAACCTGCGCGCCGTGGGCCGCGCCATCGCATCCCTGCCCGCCAAAAATGGCTAGGACGCGGTTGCGAAGATTTCTGAGAGGCGCGCCCGTTCCAGGACACTAATCAAGCGACCGCTAATGTCGCGAAGTTCGTTGTTGGTGTTGAGTGGACTTGTCAGCTCTCTCTTCCTTACGGCCGCCGAGCCGGGCGTTAAAGCGCAGTTTATCGGCGGAACGCTTCCCGGCGTGCCGGCCAGATCGGATGCCCGGATCGATCTGACCGCCGGCACGCTGGTATTTCAGTGCCGGGAGATGAGCCTCCACATCGACTACCAGAGGATCAACACGATCGAATATGGGCAGACCGTGAGCCGGCGATACGCGGCCGCGATTCTGGTATCGCCGGTCTTGCTGTTGAGCAAGTCGCGCAAGCACTTCGTTACCGTGGGCTATGTCGATCCCGAGGGCCAACAGCAGGCGCTGGTCTTTCGCGTCGAGAAGGGCGACATTCGGGCGGTGCTCGCGGCACTCGAGGCCCGGACCGGCCGGCGTATCGAGTATCAGGACGCGGAAGCAAGAAAGGCAGGCAAAGGATGAGAACTCCCGCGCTCGCGTTCCTGATGGTCGCATTCGCCGCGCCGATAGCGCGTTCCGCCGATCCACCTCCCTCCCCTGCCGCGCTCGAAGATCATAGCCTGCGCCAGTTGCTGACCATTCGCCGTGTATTCGTGGATCGCCTCACCGGCGGCGAGACCGCGGCCCAGATGCGCGACATTCTGATCAGCGCCCTGGCGGGTGCCGAGTTGTTTATTATCACGGAGAACCAGGAACGGGCGGACGTAGTGCTCCGCGGTGCGTCCGAAGACCTGGTCTTCACCGAGACCCACAGCTCATCGGAAGGCATCAACGCCCATCTGAATGCCGGCACCGGCCGCACTTCCAGCCGGAGCTCTGGCCCGTACGGGGGCGTCGGCGTAGGCGATAACGAATCCGACCATTCCACGGATCGCCGCCACGAAGCCGTCGCGGCGGTGCGCTTGGTAGGCAAAGACGGCGATGTCATCTGGTCCACCACCCAGGAAAGCCTGGGCGCGAGGTTCCGCGGCGCCAGCGCCGATGTGGCGGACAAGATCGTCGGAAAGCTGAAAGAAGATTTCGAGCGCGCCCGAAAGTTGCGGTGATCGAGCGCGCCCTTCACAACGGCAGCGTGATCACGAATTCGGTGAACTCACCTTCTTCTGTATTCACGCGGATGGCACCTTTGTGCTGTTCCACGACAATCTGATAACTCAACGATAGGCCCAGCCCGGTGCCCTGTCCGGTCGGCTTGGTGGTGAAGAACGGATTGAAGATTTTCTGGAGCGCGTTCCTGGGAATGCCCGTGCCATTATCGTGAATTCTCACTTCGGCACTGCCGGCGGTATGGCTGGTAGTCACGCGTAATCTGGGGCGGAAGCTGTCACCCCGCTGGATTCTCTTCTGATTAGCGGCGTAGCAGCCGTTATTGGCGATGTTGAGGAAAACCCGGCTCAGGTCCTGCGGTACGACCTGAATCGGCGGCATCGCCGGATCGTACTCGCTTTCGAGCGCGATGTTGAAGGTGGAATCCTGGGCGCGCAGCCCGTGGTATGCCAGGCTGACCGCTTCGGCCACCAGCGAGTTCAGGTCCACGGCCTCCCGCTGCCCCGACCCGCCGCGGGAGTGCGCCAGCATGCCGCGGACAATGCTGTCGGCGCGTTTGCCGTGCTCCCGGATCTTCTGCAGGTTGATGGTCAGATCGCCTACGATCTCATCGAGGTAGGAGGAGTCGGCCGTGGTCAGGTGCGCGCGCGCCGGATTCATTACCTGGTGGAGATCCTGCAGAAGATCCACGGACAATTCGGCAAAATTCGTCACGAAATTCAGAGGATTCTTGATTTCGTGGGCGATTCCGGCGGTCAGCGCGCCGAGCGATGCCATCTTTTCCTGCACGACCAACTGGTCCTGCGTCTCTTTGAGCCGCTGCAGAGCCTCTTCCAATTCCTCGGTCTTGCGCCGCTCGCGGTCGCGCAGCCGTTTTTTTTCCAGCGTCGCACCGATGCGCGCCCGCAGCAGCACCGGGTCGAAGGGCTTGGGCAGGTAGTCTTCGGCGCCCATCTCGATGCAGCGCACCACACTCTGGATCTCGCCGAGCGCGGAAATCATGATCACCGGCAAGCCTGTGAGCCGGGGATCCTGTTTGACGCGGGCGAGCACCTCGAAGCCGTCCATTTCCGGCATGAGGATATCGAGGAGCAAAAGATCGAACTGATCGGCAGCGAGTTTCTCGATGGCCTGCACGCCGTTCTCGGCCTCCCACACATGGTGGCCTTCCTTCTCCAGGCGCCTGCGCAGGATGTCGCGATTCGCGGCGTTGTCCTCCACTATCAGCAACCGTCCGGCCCCATCCTCGTGCGGCGCCCGCCCTGGAACGGGCGGAGAGCTTTCCGCGATAGCCTTCGGCGGCTGCGCGACGGAGGGCTCGCCAGGCGATTCGCGTCCGTGTACCATCTCGCGTGACAGTGCCAGCAGACGGCGGAGTGCAGCCGAAACGCGCTGCATATCCGTGAAGGCATCGTCATTTTCCGGTGTCTGCTGAAATCCCGATGCCAATCCGTCCGAGGCCGCGAGAAGCCGTTCGGCTTCGGGACGGAGCCTGGCCTCGAAGGCTTCGAGTTGCTCCCGGCTGATGCTGCCGACGGTCTCGCCAAGCGCCCCCTGAATCCAATCGAGGAGCCTGCGGCCGCCGGCGTGGATTTCTCCCAAGCCCCTGGCGACGGGGTCGCTTTTCCGATCTTCGTAATCCTCGAGCAGCATTTCGGTGTAGCCGAGGATATGGTTAATGGGGGTTCGCAGGTCGTGCCGCAGGTGCTTGAGAGCGTCGCCGGTGAGCGGGGGTATCATGACCGCGGATGTTCGGCAATCAGCCGCCGCATCTTCTCGAGCAGGCGAGGCAGTTCGATGGGCTTGGTGTCGTAGTCGTCGCAGCCGGCTTCCAGCGCCTTGTGCCGGTCGCCGGCCATAGCATGCGCCGTCAGGGCAATCACGGGAATGGAACTGGTTCGGGAGTCCGCTTTCAATTGGCGGGTAGCCTCCCAGCCGTCCAGGACCGGGAGGCTCATATCCATCAGAATGAGATCCGGCAGGACTTCGAACGCCATGGAGACACCCTCGCCGCCATCCACCGCTACCACCACCTCAAACCCCTGACGGATGAGGCGGCGGGACAGCATGTCGCGGTTCATTTCGTTGTCTTCAACCAGCAGTACTTTCGACATGACCTTTTTCAGACCCGGGGGTCAACCCAAATACCGCAAAGCCAGAACCGTAATATCGTCGGCCTGCGGCATTCCGGCCGCAAAAACTTCTACCAGCGCGTGCAGATTGGAGACCAGTTGTTCCACGGTCGCCGTGCTGTGAACCGCCAGGAACTGCTCCAGCCGCTCCTCCGAAAAAAATTCTTCGGCCGTATTAATGGCTTCGGTAACTCCGTCGGTATAGAGCAGAATGCCCTCGCCCGGGCTGATCCGGCACGTGGAAGTTTCGTACTTGGAGAAATCCATCAATCCGACGACGGGCCCGCCGCAATCCGTGGGCAACTGGCGCACACCGTTGGGGGAGAAGATATAAGGCGGATTGTGCCCGCCAATGGCGTACTGAATCTCCCCGGTGCGCGTGTCCAGAATTCCATAAAACATGGTCACGAACATGTAGGAGCTGTTGTGGACGGAGAGCGTGGCATTCAGATGTTCGAGGCATTTCCCGGGGGGAAGCCGCTGCAGCGCGATCGCCCGAAGCAAGGTGCGGCTGACCGCCATGTAGAGAGCCGCCGGCACTCCTTTTCCGCTGACGTCGCCGAGAACGAATCCGAGGTGATGCTCGTCCAGCAGAAAGAAGTCGAAGAGATCGCCGCCCACTTGTTTGGCCGGCACCATGGCCGCATGGAGGTCGAAATCCTTGCGCTCCGGGAATGGAGGAAACTTCTCGGGAAGAATCGACTGCTGAATGCGCGCCGCCACCCCCAGCTCCTGCTGGATCGCGATCAAGCGTGCCTGCGCCTCAATCGAGTTCTTCAGTTGGGCGACCTGGTCGAGCGTCTTGCGGATAGTGATCTCCAGGTCTTCGAAATCGATCGGCTTGATCAGGAAATCCACGGCTCCGCGGTTCATGGCGGTCCGGATGTTGGAGATGTCTCCATATGCGGAAACGACCACTGCCCGCAAAGTCTTGCTGGCTTCCCCCAGTTTGCCGAGCAGCGTCAGCCCGTCCATGATCGGCATGTTGATATCGCTCAGGACGAGCTCGATCGAAGGGTGGCCGGCCAGCGTTGCCAGAGCCTCTTCACCGTTGCGGCTGAACAGGAACTCGAATTCCTTGTCGCGAATCTGCCGGCGGAATCTCTGGCGGACCAGCAACTCCAGGTCCGGCTCGTCGTCAACCACCAGGATTTGATGCGGTAATCGTGAGAGGCTGGCAGTCATAGTCTGATGACGCAGAACTTCGGTGCTGGCATCGAAGGCGATGTATGAGCTTACCCAATATGCGCCGGGAATGGCAACTGCGATTCGCAGGATTAAGGCGTCTGTTTGCCGATGGGAAACAAATGAATTTGGCCGCGAAAATGGCCGTCGGCGGACCACGAAAAGGTCTTGTTTTCCCATGCCATTCCGGGTGCCTGCCTGTGGCGCAAGTCTTTCTTTTACAATACTTGCAGGTTTGCTGACAGGCCCCTCCCGGCATCTGCTATAATCCGCGAACATACGTACATTCCGCGAACTCCGTGGAAAATTGGAAAGGGAATGGATCACGAACCAATGGCACGGGTACGCCTTACTCGGGGTATAGGCTTCCTGTTTCTTCTGATCTGGCCGGCGCTTCTGAGCCCACGGGCTGGAGCCGCCGACAGCGATATCGCGGTGGTAGTCCGCCCGGACACACCCGCCGATAACCTGAGCTTCGCCGAGATCCGCAGGCTTTTGCTGGGCGACCGGCAGTTCTGGACATCCAATCTCCGCGTAACTCTATTGATCCGTTCTCCTGCTACACGCGAGCGCGAAGTGGTCCTCAAGACCATCTACCAGATGACCGAGTCTCAGTTCCGCCAATACTGGATTTCGAAGGTGTTCCGCGCGGAAGCCAGCAGTGGGCCGAAAATCGTGTATTCCAATGAAATGGCGACGGAGCTGGTCGCGGCGATTCCGGGGTCGGTTGCGTTCGTGGAGTCAACCAATGTTCCCAAGGGTTTGAAGGTGTTGAGGATCGACGGGAAACTCCCTGGAGAAAAGGGCTACGCATTGCGCTAGAAATGACCATCCGGCGGCGGCTGATACTTTCGTACTTCGCGATCCTGGTCTTGCTGGGGTTGAACCTGGTGATTTATTTCTGGAGCGACCTGAGACGCAAGTCCACCTTTGAACAACTCCGCCGGGCCATCACCCGCCAGGTTCTGATCAGTTCCATTCACCAGGAGTTGAACGACTTCCAAAAGCAGGTTTCGCTCCTCAGCTACGACATGGCCGACAGCGTGTTCAGCGGCGATGCAGTCACCAAGGAGCGGCTGGCCGGCGGCGGCGGAGTGTCGGCCGAGGAGCGCGCCCGCATCGATGCGCACCTCAACGACATCGTTGGCCAGATCGAGCAGATGCGTTCGCAGACCGACGCCGATGGCATTGCCAGAATCGACACTTTCGCCGCGGCGGTTCGGGACTTGAGCACGTCCTGGCGCATCTTCTACGACAACTTCGGACGCAATCAAACCAAGGCCATCACGGAAGCGGTGGTGCACGCCGAACCGTTGAGCCAGAGGGTGATGACCCAGCTTCTGCCCCAGTTGCAGCAAGACCAGCGGGACCGCGTGGAATCCGCCAGCGCGAATTTCTACGATGCCGCCCGCTTCACGGATCGCGTTACCGTTTTGATCTTCATCGGCTCCGGATTCCTCGCGGGCCTGCTGGCGATCCTGGTTTCGCGCCACCTGACTCGCGGGTTGAATACTCTGAAAGCCGGAGCGCAGTCGCTCGGAGCGGGCAATCTGGATTTTTGCATTCACCTGACGGCCAGGGATGAGCTGGGCGAGCTGGCGAGCGCCTTCAACGATATGGCAGGTCGCGTGAGGGCCGCCCAAACCGACCTTACCGGCCTCAACGCCGAGCTCGAACAGCGCCACCAGGAACTCCAGGTGCTGATGGAGGCTGCCGAAGCCGCGAACCAGGCCAAGAGCCAGTTCCTGGCCAACATGAGCCACGAACTGCGGACCCCCATGAACGCCATCATCGGTTACAGCGAAATGCTGACCGAGGAGGCCCAGGATTTGGGGCAGGAAAGCTTCATTCCGGATCTCCAAAAAATCAACTCGGCGGGTAAGCACCTCCTGGCCCTCATCAACGACATTCTCGATCTTTCCAAGATCGAGGCGGGCAAGATGGACCTGTATCTGGAGGACTTCAGCGTTCGCGACATGGTGCGGGACGTGGCCACGACCATGCAGCCCCTGATCGACAAGAACTCCAACCAGATGGTGATCGACATTGGCCCCGATGTGGCCACCATGCGCGCCGATCTCACCAAGGTCCGTCAGGGGTTGTTCAACCTCCTGAGCAACGCCTCCAAGTTCACCAAGTCCGGCAATATCGAATTGAAGGTGCGCTCGGAAGAGGGCACATCCCGCCCGTGGGTGGCATTTGAGGTTAGGGACTCCGGTATCGGCATGACCCCGGAGCAAACCGGAAAGGTGTTCGAAGCTTTCACCCAGGCGGATGCATCCACCACCCGCAAGTACGGCGGCACGGGACTCGGTCTGACGATCACCCGGAAATTCTGCGAGTTGATGGGCGGCAACATCAGCGTTGCGAGCGAGATCGGCCACGGCACGACGTTTACGATTCGCCTGCCGGTCGAAGTGAGGGATCCGAAAGCGGCTGAGCAGGCCGCCCCGCCTGTCGAAGCCACCGCTTGTCCGGCGTCAGCCAAGACGCCCACGGAGGGCTGCGTCCTGATCATCGATGACGACCAGACGGTGCGTGAGATGATGCAGTCGTTCCTGGGCAAGGAAGGGTACCAGGTGGAGTGCGCCACCGGCGGCGAAGAAGGACTGCGAAGGGCGAAGGAACTCCGTCCCGATGTCATCACCCTGGATGTGGCGATGCCGCGGATGGACGGATGGAGCGTCCTCTCGGCGCTCAAGGCGGACCCCGATCTTCACGACATTCCGGTGATCATGCTCACGATGGTGGATAACAAAAGCATGGGGTATGCTCTGGGGGCCGCGGAATATATGATGAAGCCGATCAACCGCGATCGGTTGATCGCGGTGATCCGGAAGTACGGCAGTCCGCCGAGCCAGCACCCCGTCCTGGTGGTCGAGGACGATCCGGACACACGTTACATTCTCAAGAACACGCTGGAAAAGGATGGTTGGACGGTCCAGACTGCGGCAAACGGCCGGATCGCACTGGAACTGGCCACCGGCAGGATGCCGGGGCTGGTATTACTCGACCTGATGATGCCGGAAATGGACGGGTTCACCTTCATCGATGAACTCCGACGCGTTCCTGCGGGCCGGCGCATTCCCGTGATCGTCCTGACCGCGAAGGACCTCACTGCCGAAGACCGGCGGCGGCTCAACGGCTACGTCGAGCGGGTGGTCAGCAAAGGCACCAACACGGAATCGCTGTTGGGGGAAGTGCGCGAACTGGTGGCTCAGCGCATCGGCCGCACCCGGCCGGTGTCCAGAGCGTAATCGCGGAAGCTACGCCGCTTCCTGCTGCTCCACCACGATTGAGCTGTCCACGCCGGCAACATGTATCGACCGGGCGATGCCACAGGCCTTGAGCACCTTGATCAGCAGCCAGGAGGGATCGAGTTCATACCAGGCGAGCCCGTGACGTGCGGACGTGGGATGAGCGTGATGATTGTTGTGCCAGCCCTCGCCAAACGAGATCAACGCCACCCACCAGTTGTTGCGCGAGTCGTCCCGAGTGGCAAACCGCCGGGCGCCCCACATGTGCGTCGCCGAGTTCACCAGCCACGTGGCATGCAGGCCGAACGCGATGCGGACGAAGGTGGTCCAGAGCATGATCTTCCAGCCGCCGATCGCCCAGATGAGGATGGCGGAGACCGTCAGCGGAACCCAATGATAATTGTTCAGCCAGACGTAAAAGCGATGCTTCGCCAGGTCGGGCGCATACCGGGACAGCATGCGGGTATTGTTGTGGTTGGTCTCGCCGAACAGAATCCAGCCGACGTGGGACCAAAATGCGCCATCCCGAGGCGAATGGGGATCGCCTGGGAGGTCGGAGTGCTGATGGTGAACACGATGCACCGCCACCCAGAAAATCGGTCCGCCTTCAAGGGTCATGGAGCCGCACACCGCGAAGAAATACTCCATCCACAACGGCACGCGATATGAGCGATGGGTGTGCAGCCGGTGGTAACCCATGCTGATCCCCAAGCCCGTGCATACCCAATACCAGAACACCGTGAGTGCCAATGCCTTCCAACTGAACACGAACAGGGCAGCAAGTGCCGCGATGTGCACCAGTACGAGGATCAAGGTCGTGAACCAGTTCATTCCCTGGCGGTTTATGATGGCGTCTTTTGTCACTGGGTCTCCCGGACTTAAGGTATATCCTCAAGCTAGCAAGGGAGCTGAGGCCTCTGTGTAAGACTTGTGTAATTTCAGCCGATACTGTCTGTAGTTAACATGAAGCTGCGAAAGGCCAGACTGGAAGACATTCCGATCCTGGAAGTGCTGATCCGGGAGTCCGTACGGGGGCTGCAATGGCGCGATTATTCTGAGCGGCAGATGGAAGGGGCCCTCGGAACTGTATTTGGAGTTGACCGCCAGTTGATCAGCGACGGCACGTACTTTGTGGTGGAAGCGGAGTCGCAGATTGTCGGGTGCGGCGGATGGAGCCGCCGCAAGACGCTCTTCGGAAGCGATCACGCACCGCAAAAAGACGATGCCTGGTTGGATCCGGCAGTCGATGCGGCGCGGATCCGCGCCTTCTTCGTGCATCCGGAATGGGCCCGGCGAGGCATCGGCAGCCTGCTCATGCGGGCCGCGGAGGAAGAGGCCATCGCCGAGGGCTTCTCGAGACTCGAATTGGGGGCGACGTTAACAGGCGAGCCTCTGTATCGGGCGCACGGTTTCTCGGCAGTCGAACGCTTCGAGGTGGAACTCGCGAATGGCGTCAGCCTGCCGATCGTGCGGATGGCTAAAGACGTCGGTCCGAGAGGTGGATAACCCGCGCCCCGAAGTAACCCAGCGCGATTGCCGCCAGGATCGCACCGGCCAGGCTGATTCCGAACGGGAGAAGACGGATGCCGCCAGCCATGAGCGGCTCCGCGAGGGCTACGTAAAATGAGGAGCGCTGTAGTCCGTCCATTACGATGCCCGCACGAATCAGATAACGAGCGCCGTGGGCATCCGAGGCGATGATCCACACCGGTCTCGCGCTGTCCGCAGACGTGAGAGGCACTCCGATGCCGGTGCGGACCAGGGAAGCAGCCGCTCGATCATGAAAGAATGGCGAAGCGCGAAGCACCCGCCCATTCGAATCGGCAATGAAGCATTGCTCCTGGATTCGGCTCACCGCGGCCGATTCGTCCGGATCATCCGCATCGTAATACCAGCGATCGACGACGTCTCGTTCGGGGTCCCGTTCGATGCGCAGATAGCCCTTCATCGCAACCCAGTCGCGGTCGAGTCCGTTGTGCGCTTCGCGATCGAACGCGACTCTCGCCCAGTGGTAATTCCAACCCGCGGACAGAATTAAAAGCATCGCTGCCATCGGCAGGCTGCCGACGAGCAGACGCCTGCGAAATCCGGCGTTGCCTGGCATACAGCACCTCCAAGGCGGATGATCCAAAGTTTAGGCGAACCGAGTGAAGGCACTCTGAATATTCGATTAATTTCGATTCACTTTCGAAGAGCGTTGTTTACGGAGAATTAACGGCCGCGCTCAGACCCCGGCGGACAGCCCCATGGTATATTGTTGCCATGCCGAGCGGCTACATCCCGATCCTCATCTTTCTGGCAATCGCGATCCTCTTCCCCGTTGTGACCATTATCATCGCCAAGCTGATACGCCCGTCCGCTCCGTTCCTGGTAAAGCTCGAGGCGTATGAATGCGGGATCAAGGCGGCTTCCGATTCGCGCGGCCGCTACACCGTCCGGTTCTACATCATCGCGATCCTGTTCGTGATCTTCGATGTGGAAACCATTTTCCTGTTCCCGTGGGCCGTGCGCTACAGGGAACTGGGCTGGTTCGGGGTCGCCGAGGTTGCGGTGTTTCTTGCAATCCTGGTGGTAGGTTACATCTGGGCATACAAAAAGGGTGCTTTGGAGTGGGTCTGAAAACTCGTCTCGTATCCGCCTGCGCTTTTCTTTTGACATCTACAACGTTACTCGAGGCCGCGCCGATGTTGCGCCTGGTCAGCAGCGTTGTGGGTCCGATCCCCGTGTCCACGGGTGGATCGGCGCCTCCTCAGACCGTGGAGGCCTATAATGCCGGAGACGGGTCACTGGCTTTGAGCGTCAGTGTGCCGTCTTCCGTCACCTGGCTGACCGCGTCAGTCGGTTCGACGCGGACTTGCCAGAGCACTACCGTGGCCGCAAGTTGCATTCCCCTGCAATTTTCGCTGAGCACTAGCGGCCTTTCGGCCGGTACCTATACTGGCGTCGTGACCGTTACGGGCAGCAGCGCCACCATCGATGCGCCGCAAACGATCACGGTGACCGTGCGGGTGGGATCGGTGGAGGTGTACGTGGCGCCGGGGACTTCAAGCGACGTCGAGATCACCACCATGCATTCGGTCACCACGAGTGCCAGCACGCAAGATGGCAATCGGTGGCTGAGCCTGGCGCTCGAAGGGACCGGCAGCTTCCGGTTCGTCTATCCGTACCGGATTCACGTGCAGCCCACCGATGGCATGGCGGAAGGCACCTACACGGGGTCGGTGACTACGAACGGATCGAGTGTTGCTTCGGAGAACGTGACGATTCCTGTGACCATGCATCTGACGAGCCAGCCGATTGCGCAGGCGGTTCCCGACCAAGTCAACATTCGGCTGGCCGCTGGTGCCCCGCCGCTGGTCTATCCGTTCGCCCCGCTGGTCTCGCTGGTGAACGCAGGCTTGGGAACACTCACTCCGGGAACTGTGACCCTCGCCGGCGGTTCCTGGATCAAGCCTGATCCCCAGGTGCCGGCGTTCACCTCGATCGACCCGACCGGGCTCTCGGTCGGCGACAACCAGGGATCCATCACCATCGCGTCGAATGCGATCAATGCGCCCACCAAGGTACCGGTAGACCTGCAGATCGTCGATAAGGGTGCGCCGCTGATCTACTATCAAGGCGTATTGGACAACGGCACCTTCGTTCCCGGCGATACGGTGAGCCCGGGCGACATCATGATTGTCAAGGGAGAGCAACTCTCTTTCAGTCCATTCACCTCAGGACAGGCACCGCCGCTCGCAAACCAGGTCGGCGGCGCCACCATCACGGTAAACGGCGAGGCAGCCCCCCTCTTCTATTCTTCTTACGGCCAAGTGGCGTTTCAGATGCCCGTCGATGTGGCTGCGGGAACAGCGCTGGTACAGGTGCAACGCGACAATCTGACCAGCAACACGGTTTCGGTCAATGTTGGGACACGCGCGCCGCGGATTATCGCGGTGGTGAACCAGGACGGGAGCGTAAACCTGCCCGACGGCAGCCATCCTGCGCAAGTTGGGGACTTCCTGACGATCTATTGCATCGGCCTCGGTCCCACCGATCCCGTAGTCGCCACAGGCGCCCCGGCACCCTCGGCCGAGCCGTTGGCGCGCGTCACCGGCAACCTTTCGGTGAGCTTCGGGACCGGCATCGCGGCCGTGATGGGGACTCCTTTTTTTGCAGGCCTCACGCCGACCGCGGCAGGTCTCTATCAGGTGAATGTGCAGGTTCCGGACGGCCACACCGGCTTGGTTTATACGAGCCTGACTTTCCCTGATGCCGTGAGCAATCCCGTTCCGATCGTGATCCAACCGTCAGGCGCCGCAGCGTCGCCAGGGCAGCAAACTGGCTCTGACCTTCGCGCCAAGGTACCATAGGAGCTTGATCTCCGAGAAAACAGCTCCTCACCATTGGCGCGAAGTCTACCTTTGTGTCTTCCTGACCACGCTGGCGACCCTGCTGCTGGAACTGTCGCTGACGCGAATTTTCTCGGTCGTCTTCTACTACCATTTCGCGTTTCTGGCCATCTCCATTGCGCTGTTCGGCCTGGGGATCGGGGGCGTGCTGTCCTACGTGGTGGCGGGCTGGAAAGGCCCGCTGTTCTCGCGTCTGGGCCGCCTGAGCGCGATCAACGCCTTCTGCGTAGTGCTGTCGTTGGTGGTCATCCTGCTGCAAAAGGACACGCTCTCGTTCTGGGACTACCTGCTGGTGTACTTCACCACCGCCCTGCCGTTTTTGTTCTCGGGCGTGATCGTTTCACTCGCCATCTCGGAAACCATCGAGCGCGTCAACCGCGTTTATTTCTTCGATTTGCTCGGTGCCGCGGCCGGTTGCCTGATTCTGATTCCGTTGCTCGACTGGTTCGGCGGTCCGAGCACGGTAGTGGCGGCCGCCATCTTTTACGCAGTGGCAGCGGCGATCTGGCATAGCATGGCCGGCTCGGTGATGGGGCGCGCGGGCAGCGTGTCCCTGGCGCTGCTCCTGGTGGCGTTCCTCACCTACAATTTCCGCCATCCGGTGCTCGAGCCCAGCCACGCCAAGGGGCAGACGCTCATCAATGAAATCTGGGTGAAGTGGAACAGCTTTTCCCGGATCGCAGTCGTCAACTTGCCCGAGGAGCACCGATACACCATCAAGATCGACGCCGATGCCGCGACGGCCATTTTCAACTACGACCTCGACAATCTCAGACCCAACGAGCGCCACGATCTGCAGGAGGACGGATTCAATCTGGCTTATGCGGTCAGGCCTGGCGCCAAGGCCCTGATTATCGGACCGGGCGGCGGCTGGGACGTGGCGCGTGCGCTGGCGTCGGGAAGCCACGACGTCACGGCGGTGGAAATCAACCCCATCATCGCCGAGACGGTGATGCAGAACAAGTTCCCGGGAATGAGCCATCACCTCTACGCGCGCCCCGAGGTGAAGGTCCACGTGGAAGACGGCCGCAGTTTCGTCCGGCGGAGTACGGAGAAGTACCAGGTGGTGGAGGCCACCCTGGTAGACACGTGGGCTTCCACGGCGGCGGGCGCTTTCGCGCTCTCGGAAAACAACCTCTACACGACAGACGCCTTCCATGACTACCTCTCCCACCTGACAGACGACGGCGTATTGTCGATCACCCGCTGGGGCTTCGAGCCGCCGCGCGAGTCGTTGCGGCTCTGCTCGCTGGCTATCGAAGCCTTGGGCCAGTTGGGCGAATCCGAGGCGTGGCGGCATGTCATGGTCGGCCGCACCGGCTCGGCGGTTGGCTGGGGCGCCACTGATTATGTGCTGATTTCGCGGAAACCCTTCGGCCAGGCAGATATCGACCGGGCTCGCGCGCTCTTCGACGTGGCCCACATGCAGACTATGTACCTGCCGGGCGTCGAGACGCACAACCAGTTCTACGACCTGCTGCACAGCGCAAATCCGGAAGACTACGAGCGCCGGTACACCTTCGACATCAGCCCGGTCAGCGATAACCGCCCGTTCTTCTTTTACACGGTCCAGCCCCGCGACCTGCTGACGTACCTTTCCACCGCCTCGACCGCAAGCGCGGATTACAAGGTCAACAGCGCGGTACCGCTGTTGTTCCGCCTGATGGGAATCAGCGTACTGGCCACGGCACTGATTCTGATCGCGCCGCCGATGGTTCTCGGCACCCGCCTGCCCACACAACCCGGGGTCCGCGGCTTTCTGCCCTTCTTTCTCTTCATCGGCGCCGGGTACATCCTGATCGAGGTCGGACTGATCCAGAAGTTCGTGCTGTTCCTGGGCTCACCTACGCGGGCGCTGGTGGGAGTGATCTTTTCCATGCTGCTGGCAAGCGGAGTCGGAAGCGCCGCCAGCCGCCGGCTCCTGGGGAACGACGAGGGCCGGCTGATTAAAGTCCTGGGCTGCGTGGCGATTTTGGCTGCTATCCTGGCGTTGCTGGTGTCATCGTTGCTTTCTGCCCTGGTCTGGCTTCCCTGGCAGGTGAAGATGCTCCTGACGGTGCTGTTGATCGCTCCGGTGGCTTTCGTGATGGGAATGCCCTTTCCCACGGCGTTGCATTGGCTGGAGGAGTGGCACCCGCCATCGGTTCGATGGGCGTGGTCCTTGAACGCGGCGTCGAGCGTCCTCGGTTCGGTTGGCGCGCTGGTCTCGGCCATTTATCTCGGCCTGATGCAGACGCTGATCATCGGCGGCCTCTTTTACATGGCCGCACTGATGGTGATCGTCCGCGTCCGGACCAGCAACGTGTCGGCTCCCGAACCTGGCGCCGGCCGCGTGGTATTGGCAAAATAGCGTGGAGGCTACTGACCCATCACCTGCACTTCGGCAAGGCTCAGATTATTGGTGCCGCTCAACTGCACCCTCACGTACCTTCCTTGCATCGCCACGGGAATGATGATCGAGGGGTTTGGAACGCCTGTCTGGTGGGAAGCCCACGTGCCGCTCCGGAATTGCAGAGTGGCCGGAATATCGCTCGCATCAAACGGTGAACTGGAAACGAATACCCAATAATCACTCAAACGCGAAGAACAGCAGTCCGTCCGATTCCAGATAATGATGGTACCGATGTTGGACGGCGTGCCCAGGTCCACCTGCCACCAGGCATTCGGATCAGCGTTTGTCGCTGTCACCGAGCCATCCGAGAACACGCCATCCGTGTTCCCATCCACAGCCGAGGCAGCGCCCGCGCTCGGGTACCCCGGAATCGTGCTGCTCTGCGTGGCGGCTCTTCCCAACGCGAGGTCGGAAGACGAAGGCGCGGAGGAGGTGCCAAAGACCTGAACCTCCGCCAGGCTGAGGTATCCCGGGGCGCTGAGTTGCACGCGAACATAGCGCCCCTGGGCCCCCGCGATTATGGACATGGATGGATTCGGAGCAACACTCTGGTGGCTGCTCCACGTGCCTGCCCGGAATTGCAGCGTGGTGGGCGTGTCGGTTGGGCCGAAGGGCGTATCGGAGATGAACACCCAATAATCACTGAGGCGCGATCCGCAGCAATCGGTGCGATTCCAAATCGCTACCGAGCTGATGGTGGCCGACGCGCCCAAGTCCACCTGCCACCAGGCGTTCGGATCGAGGTTGGTGGCTGTCACGGAGCCATCTCCGAATGAGCCGTCCGTGTTGCCGTCCACCGCGGACTCGGGACCGGCTGTGGGAGCGCCGGGATACGTACTGCTTTGACTGGCGGCCCTGCCGACCGCCAGGTTGGTGCCGGACGCCGGCGGAGCAAATACCTGCACCTCCGCGAGGCTGAGATAGTTCGCCGAACTCAACTGCACTCTCACGTAACGTCCTTCCGCGCCCACCGGAATACTGGTGAAAGGGCTCGGAGCCGTAGTCTGATGGCTGGCCCACGTATTCACCCGAAGTTGGAGGTTCGCAGCCGTATCCGTTGAGAGAAACGGGGTGTCGGAGACAAAGACCCAGTAGTCCCCGAGGCGGTCGCCGCAACAGTCGATTCGATTCCAGATCTTGACGGAGCCGATCTGCGTGGAGGCCCCCAAGTCCACCTGCCACCAGGGATTCGGATCCAGGTTCGTAGCAGTGACGGATCCGTCATAAAAGTACCCGTCCGTGTTGCCGTCCACCGCGGAAGAGGCGGCCGCGGTGGGGACACCCGGCAGAGTGCTGCTCTGGCTGGCCGGCCTGCCTTGCGCCAGGTCGGTGACGGCCGGCGGCGGCAGTGCAAAGACCTGTACCTCAGCCAGACTCAGGTAACCGGGATTGGTTAGTTGCACCCTCACATAGCGCCCCTGGGCCCCAGCCATGATATTGGTGGAGGGGTTGGGGGCCGTCGTCTGATGGCTGGACCATGTGCCCGATCGGAACTGCAACGTGCCCGGAGTGTCAGTGGTGCCGAAGGGAGTGTCCGAGACGAACACCCAATAATCACTCAGACGATCGCTGCAGCAATCCGTGCGGTTCCAGATCGCGATCGAGCCGACCGCGGTCGAGGCGCCCAAATCCACCTCCCACCATGGATTGGTGTCCAGGTTGGTCGAACTCACCGACCCGTCGAAGAAGTTGCCGTCCGTGTTGCAGTCCACCGCCGACGCGGCACTGGCACTGGAGGAACCCGGAAGCGTGCTGCTTTGAGTGGCGAGTTGCCCCGCCGCCAGGTCTGTGCCGCAGGATTGGCCGCCGGCCGGGGAGCTACTGACCACTGCGTTCACGGCGGGTGAGATACTCGGGTTGTAATTGGAATCTCCGCTATATGACGCGGTGAGGGAGTGACTCCCGACGGGCAACAAGAGCGTAATTGCGGCCGATCCGTTCCGCAAGGTGGGGTTGGCGAGGGGGTTCGTGCCGTCCAGGAACTTGACGGTGCCGGTGGCGGCGGAAGGCGACACGGTTGCGGTCAGAGTCACTGGCTGGCCGGGATTGGAGTTTACTGGCGATACCGACAGCATGGTTGTGGTTGGTAGTGCGCTGCCTGGAGTCACGGTCTGGGCGAGCAGTGCATTCGTGGGGGGCCATGGTCCGCCATAATAAGCTGAAAGATTGTGGATGCCGGCGGTGTTAAAGGTTACAGTCACACTCGCAGACCCGTTCACCAGGTCGACATAACCAATCGTGGCCAAGCCATCGAGGAAAGTAAGTGCGCCCGGCGTGTCAGGCAGCGACATATTCGCCGTCAAGGTCACTTGTTGTCCAGTTACCGAGGGGTTCGGTGACGAGGTAAATGTGACGGTGTTGACTTTGACGGTTTCCGTGACAATATTCGAGCAGATCACGGTAAACAGCGGGGCGTTCGCATAACATGCGCTGATCAGAAAAGTACCCGCGTTCTGGAATGTTACAGCGATTGTGGCGCTGCCCGAGTTGTCGGTGGTGGTGGACGTTCCGCCAATCTGTGCGCCGTTATTAAATAGGTTAATGGCTTGATTGGGAGGGAACATCGTGGCTGAGAAGATAACGGTGTAGTCCGCCGGCGCCGGATTAGGATCTGCTGTTAAGGTGGGCTGCTGCTGCGCGAAGGCGGATGGCGCCGCGAGGAAGAGTAGGGACAACACAGGGGTCACCTGAAATCGCATGGCTTCTGCTCACTTCCGGTGCGGGAGTTCCAGCCGCGAGGCTCCGAGCTGAAGGGTTACTCACTCACGCATCCGACTGGGGATGCTATCACCTTCAGGGTGATGGCTGCAAGCTTGGCAGGATGTTGGGAGGATGTTCAGCAGGCTCGACCGCCGACTTTTCTAACGTTACGGAAGCGGCTGTTTATTTGCCGAACGGGGGGGCGGCGCTTCAGATGACCGGACTCCTCGTCCGCGAGATGCGTCCGTATCGCGCGTCCGCAGGATGGCGGCCGGGATCGCATCGAGCGGCAATACCTGTTCGGCGGCCCCCAGGGCGATGGCTTCCCGCGGCATCCCGAATACGACGCAGGTTGCCTCGTCTTGCGCGATGGTGTACGCGCCGGCGCGGTACATCGCGAGCAGTCCTTTCGCACCGTCGGCGCCCATGCCCGTCAGCAGGACCCCGACTGCATCCCGGCCGGCGGCTTCTGCCGCCGAAACGAACAGCACATCCACCGAAGGCCTCTGGTAGCAGACTCTTGGACCCGTTTTGACTCGCACCGAGTAGCTGCCTGCGCTTTTTTGCAGCAGCATGTGAAAATCGCCTGGCGCGACCAGGGCCAATCCAGGGCGCAAGGTGTCCCCATCTCGCGCCTCCCTCACCTCGAGCGCGCAGGTCTCATTCAGACGATTGGCAAAGGCCCGTGAAAACTCGGGTGGTATATGTTGTGCGATCACGATGCCGGGAGTAGAAGCAGGGAGTCTTGTCAGTACCGCAGCGATGGCTTCGGTGCCCCCGGTAGAGGCTCCAATGGCCACGACCGTTCCCGGCGGCAGCACAGCGCAATCAGCCGCGGGACGAGGCGCCGCGGGAACTGACCGGGCCGTCGGAGGCGGGTGGAGCCGGGATGTCGCCGCGGCGCGAATCTTGTGCGCCAGAGTGTTGCGGAGTTCTCCTACGGAATATGCCCCGCCCGGCTTCGGGAGCACTTCGACCGCTCCCAACCGGAGCGCCTCCACTGCCGTGCGGCAGGAATTCTGCGCGAGCGAACTGATGACCACGGTCGGCAAGGGATGATATTGCATCAGCTTCTTGAGGAATGTCAGCCCGTCCATCCGGGGCATTTCAATGTCCAGGGTGAGCACATCGGGACAGAGCGAGAGGATCTTGTCTCTCGCCACGTAGGGGTCTGGAGCCGAGCCGACCACCTCGAGGTCCGGCTCGGATGCCAGCGCGTCCGAAAGGATCCTACGGACGATGGCCGAGTCGTCGATGATCAGAACGCGGATCTTGCGCTCGCATTCCATGCGGGCTTCTCCAGGTCGAGGCGGACCACTAATCGGCCCTCACCGACCATCGCGGCATAAGCAGCGGAGCAAGCGGCAGGGTCGGGTACAGCGCCTTGCACTCGCCTGCCGGGCTCCCCGGAGTCGCTCTCCGATGAGACGATGTGCGGGGCGCCCAGCCGAAATGTGGCCGAGCTTTCGATGCGGCTCAACACCGAGCCGCAAATCATGTTCGCCAACTCGCAGACTACAGCGCCGATCTGCGGTTCCGACAGGTCCTTATCGTCTATCCCGAGAAAGCCGCCCGCGACATCTCTCGCGGCTTCCGCGGTGACCCGGAGGAAGAGGACGCCTGGCGGATCTCCTTCAAACTCGAGCCGGACGGTGATCCCGGCTTCCGGCGACAGCTCCCCTCCCTGCTCGCCGGAGCAGTCGATAAAGAACATCTTCTCCAGGACCTCATTTACACACTCCTGGAGCGTCCGCGTGACGGAAAGTTCAGGCACAAGGCACCTCCAATGCGGCTTCCAACTCGGCGCGAAGCGTTTCGGGAAGGAATGGTTTCGTGATATACCGGCAGGCGCCCAACGCCAGGAGGCGGTCGATCCGCTGGCGTGTCGCGTCTGTAGAGATCACGATCGCTGGAATGGAGCAGAACGTCTCGTGCCCGGCCAGGCGGCGGAGAAACTCTTCGCCATCCATGCCCGGCATGTTGATGTCGGTCAGGATGACATCCACCCATTCCCGCTGCAATACCTCGAGTCCTTCCCGGCCGTCGGACGCTTCCAGGCATCTCGAGACGTCCAGGCCCGTCAGCGCGACGACACGGCGCACGAATGTCCGCATCGCGGGAGAGTCATCGACAATTAGAATGCGGTAGGCCACGTACCGGCTCCTTTCTGCGGCGATAGAGGACATAACTCGCGGTCGATACCCGACTCCATCAGCGAGAGCTTGCCGCTGCCAATCTCCAGCCGAACGGTTCGCGATGCATTGCCGCCCACGGCCTCGCCATGCAGCAGCAGGCCCACCTTCCAGAGAATCTTGCGCATCGCCAGGTAATTGCGTTTCCCGATTTCGAATACACCCTGCCGATCCATGATCTGGGCGCCGCCCACGGCATGGACTCTGAGATGCTGCCGGGATGCTCCGCGCCCACAGACCTCCTTGAGAAGCAATGGAATGCCCGTATCCGCAAAGGTATACGGATTCTCACGAGCTTTCACCGGATCGATTTTCGAGTCCGGCAGCATGAAATGGAGCATTCCACCGACTGAGGAACCGGGATCGTGTACGATCAGGCCGATGCAAGAGCCCAGCGCAAACGTCGCCAAGACCTCGCCAGGCGTGCCGCTGGTCCGGCAGTCGGCCATTCCCACCACTATCTGAGCCATTTGCCCCCCTGGTTGGCGGGTTTGCGGTAAACCGCTGGCCGGACATAATCGAGACTGTGTGCGATCCTGGTCAGGCTCTCGGCGTGACCGACAAAAAGGTAGCCTCCCGGCTCCAGGCACTCCGCCAACTGGCCAACCACCCGCTCCTGAGTTTCCCTGTCGAAGTAGATCATTACGTTGCGACAGAAGATGACAGGAAACTGACGGCGCCAGGCGAAGGGCTTTATCAGGTTCATCCGCTGAAAGCTGGCTTGCGTCCGGATGCGCGGGCAAACCCGGTATACCCTCCCGGGTCCATCCACCGGAACGAAGTAACGCGACAACCATCCGGCGGGAAGTCCCTGGCAGCGTTCCTCAGAGTAAACCGCGCGCTCGGCAAATCGCAGTACCTTGTTCGATATGTCCGTGGCCGTGATCTGGATATTCCGGGACGCCGTGGCTTCGTTCACGAGGAATGCCAGCGTCCAGACCTCCTCGCCGGTGGAACACGCGGCACACCAGATTTCGAGCAACTGGCCGCCCGCCAAAGCCGGGAGCACCTGCTGACGGAGAAAATGAAAATGATCCGGCTCACGCAAAAAGGAAGTATGGTTCGTGGCCAGCGCATCGATCATCCCCGCCAAAGCTTCACCCGTGGAGTCCGCCAGAACGTGCCTGCAGTACTCGCGGTAGGTGCGGAAGCCACCCGAGTTCACAAGCCGGCGCAAGCGAGCCGATACCAGCTCTTCCTTGCCGCTCTTCAGATCGAGGCCGAAGGCCCGATGCGCAAGGCTGCGGATCTGCTCAAATTCCAGTGGATCCAGGGGGGCAACGCGATCCAGTTCCACTCGTCCGGGATCACTGTGATGACTCACGGCTTTGTTCCTTGAACAATCGCTCGACGTCCAGAATCAGACCCACTCGTCCGTCCCCGAGAATGGCGCCTCCAGCTATACCTGTGACGTGCTGAAATGTTTCTCCCAAACTCTTGATCACGACTTCCTGTTTGCCGATGAGCTCATCGACCACCAGGCAGAACCGCTGACCTTCCACTTCCGCCACTACCAGGATCGACTGGAGCGGATCCTCCGATCGCGGTGTGACCCGGAAACGCCGGTATAGACGGTGGACCGGCAAAAGGGAGCCACGGACCAGCGCCATTTCGCGGCGCCCCTGCACAGTCCACAGCGCCTCAGGCCCCGGACGGAACATCTCGCGAACCGTGAACAGTGGCACGATGTAACGCTCCTGCCCGACTCCAACCACCAGTCCGTCGATGATCGCCAGGGTGAGAGGCAGTTTCAGAAGGAATGTCGATCCATGCCCGGGATTCGAACGGACCTCGATGCGGCCGCGAAGCCTTTCGACGTGCCGCCTGACAACGTCCATCCCAACCCCTCGTCCCGAAACGTTGGTCACTCGGGCGGCGGTGCTGAAACCGGGGAGGAAGATCAGATTGTGTATTTCCAGGTCCGAAAGATCGGCCACTGAGGTAATTAGACCTCTCTCCAAGGCTTTGGCGAGGATCTTGTCGCGATCTAATCCGCGTCCGTCGTCCGAAATCTCGACGACCACCTGACCGGCTTGATGTTGGGCCTTCAGAAGCAGGCGAGCGGTTGCGTCTTTGCCGCAGGCTTCTCGTTCCGCGGGCGCCTCGATTCCGTGATCGACCGCATTGCGGACCATGTGCATCAAGGGGTCGGACAGTTCCTCGGCAATCGTCCGGTCCAGTTCGATCTCATCGCCCGCGGTCTCCATTTCGACCCGTTTGCCGAACTGCCGCGAGAGGTCCCTGACGAGACGCGCCATTCGATGGAACAAGGGGCCAATCGGTACCAGTCGCATCGCCATGGCGGTCTTCTGTAATTCCGAGGTGATTCGGGTCAGTTGCGCGAGCTTGCTCTGTAGAGCAGGGCTCTTCAACCCGCTCATCTCGGGATCGTGCCGCACCAGGGACTCGGCGATCACCATCTCGCCTGCCATATCGACCAGGTAATCGAGCTTGGTGGTATCTACCTTTACCGCCCTGGATTCGTTTCGAACGGAAGGGCTGGAGCCGGCTGCGGCATCTTCAGACCCAGCCTTCCCTGGAGCGGGCTCGCTCCGAGGAGCGACCCGAGCCACGGGAGTATTCGGCGGTTCGGACAGGACTTCAACCGTAGTGCGCTCGACCGGCGGTGGGCTTTCTGGTTCCCCCGAACCGGCGATGACGGCACCAGCCAGAGCGGCGAGCCCGCACGCCGGCGGATCGGTTTCCGGACTGCCCGAGAGATCCTGGATACGGGTCGTCAGAGCTTCGTCCGGCGCGGGGGCCGAAGACGGGCGATTCTGCGACTGTGCTTCGAGGTGCGACAGCCAGCGGCGCAGGTAGTCGGCGCCCTGCAGGATGACATCAATTGCCGCCGGCGTGATCAATAACTGCCCGTTGCGAGCACGATCGAGGATGGCTTCCACGTCGTGTGCCAGTTGTTGGATCTCCCAAAGCTCCAGGAACCCCGCCAGCCCCTTGATCGTGTGGAACCCGCGAAACACCGAGTTCAATGCCTCCGAGTTGAGCGGATCCCGTTCGATGTTGAGCGTCTGTTGTTCAATTGCGGTAAGATGCTCGCGGCTTTCCATCAAAAAATCGCCGAGCAGTTCGGGATCCTTCGCCGGGGAAAGATCCTCGGCGGCCGTCTGTGGGCCGGCTTCGGCCGCCTGCTGGAGGAGGGCAACCCCTTCCAGAAGCTTGGCCGCATCGACGCCGAGCCCGGCCCCCTCAACCTCTTTGGCATTCTGAAGGGATTGCATAAGATCACGCGCGGCATCGGCAACCTCGTTGGCCCGATACTGCTCTGCGCTCTGCCGAATCCGTTCGAGCGCAGGTACCCAACCGGATGTCACGGTATCGGAGGTAGGATCTCCGACGACTACCTGAAGGGCTAGGTCATCGATCTGGTGGCGAAGTTCGGTCCATTGGGGCATGGCAGACCTCTCAACAACCACCTTCGCTGTCATCGAGCGGGAACACCGAGTGATGACTCTTCAACGCCCCGGCGGCTAGCGCGGGTTTCAGGCCGGCGTCGGCCGGTCCCTCGTGGGTAGATCCTCCCCGCCTGGACGCACGGCCAGCGGTGTTCGCTCGCCCCAGATCGGAAGCCTTCGATGCGTCCCCGTCATCCTGGCCGCCAACCAGCACGCGAAGACGCTCGACAATGGAATGCAGACCCTTCGCCTGTGCTGCCAGTTCCTCGCTGGCGGCAGCGCTTTCCTCGGCATTCGCCGCGCTTCGCTGCGTCACCTGTTCCATTTGGCCCACGGCGCCGGCGATCTGCTCGATGCCACGCGACTGCTCATGACTGCCCGCATCGATCTCATCGACGAGGGTCTTTACCTGGTCGGCGCTCCCCGTGATCTGCTGGATCGAGTTCGCAACCTGGTCGAGTTTGCGGCCTCCCTCTCCAGACCTGCTGATCGATTCCTCGATCAGCACGGCAGTATCCTTTGCCGCCTGCGCGCTGCGATGGGCGAGATTGCGGACCTCATCGGCAACCACCGCGAACCCCATACCAGCCTCGCCGGCCCTCGCTGCCTCCACGGCGGCGTTCAACGCCAGGATATTCGTCTGGAATGCAATTTCATCGATCACCCGAATGATTTTCGAGATCTTCTCGCTTGATCCCCGGATTTCGTTCATGGAGTGGACCATCTCTTCCAGGTTTCGATTCGCGCCGCCCACCAAGCGCGCAGTTTCACCCATGAGATCGGCAACCGCTCGAGTATTCTCTGCATTTTTCAGTGTGATCGCAGTAATCTCCGTGGTGGAGGATGAGGTTTCTTCGAGAGTCGCCGCCTGTTCGGATGTGCCCTGAGCGACGGACTGGCTGGCCGAGGCCACCTGGCCGGCGGCCGCAGCCACCTGTTTCGACCCGTCCAGCAGTTCGGCGGCGATCTGCCGCAGCGAGTCGGTCGCGGAGCGCAGGATGGCAATCGAGACGATGGCTGTGCACACACCAGCGGCAATCAGAGACAACAGGAACCACTTCGCGCTCGAAAACCGATCGCGGGCGCCATCCCGCTCCTCCTGCAGCACGGTGTTCGCCATCGCAGTCAGTTCGTCGCAGTCATTTTTGAGAGCCGCGTATTGGGGTGTAGCTTTCTCCACAAGCACCTTGGCTGCTCCATTCAGGTCGCCCGCGTCCGCCAACTGCTCGAGTTCAGCATTCGCGGCCAGCCAGGTGGACAGTGCCGCATCCATGCGCCCCGTGATCTCCTTCCCATGGGTTGTGTTCATCAGGGTGCGCAGCTCCCCCAAGTTACGCCGAAAGTCCGTGCTGCTGCGTTGGAAGAGAGCTTTGGCAGTGGCCGCGTCCGCCATTCTCCTGGAGAGCGCAAATATCAGCACGCCTCTCTGTCCTGCGAGCATACCCGATGCAGCAGCGTGTACGTCACCCACAGACTGAATGTTACGCGCCGTGGCCCCGGTCGTGACCTCGAAGGAGTCCTTGAAAGAGCTGATGGTGTACAACGCGAAGCCCGCCATGACCGCCAACACCGCAACGAGCATGCCGATGCTGAACGCCGTTTTCATTCCGATGGTGAGGTCTTTGGGTTTCATAATGGTGTCTAAGCCTCCCTATCGAATGATGGAACTGAGATTGCGCAGGTCCTGCGTGGACAGTACCCGATCGATGTCGAGCAGGATTTTGACTTTTCCCTTGACCTTGGCCATTCCGAGCAGGTACTGAGTGGCGACCTCCTCCCCAAAATCCGGGGTGTCTTCAATCTCCCCGGAAGTGAGATTGAGGACTTCGGAAACGCCGTCCACGATAATTCCCATCAGGATAAGGCCGGCTTCACCGGACACCTGGGTCACTATGATGCAGGTACGCTGCGTGTATTGCGCCTCGGGTACTCCAAATTTCAGACGGAGGTCGATCACCGGGACCACCTTGCCGCGGAGATTGATCACTCCTTTGATGTGGGCAGGGGTCTGTGGAACGGCAGTAACCTCCTGCATGCCCATAATCTCTCGGACCTTCAGGACCCGGATTCCGAATTCCTCATTGGCCAGTTGAAACGTCAGGTACTTGCCCGCGCGCCCATCCGCGCGCGTCGCCGCGGCCTGTTCATTTGCTGAAAGTATCGTAGATGGCACGGTTTGCTCCAGATTTTCGCTTTAAACATCCAAAGCGCAGGTTTGACCCATCATGTGACAATTCAAATGGGACTTCTCGCTGGGCGAGAGGCACATTTTGACAGTCAAGGCCTCACCGTCCCACGGAAACCGGACGACTGTCCAGTCGGTTGTACCGGCACTTTTGGTCTTGAAGTTCTTGCCGAACACCACAGTCGGGATGCTCAGTCCCAGAGGCCCGAGGTGTGTTTCCAGGTCGTTCTTGACGCTGCCCACGATCATGTTGGTCAACTCGGCCACGGCATCCAGCACGTCCTCATCCACACCGGCACTTTCCGCCATCAGCATCAAGGAACAGATACGACAAGCCACTCCCGGCGAACAGCTAATGCTCCCAGTGCCCGCCCAGGCGCCTGCCACGCCGATGAAAGAGACGACTCCATCGTTGGATTCAGGAGTGCCGTTCTCGATGAAAGCCTCGCCGGGTGGCAAGTCCACGTCCAGCATCGTCGAGAAGACATTGGCGGTGGAGACCCGGATCAGATCCACCATCAGGGTATGGGTGTGGGTGTTCATAACGGTAAAGCCGGCTCGAGAATCCCGGCCAGTTTCTCCTTGATTTGATCGGCGGTGAAAGGTTTTCGAACATAGCCGGCAGCACCGAGCTTCACGGCTTCTCCCACCTTGGTCTCACCGCCCTCGGTGGTGACCATCAAGACGGGTATGTGGCGCCATTGGGGGGCGGATTTCAGGGCAGCCAGCAACTGAATGCCATCCATCTTGGGCATATTGACATCGGTAAGTACCAGATCGACGCTCTTGGACTTCAGCAACTCCAACGCCTCCTGGCCATCGCCGGCCTCCAGAATTGACCGAATCGACATCCCCGTTTGACGGAGCACTCTCTGCAGAATCTTACGAATTGCAGCGGAATCATCCACAACCAAAATGTTGGACTCCATTCGACTCCTTACACCTTATTCATCGGAATCAACCGCGGAATTCATTAGCGCGGAAACAGGAAATTTTACCGATCGAGGTTCCCGAGCCACGTTGCCATTCCGGCCCGAAAAAACGGGGCATGTTCGGAAAGGATCCACCCACGGGGTGCCGCAGCGGTTTTAGAGAAGCAGGCAGGTCAAGAGCGAAACGGGTAAGGAGGTGTCGGCCTCCGGTGAACCTATCGGGAATTTGGCTGGTGTTCGGGATCTTTCGCCAGCACGTTGCGAAAGGTCCGCGCCATCTCGGCGGCCGTCCAAGGCTTGGGAATTGCCTCGTCGAAGCCGTATTTCCGGAAATCCGCCATCACCGGGTCGTCGGAGTAACCGCTGGACACAATCAGCTTTAACGCCGGATCCAACTCCCTCAATTTGGCCGCTGTCTCCAAGCCGCCCATCCCACCGCACACCGTCAAGTCCAACAGAGCAGCGTCGAAACGACTTCCGGCGAGCTGAGCGTTTTCGAACAGAGCGATGGCCTCGGCGCCGTCCCGAGCGGATTGCACGTCATAGCCCAGACCCTTCAGGACCGTTTCCAGAAGCTTCCGGATCGGCCCTTCGTCGTCCATCACCAGCAGCCGTTCGGTCCCGCAAGTGGGGGTAATCGCCAGCGGCGCTTGGGGTGCGGCAGTCTCGCGGGAAGCCGGAAGATCGACCCGGAAGACGCTCCCGCTGCCTGGCTTCGATTCCACCGAAATCGTCCCGCCGTGCTTGGCCACGATGGAGTACGCCGTCGCCAGCCCAAGCCCGTTGGCGCCGGTTCTGGTGGTGAAATAGGGATCGAAAATTCGCGGAAGAACCTCCGGGGGAATTCCACATCCGTAGTCCCGAATGGAAATGCTCACCCTGGGATCTCCTGCCGTCCCGGTCAGGTTGGCCTGGACTTCGATGATTCCACCCTCGGACATCGATTGCCGCGCATTGAGCAGAAGATTATGGAGGACTTGGCCAATCTGGCCGGGATCGACCTCGGCAAAACCCAGATCGTCCGCAAGGCCGGCCACGATGCTGGTCTGAGTCCCGGCGCGCGCCAACTGGACGGCATCGGTCACCAATTTGCCAACCGATACCAGGCGGCGGACCGGGGCCCCTCCCTTGGCGAAAGTCAGCAACTGCGATGACAGGAAAACGGCTCGCTCGCACGAATTAACCGTCTGGTCAAGCACGACTTGCACCGGATCGTCCGGCTCCAAATGCATCTTGGCCAACCCCACGTTTCCCAGGACGACGGTGAGGAAGTTGTTGAAGTCATGCGCGATCCCCCCAGCCATCACCCCCAGCGATTCGAGCTTGCGGGCGCGCAGCAATTCCTCTTCGACCTGCTCGCGCTGTATGATTTCCGCTCGTAACTGCTCGGTCGAACGCTCTAACTCAGCCGTGCGCTCCCGAACGCGCGCTTCCAGTTGGGCATTCAACGCCTCCACGTGCTGTTTGGCGGCCCGCAAATCCTCCACCAAGTCCCGATTCTCAAACTGCAAGCACAAAGACGACACGATTGTCCCGTGAATTCGCCGTGTGGTGATCAACGTAACGAGCGTGAAGATACCGGCAAGCAAGGCCATGGCCATGTGGGCATCGTCTCCCTGCAGCGCGAGCCGCATAGAAGGCACGATACCGGCGGGAAGCATGAAGGCAAGGAATGCCTCCGGCCGCGGCGCCAGCAGAGATGCCGAGCCCAACATCATTCCGCCGAGCACGAACATCAGAAAAATCTGACTCGCCAGCGACTCGGGCGGATACAACAGCACTCCGGCCGTTCCCCAACCTGCACCCGCCAGGCCGGCTCCCGCAGCAAAGGCAATGGCCCAGTTTCTGGCTTGCCGGTCGGGCGAGACTGCCCTGTGGTACTGCCGCGCCAGTACGAGCCTGGCTGCCGACACCAGGTACATCCAGCCGCACCACCCCAGGATGATCGAGTGTCGAATTACGGCCCACTCGAGACTGGCCAGCACCGCTGCAGCGACCACCGTGACTGACACGCCCACGTTAGCGTTGCCGTACAGAAGTTCCACTTGCTCCGCGAGGATTGCGTGCTGGGGAGAGCGTGCTTTCGGGAGGGGTGACGAACTCGGCATCATGGAGTTGTAAGTCGAACAGGTGTCTGGTTCGGGACCCGTGTCTTAGAGCCAGTATACACCGTCTTTCTCGCCGGCCTCTGGCGGAGGTTACAGTACTGCCATAAGCTCGACTGAGATCCGCATTCGGCTTTGCAACTCGGGTATTCTCCCAGGGAGTGAAGCCCGGATACGAGTCGTCAGCCACCTCGGCCGTTGGATGTTGTGCTATCCTTCGATCCGGCACGGATGACGTCCTCGTAGATGTTCGGGCTCCGAGTGACACCCGGCAAAACACTGAGAATTCCGGCCACCTCACTTATATGGAAGGAGAGTTCCTCATGACAGCGATTACGAGTATTGCCGAGAAGTTCTTCGCCGCATGCGAGGCGGGGAAGGGATGGGAAGTCTGCCAGGCTTACTGCGCACCCAACGCGACCTTTTCCGCCCAAGCCGAGCCACTGCTGACTGTCAAGACGCTCGCGGAGTACACGGATTGGATGAAAGGGATGACGACCGTTCTGCCGGATGCCCACTACGAAGTAAAGTCGTTCGCCACGGATGCCGGGCGGAATAATGTGGCCGCTTACGGCGTGTTTCATGCTACCCACACCGGACCAGGCGGACCGGTGCCTCCAACGGGACGGCACACGAGCACCGATTACGTTTACGTCATGCAATTCGACGGGGACAAAATCATCCACATGACCAAGATCTGGCACGCGGGGCTGGCGATGAAGGAACTCGGCTGGGCTTGACGATCCGGGTATGGTTGGACACAGCAGCTTAGACCGCCGACAGTAAGGTAAATCCCCTACGCGCGTGGCGTTCCGCTAGAATAAGCCTCATGGGACCCCTAACTGCCATGGTTAGCCGGCCATGTTGCCTGCTAACCGCCTTTATTTCAATAGGTTGTTGTCTTTCCGCACAGACCGTCTCGGGTCAGTGTGCGGTAACTGCCGTTCCCAATCAGGTTCGCGCCGAAGGCCTCACGGAACGGATGGGCGATATCATTCTGCAATGTTCCGGTTCCAATCCCGGGGCCGTTTTGACTGGCAATCTCTCGGTTATCCTCCCGATCAGCATCACCAATCGGGTGGATGCCGCCAGTTTAACTCACGATGCAATCTTATCAGTCGATTACGGGATGGGCGCAGTGCCCACCGGGATCCCCGGGCAGATTCTCAATCAGACCATTGCGTTCAACGGCCTCAGCATAACTGTGCCGTCTTCCGGCGGCTTTACCATTCGAATCTCGAACATCCGCGCCGCGATTCACGAGAGCGGCCTGGTGCAGCCACAACCGATCCGGGCCCAGATTGTCTTCGGCACCCCGGTCTCGATTCTGGTAAATCAGTCACAACCGGTCGTGGCCTTTGCGCAAACCGGTCTCTACGCTACTTTGTACGATCGCGGGATCACCTGCACGGGATCTCCGTTGCCCTCCACTATCAATCTTCCCAGCCTGTTCGCCGCGGGGACGGCATTTGCCTCCGCACGACTGACCGAGGGCTTCGGCGGCGCGTTCTTGCCACGCGCCGCGGGCGAGGATAACGGAACCCGTTTCCTGATCCAGTATTCCGGTTTCCCCGCCAGCACCCAGCTTTATATTCCCGACGCAGTGGCCGGTTCCGACGCACTCACTCCTACCGCGGCGGGGGACCTCGGCTATCGGGCGCAGATCGGACAATATGTCGCTGGGAGCGGTACCCTGTTCCTGGTTCGAGTTCTCGGTGCCGATGCAAACGGTGCCGGCGGCCAGTTGGCCGGGCTTCCCCCAACTCCTTCCAACGGGGTCATCAACCTGGTCACCGCCAGCGCTGTGCCTCTCACTGGAGGAGCGGGGTACGCCGTCTACGAAGTGGTAGACGCCAGCCCGACCCGCCTGGAGACCGTTCAGTTTCCGACCTTCATCGGCCTCGCGAACATCACGGCGCCGGCCGTGGCCCAGGAGACGGCTTCATTCGCGCCCGTGTCGAACGTCCTCACGGCCTCCTCCACCGCGCCGATCCAACGCTTTGCGGTGTCCATCCCTCCGCCCGACTGCAGTCTGGTGGGTGATTGCGGGGCCGCTTATTTCCCCAAACTGACGGTGCCTGAGATTACTTCCATCCAATTGACCGCCGTCGCCGGCGGTGATCAGACCGGTCTGGCGGGATACATTCCCATCCAGAATGCCGGCGGCGGAATATTGAACTGGGCGGCGGCCGTTACCTATACCAGCGGCTCCGGCTGGCTGCACCTGGACAATACGGCCGGGCAGAACGCCGGGAGCATCCTGGTGACAGCCAGCGGAAAGGGGCTGTCGCCGGGCACGTATCAGGCGACGATTCTGGTCGATGCCGGATCGGCTGGAAGCGTCACCATCCCGGTCACCCTGACCGTCACGGCACCGCCGCCGACGCCGCAGGTTGTGGTGAGCAAGGTAATCAACTCCGCCACCCTGGATGTCACGCCGCTGGTGAGCGGGTCCCTGGGAACGCTGATTGGTTCCCACCTGAATGGGAAGAGTGTCACCGCGACTTTCGACGGCAGTCCCGCCAGCCTGCTCTACACCTCCGATACCCAGATCAACCTGCAGGTTCCCGACCTTGGTTCCAAGAATTCGGCCAGCCTGGTGGTAACGGTAGACGGAACCAGCAGCCTCCCGGTGACTGTACCGCTCTCGCCCGCCTGGCCGTCGGTCTTCCGCAACGGCATTCTGAATCAGGACAACAGCGTAAACGGCCCGACAGCCGGAGCCCACGACGGAAGTTTTCTCCAGATCTTCGCAACCGGCATTCCGGCGTCCGCCACCGTATCGGTGCAGATCGCCGACCGGAAGGGGCTGATTCCGGTGTATGCCGGGCAGGCTCCCACAGTGCCTGGAGTGCAGCAGGTCAATGTCGCTGTGCCCGATGATTTGATCCCAACGGCTACCCAACTGGTGATTTGCGCGGCCATAGGCGGACAGTCCTTTTGCTCCGCGGGATCGCCATTGGTCGTCCAGTAAAAAGAAGGCCAGCAA
>Ga0335081_10001172_pt1 | contig 41690 bp, 38 predicted proteins | sample Lox_Sample_35_FD_206713 | JGI IMG/M metagenome (GOLD analysis project Ga0335081, IMG submission 206713) | Soil microbial communities from Loxahatchee National Wildlife Refuge, Florida, United States - Lox_Sample_3.5 | ecosystem: Environmental > Terrestrial > Soil > Wetlands | place: USA... | reverse complement strand
GTCGAATGCGAGTGCGGATACAAAGGACCCGCCCTCACATTCCGTATGCCCATCACACCCGAAGGTCCTCAAAGGCTTCGCACCCTTTGCAAAAGGCGCAAAGGACGCGGCACCCTGAACGTCTAAACCAGAGCCAGAATCAAGGGTGCGCCAGCCGAGGTGTCAGGACCGAAAACACCTACGCTCCAAAAACGGGAGCATGGGGCACCCGACGGGTGGATTCATTGGCCGAGGATGTTGGTTGGGAGAGGCTTACGGTCCTGGGCCGAGAACTCCTGGGGCACCCGGCAGTCACGCCTAACGCGCTCCCGGAAATGTACGTGCGAAGACCACCACCCCGATCCCGAATAGAGCCAGTCCGCCACCAAGACATATCCAATAAGCGAGGATATAACGGTCCCGCGAACCGAACCGTGCCCGGTAGGCCTTGAGCATAGGACCGGGTCGATTCTTGAGAGAGGCAGACTCTTGGTCAATACGAGAGCCCATTTTATTCATCACCTTACTTTGTGCGTAGAGGAAAAGAAATGCTGCGATGAAAAAAGGGTTTGTGTACATGTAGTGAAAGAAGAGGCGCTTCTCCCCATCCAATCTGGGATAGAGCAAGAACCGGAAGAGGAAAACTGTGGCCCCCACCATTAGGACGTCCGACACCAAACGCCAACGCCATTGTTTCAATTGCAAGCGAGCCTCCGAAAGTCGGCAGGTGGCCGATCCTTTCTGGAATCGAAAAGCGTTCGTTGACGCACGACGAAGCCGATGATCCCACCGTGGGAGTTGGCGCAGGAGTACTCTTCCTCTTTTAGCAGTTGAAGTTGCGGGTGCCGCACTCTTTGCGGGGTTTGCAAAGGGTGCGCGGTCTTACCTTCGATGAGAAAATCGTCTCGAGCGACGCGACGGCCCCGGTAAAACGCACAGGGGACAGGCGCGCAGCGTTCTTGCGCCCGCTTCGCGGGCTGGTAGGCGGGAAACTCCGAGGGGCTGAAGCCCGGTTTATTTTGGAAGCTTCGTTCAGGCGGCCTGCCCTTCCGGTGTCAGGGTAAAAAGGCCGCCCTCCCCGGACTGAAAGTCCGGGGCTCCCACCCTAAAGGCGAAAAACGCACCGTTTGCAAAAGGCGCAAAGAGTGCGGGTCTCGAACGTCTAAACCAGAGCCAGAATCAAGAGTGCGCCACCCGTCCAGACTCTCCGCCAGGTCTTCGGTTATTCCTAAATTTTTGTAAACACCAATCGCCAGCTACGATTGCAAGACCGACCATCAATGGCACGGGAATGCGCGAGGTCACTGCAACGGCTTCCCATAATGTCGCGAGGACAAGAATGGTCAACACAAGGCTCTGTAACGGGTTGGGACGGTTCGTAGAAAATCGAATAGTAAGTAACGTGCAAAGAAAACAGAACACAGCGAGTTCCAGAGAGAAGGACCGAGATACTGGTTGGTGCGGGCTCATGAGTGACCGGCCGCGAGCTAGGATCGCCACGCTTTTCAAACCAACGACAAAGAAATAGCCCGGCAGAACTCGAGCCCACCACTTGGCCGTTGCCAACATCGCGGCGGCAGCAACCGCCAGTTCGCCCCAGGCGATCGAAGAGAGGCCCCAGAAATGAGCCGTTCCGGGGGGGTAGCCCCTCGTAATGCCATCCAGAGCCAGGTAGCAAATCACGAATCCAACGATTATTCCGCCGGCCCTTCTAAAACCGATCGTGACTTGCCCTGCGGTCGAGGTCGTCATGTTCTAATCAACGAATCGAGGTATTTTGTTTCCCGGTCCGAATCGCCCCGGTAGTTGCGAGCGTTGGAGCGGCATTGCGCGAGATCGGCTCACCGTGAAGATCCGCAAGTCTTGTACAAGAAATATCCGATCAAACCGATGCCAATGAAGCAGTCCGTCGCGACTTCCCACCAAAACCTATTTGAATCTTCGGCGCGATAGACCCAACCATGAAAGCGGACCCATGCTTTGCCTGTACAGGTCCAGATCACCGCGGCGCAAAATGAGATGCACCCAAGTATCAGGAAAATGGATGGCGGCCGTAGAAGCATATCCATATCGGGCATAGTTAACGTCAATTCCGTTTCCGGGTACGTCGGAGAACTGTTGCTAGGGCTCCGAGCTTAGTTGCACTATACGGCTTGGCAGCGCGCGAGGTTCAGGCGTCGAGGTCGTAGGCGATCCTGAGCCACTTTTGCACTTCGGCATCGATTTCGCCGGCCGATTTGATTTCGATGCGGTGGGTGATGCGGTCCTTCCTGGCAAGGCCGCCCGTATCGATGAGGCGCTTGGGCAGCTTGCCTTTGTAGTGCGTCAGGGCGAAGCCGAGGTCGATGCGGGTGTTGGTCGTGGGCTTGATCTGCGCGAAGACGTGCTGGCGGTAGAAGGGCACGATGGTCTTGCAGGGGCAGGCTTTCACGTCGGGGCCGAGCGCTTTGCCCTTTGCGAGGAGTGCGTCGAAAATCGGACGGAGCTTTTCCTTGGGTCCGGCGTATTGCTCCTCGACGAACTGGACGGCGGTCTTCAAATACAATTCCGGATCGGTGTCTTCGAGGCTCTTTCCTTCGGCCCGCGCGGCAATCCATGAAGCGTTGTTCGTGCCGAACTTGTGCCTGGCCTTGAGCCACTCGCGGCGGGCCTTTTCATCCTTCGGTCCTTCTTTCTTGATGAGGGCGAGCCATTCGTCGAGGTTGCGGCCGGTTCTGTCCTTCAGGTCGGCGATCCACTTTTGGGTCATGGCGATGCCGGGATGGACGCTGTAGAGCGATTCGGTTTTTGTGGCGGTTGCCTTCGGCATGGTGGCTTCCTCCGTCATGATTGCGATCGAGAGTTGGTTATTATAAACACAAAATCGGCTGCGGAGAGCCGCCCTAAGGTGCCCTGCGTCTTGGACGGCGCGGGCCGCGTATGGTCGCGGTTCTGGCGCTCAAGCAAAGCGGCTCAATCGTCCCTCCGGGACTCCTGATTACATTTTGAGAGGCTTGCCCGCGTTCCCGGCACTCCGCTGCGCTGCGTGCCGAGCTAAGTACAATCGCGCCTCCGGCGCTTGGGCAACGGCGATCGCGGCGGGAGATTCGAAATCTCGCGGCAGGCCAGCAAACAGTGAAACCGAGACGGAGGCCGGATCATCGACGGGAAGGCCCAAGGCTAAAGCCCGGACATTCTTGCTAGGGCTCGTGTCGGGCGGCCTTAAGGCCGCCCTCCCACGACAACAGGACGGCAAGCTACCAAAACCAAACACGACGCCAATCAGGAGATTCATCCCGCGTGAACCCACGGGATGAGCAAGAGGTGGCGCTCCCAGGACACTTGTGCGGAGAATGCCGTGAAAGTAAGAGCGGGCGACGGCGGAGGAAACAGGAGGCATCTCGAGCCTTGAATTGCGAATCTGATTCAAAGTATCCTTTAATCTAGTCATAGAAGGCATTCCAACAGGATTATCGTAGCTGCTTTCAGAAATGATCTCCGCGCAACATGAAACGCCCGCTGCGAAGCGCGAAGCAGGCGGCTGGAATCCCCCGGTTCTGCGCTCCGCGTGCAGGCTGGTGCTGACCAAACTCGCGATTCTGGCGTTGCTCGTGAGCCTTACGGGCCTGGCAACGCTCGCGAAAGACGGCCAGTACTACCCGACGACGAATCCCGCGCGCCAGGCCTCCATCTCGACCAAGATGAACGTGGCTCAACCGACCACGGCGGTGGAGAGCGGGCCGCTTCAAACGGCGGCGCGCATTGTGCTGCCGCCTCCCAGCCCGATGGTCTGCAGACGAGTTGAACCGCAGTCTCTGCAGGCAGAATCCTCCGGGCTCACCGTATCTCTGCAACCTCGATCGCCACCGACGGCGGTTCTCTAGGCGTACTGCGTCTCCTTTTCGAAATCACAAGCGGATCGTTTGATCGAGTTTGCTGTCTGGGTTTTCAGGGACAGGAGAGCCGATGAACGACAAGCAATTGACGCCGGGCCAACTGGAAGAGTTCCGGCGTCTGAGCACCTGCATCGTCGCGAGCGCCATCGAAACGTTCCGCGTCCGGCTGCCGAACTCGGGATTCACGGATGCGAGCATCCGCAGCGTCTTTCCGGAGGCTCCGCCCGTGGTAGGGTATGCGGCAACCGCGCGAATCCGGAGCGCCGATCCGCCGATGGAGGGACACAGCTACTACTTCCGGTCGGAGTGGTGGGACAACGTGCTGAAGACTCCGCCGCCGCGCATCGTGGTGGTGCAGGATCTGGATACGCCGCCGGGACGAGGAGCGTTTGTGGGAGAAGTTCACGCGAACATTCTGCGGGCGCTGGGCAGCGTCGCGTTCGTGACCAACGGAGCGGTCCGGGACATCCCGGAAGTGAAGGCCACCGGGTTCCAACTGTTTTCGGGGAACATCTCGGTCTCGCACGCGTACGCTCACGTGTTCGATTTCGGGGGCACAGTGAAGGTGGGCGGCCTGGAAGTGAGGCCGGGTGATTTGGTTCACGCCGACCGGCACGGCGTGCAGACAATCCCGCTCGAGATCGCGGCGCAGATCCCGGCGAGGGCGGAGGAGATTGTGAAGCGCAGGGAGCACTTCATCGGGCTGTGCCGATCGGGAGCGTTCTCGATCGAGAAGCTGCGCGGCGCCATGGAAGAGATGGAAGATCAGGGGGACAAATGATTTTGGATTCCGGAAGGGAAGCAGGGCCGCTCGAAGGCGGCGGAGAAAACGAATGAGAACGACGAATCGAAGAGATCACGCGGCGGCGCAAGGGCGTTTTGCGGCGACACTGCTTATCGCCGCGCTTTTTTCAGGGTGCGGGACGGTGAGCAAGACGAAGGCGGACAGCGTGGCGAGTGCGCCGCGAGTGGCCGTGGTGAAGGTGGAGCGGCGGGACATTTCGAACAAGCTGGAAATCGCGTCGGAATTCATGCCATACCAGGAAATCGACGTGTACGCGAAGGTCTCCGGCTACATCGACAAGCTCTACATCGATTGGGGCAGTCACGTGCGGCAGGGGCAACTTCTTGCGGTGGTGCAGGTTCCCGAACTCGAGGAGCAGATTCAGCAGGATGAAGCGGCAGTGGAGCGCGCGCATGAGGAGCTGAACCGGGCGCGGTCGGCGTACTCGGTGGCGGATGTGACGTACAAGCGGCTCCTGGACGTGCAAAAGACACGCCCGGAGCTGGTGGCGCAGCAGGACATCGATGTTTCGCAAGGCAAAGACCTGGAAGCAAGCGCGGCGGTGTCCGCAGCGCAGCAGGCATCGGTGGCCGCGAAAGCCGCTCTTGAAAAAGACAAGGCAATGTTCGCGTACACGCGGCTGACGGCGCCTTTTGACGGCGTAGTGACGCAAGTGTTCGCATACACGGGCGCGCTGCTGCCTGCGGGAACGTCGTCGAACATCGGAAATTCCGCGCTGTGCCATCTCTCGCAAAATAATCTTCTGCGGCTCGTGATTCCCGTTCCCGAGAGGGCGGTTCCAGACATTCGTTCCGGCGAGACCGTGGCGGTGAACGTTTCGGCGCTGGGCCGCACATTCAACGGGAAGATCGTTCGTCTGGCGGACCAGATCGACCTGGCGACGCGCACGATGCACACGGAGGTGACCGTTCCAAACCCGAATTATGAACTGGTTCCGGGAATGTACGCTTCCGTGCGGATTCCGCTGCACACGGACTCGAACGCGCTGACGCTGCCGGTGCAAGCCGTGCAGGCGTCGGGAGACGGCGGAGGGACCGTGCTGCTGGTGACGGAGGGCCATCGCATCGAAAGACGGGAAATCAAACTCGGCCTTCAGACGGCCAACGACTACGAAATTGTTTCCGGGTTGAAGGAAGGCGACACGGTGATTTTCGGCGAACAAAACCAATACAAAGAGGGCGAACTCGTCTCTCCCAAGATGGTCGAAGCCTCGAAGGTGGAGTGAAGATTTTCCATGGCACATTTTTCGATACGTCATCCGTACTTCATCGTTGTCATCTGTCTTTTCATTTGCGTGCTGGGCGTGACCAGCGCGGTGCAAATGCCGATCGATATGTTTCCGCCGATCAACATTCCCGTGGTGCTGGTGGCGACGTTCTATAGCGGCATGCCGCCGCAGCAGATCGAAGCAGACATCACCGACACGTTCGAGCGCTTCTTCACGCTGGGAAGCGGCATCGACCACATGGAATCGCGTTCGATGTCCGGCGTGAGCCTGATCAAGGTTTATTTCCAGCCGGGGACGGACGCGAACGCAGACGTGACGCAGATTTCGAACCTGGCGATGGCGGATTTGCGGCGGCTTCCGCAGGGGACGCTGCCGCCGGTGGTGATGCAGGTCGACGCGTCGAGCTTGCCGGTGTGCCTGCTGACGGTGGAGGGGCAGGGACTGAACGAAACACAGCTCCACGACTACCTGCAGTTCCAGATTCGAAACCAGATTGCAGGCGTTCCGGGAGCGACGGTTGTGCCGCCCTACGGAGGCCGGTACCGGCAGCTGATGATTTACGTCGACCCGCTGAAATTGCAGGCGCACCAATTGAGTCCGATGGACGTGGCGCGCGCGACCGACGCGTCGAATTTGATCCTGCCGGCGGGCGACGTGCGAATCGGGCCGATGGATTACAACCTCTATACGAACGCGCAGGTGCCGAATGCGGAGGCGCTGAACGAGATTCCGCTGAAGACGGAGGGAGAGAAGTCCGTTTTCATCTCGGATGTGGGGAAAGCGGTGGACGGGGCGGCGCTGCAATACAACGTGGTGCGGGTGAACGGGCAGAGATCGGTGTACGTGCCGGTGATGAAGCAGGGCGGAGACACGAACACGATCGCGGTGGTCAACGGGATCAAAACAGCAATCCAGACACTGCGCGACATACCGTCGCAATTGAAGACGCACGTGGTGTTCGATCAATCGCTGTTCGTGAAGCAAGCGATCTCGACGGTGATGCGCGAGGGCGGAATCGGGCTGTTGCTGACGGCGCTGATGATTCTGCTTTTCCTGGGCAGCCCGCGGGCGACGGCGGCGGTGTTCCTGTCGATTCCACTGTCCGTGCTGGCGACGTTCTTCGTGCTTCATTCGGAGGACAAAGGCATCAACAGCATGGTGCTGAGCGGGCTGGCGCTGGCGTTCTCGCGGTTGATCGACAACTCGGTGGTGGTGCTGGAGAACATCTTCCGGCACGTGGAGCTGGGCGAAGAGCCCAAGGTGGCCGCAGAGCACGGGACGAACGAAGTGGCGCTGGCGGTGCTGGCGATCACGCTGGTCACGGTGGTGGTGTTCTTTCCGGTGACGCTGCTCTTCGGCGTGAGCAAGTACCTGTTCACGGCGCTGGCGATGGGCGTGGTGATTTCGCTGTTCGCGTCGTATTTCGTGGCGGTCTCGGTGGTGCCGCTCTATTGCGCGAACTTCCTGCGGGGGATCGGCCATCACGCGGAAGAGTCGCTGGTTGCGACGCAATCGTGGGGAAGGCGGTTTCACGCCGGGTTCAACGCGCGCTTCGAGCACATGTTGGATGTGTACGACCGCTTGGTTGAGAAGACGCTCAATCGCCCCAAGGAGGTCGTGCTCGGATTCATCGGCGTGTTCGTATTGAGCTTTGCTTTGTATCCGCTGATTGGCATGGCGTTCTTTCCGCGGACGGATGCGGGACAGTTCGTGATTTCGGTGAAGGCGCCGACGGGAACGCGGATCGAATTGACCGAGAACTACGTGAAGCAGGTGGAAGGAATCGTCCACCAGGTGGTGAAACCGGCAGACTTGAACGCGATTGTGTCGAACATCGGGGTGAACCCCGACTTTTCGGCGCTGTTCACGCCGAACTCGGCGATGCACACGGCGTTCGTTCAGGTGGGGCTGCAGCAGGAACACGAGGTGAGCAGCTTCGAGTACATGAGCGAGATTCGGGAACGCATCGCGCGGGACCTGCCTCAATTGCGAACGTACATTCAGTCCGGAAGCCTTGTGGATGCGGTTTTGAATCAGGGAATGCCTGCGCCGATCGACGTTCAGGTGAGCGGAATGGACATGACTAAGGCGGACAACATCGCTCTCGATCTGGCGAGCAAATTCAAGGCGCTGCCGGGCGTCGCGGACGTGTACATCCCGCAAGATATGGATTATCCGGCACTGCAGGTGAACGTGAACCGGGCGCGGGCGAGCGAGCTGGGGCTGAGCCCGAAAGAAGTAGTCGACAACCTGATTACGGCTCTGACGTCCGACGCGATGATCGCGCCGAGCTATTGGGTGGATCCGAGAACGGGGAACAACTATTTCGTGACCGTGCAGTATCCGGAGAATCAGGTGAAATCGCTGCAGGACCTGAAAACAATGCCGCTGCGCGCGCCCAACCTGAAGCTGCCGACGTATCTCGATCAGGTGGCGGACGTGACGCCGATTGTGACGCCCACGGAGGTGGATCACTACGCGCTGCAAAGAACGATCGACGTGTACGTGGCGCCGTCGAGCGAGGACCTCGGGAAGCCGGCGAACGAAGTGGCAAAGATTGTCGCGGGGACGCAACTCCCGGCGAACATTCGCGTGAATACTCGAGGTCTGGTCACGACGATGCAGGCGTCCTTCCGGAGCTTCGGCTTCGGGCTGCTGCTGTCGATCCTGCTGGTGTATCTGGTTCTCGTCGCGCAGTTCGCGTCGTTCCTCGATCCGTTCCTGATCATCCTGGCGGTGCCTACCGGCATCATCGGCGTGATGCTGACGCTGGCGTTCACGGACACGACGCTGAACGTGCAATCGCTGATGGGAATCGTGATGCTGACGGGCATGGTGGTGTCAAACAGCATCCTGATTGTGGACTTCGCGAACCGGCTGCGTACGCAAGGCCGCGGAGTGCGCGACGCGGTGGCGCACTCGTGCCGGATCCGCCTGCGCCCGATTCTGATGACGTCGCTCGCGACCATCGTCGGCTTGCTGCCGATGGCGCTCAAACTCGAAACGGGAAGCGAGGCATATGCGCCGCTGGCGCGAGTGATTATCGGCGGACTGATTGCGTCGGTGCTGCTCACGATTTTCGTGGTCCCCGCCGCATATCTGTTGATCTACCAAAACCGCCCGGGAAGAATCGGCGAGGAGCAACTCGCGGGAGAAGCGCGATGAGGAAGCGGCTTCGCTCGTTGGTCATCGTGACGTTCGTGGTGGCGTTCGCGGCGCCTGCCTTCGGCCAGATGGCGGCTCCGGCGCAAGGCGGTTCGGCGGCGCCAGCGCAGGCTCCGCAGAATTTGACGCTGCAAGAGGCGGAGAAAATCGCGATTCAAAATCATCCGCAAATTCAGGCGGCGGCAAGCCTCGCTACGGCGGCCGAGGAGCAGGTGAAGCAGACGCGGTCCGTTTATTACCCGACGGCGACGGGCAGCATCACGGGCGTCGAAGCGGAGAACAACAGCCGCATCGCAGCCGGCGCGTTGAACAACCCCGTAATCTACGATCGCTACGCCAATGGTGTGAGCGTATCGCAGCTGGTGACGGATTTCGGGCGCACGCACGAGCTGGTGAAGAGTTCGAGTCTGCATGCGCAGGCGCAGCAGGAGAACGTGGTGACCACTCGGGCGGATGTGTTGCTGAACGTCGACCGAGCGTACTTTTCCGTACTGAAGGCGCAGACTCTTCTTCGGGTCGCGCAGGAAACGGTGAGCGAGCGGCAATTGGTGGTCGACCAGGTGAATGCGGAGTACAAGAGCCAACTGAAGTCAGGGCTGGATCTGAGCTTCGCCAACGTGGATCTCCAGCAGGCGCAGCTGTCGCTGATTCAGGCTCAGAACGACGTGCAGGCTTCCCTCGCAGAGCTTTCCGCGGCCCTGGGCTATTCCGACGGGCGGACATTTCAGCTCGAGGAGGAGGCGGTCCCGGGCGAACCACCCGCAGATTTGGCCGGACTGATTCAGCAGGCGCTGAGGGACCGGCCGGAGCTTGTGGGCCAGCGTCTGGATGTCGGCTCGGCCCAGAGTTACGCCACAGCGGAGCGCGACTTGTGGCTGCCCACGATTTCGGCGGCGGGCGCTGCGGGGCTGACTCCGTTCCATCAGGACGATGCGCTTGCCCCGCGGTATGCGGCGGCGGGCTTCAACGTCAACATCCCGATCTTCAACGGCCACTTGTTCGGCGCGTTGCGCGGCGAAGCAAACGCGCAGGAGCGCGCGCAGGAACAGTATCTTCGCGATCTGCAGGACCGCATCGTCCGCGACGTCCGAATATCGTGGCTGAACGCCAAGTCGGCGTACCAGCGGTTGTCGGTGACGCGGCAACTGCTGGAGCAGGCGCAGAAGGCTCTCGACCTCGCTCAGGCGCGATATAAGCTGGGTCTTAGCTCGATCGTCGAGCTTAGCCAGGCACAGCTCAATGAAACACAAGCGGAAATCGCCAACGCCAGCGCGAAGTACGATTACCAGACTCAGATTGCCGATCTGAATTATCAGATCGGAGCGGTCCGCTAAGACGCCGCATCGGCGGGCTCTTTCAGCGTGATCGGGCGCAACCGGAGGGTGTGGTTTCGCGTCTGTATTGTCCGGAGGGTGTGACTGTGACCATGCGGCCGTTGATTCAAACCTCGCTGTGTACTGCCATCACCGCGCTTCTCCTCGCTGGCGCGGCACCGGCGCAACAACGCGCGACTCTGCCGGCGCCGCAGGAGGGCGATTTCGTCCTGCGAGACTTTCATTTCAAATCCGGGGAAACGCTGCCGGAAGTTCGGATGCACTACTACACGTTCGGCAAGCCGGAGAAGGACGCGAGCGGCCGCACGACCAATGCGGTCTTGATTCTCCACGGCACGGGCGGCACCGGGAGGCAATTCCTTTCGCCGTTGTTCGCAAACGTGCTGTTCGGGCCGGGCCAGCTTCTCGACATGAGCCGCTACTTCATCATCCTTCCCGATAACGTCGGACACGGGAAATCGAGCAAGCCGAGCGACGGCCTGCGCGCCCATTTTCCTCAATACGATTACGACGACATGGTCGCCGCACAACACGAGCTGCTCGAAAAAGGGCTTGGCGTGAATCATCTCCGGCTCGTGATGGGAACCTCAATGGGATGCATGCACTCGTGGGTGTGGGGCGAGACGTATCCCGATTTTATGGACGCAATGATGCCGCTCGCGTGCCTTCCGGTCCAGATTGCCGGCCGCAACCGCATATGGCGTGACATGGTGATTCAGGGAATCCGCCAGGATCCCGACTGGAAGAACGGCGACTACATGACGGAGCCGCGCGCGGCGCTGCAGATTTCCGCGGACTTCCTGATTATCGCCGGGAGCGCACCGCAGGTGATGCAGAAGAATCTGCCCACGCGCGACGCCGCCGACAAATATCTCGACGACACGGTCAAACGGCTGACGGCCGGACTGGACGCGAACGATTTTCTCTACGCGGTGAGCGCTTCCCGAAACTACGATCCGTCGACGCAGCTCGACAAGATCACCGCGCCCGTGATGTTCGTCAACTCGGCGGATGATTTCATCAATCCGCCGGAGCTTGGCATTGCGGAGCGGGAAATCAAGAAGGTCAAGAACGGCCGCTTCGTCCTCCTCCCCATTTCGGAGAAGACGCACGGGCACGGCACGCACACCGACGCCGCCGTGTGGCAGGAATATCTGAAGGAGCTGCTCGCCGAGTCGCAGCACTGAGACGGGTCACCTTCCGGACGCTACTGACTCAACACAGGAGCATTCACAGTCAATTGCGCGCGCTCACCGAGGCGTCTAGGATGAAAGCGATGCCACGCCACGGTTCTTGTCTCTCGATTTTGCCGCTCGCAGTCGTGCTGCTCGCCACTTCGGGATGCTCGCAGACGAGTTCGCACGCGCAGGGCAACCCGCCGGTGCCTCCCATCGAGTTTGTGGGCCAGTGGGGCGCAAAGGGCGATCTGCCCGGACAACTGGATGATCCGGCAGGGATTGCGACCGACAACCTGGGGAATGTTTACGTCACCGACGCCGGGAGCCACTTCATTCACAAGTTTGACGCGAGAGGGACACCGCTCCTGTCATTTCAGGAAGTTCCCCTGAAGCACCCGCAATCGATTGCAGTGGACGACGAAGGCCTGATCTACGTCACCGATCCCGTGCGCGCCAGCGTCTTCATCTTCATGCCGGACGACCAGCGCCATCGCGAACTGCGAGTGCGAGCCCGCCCCAGCGCGGAAAACGAGCTGAGCGTGGGCGTGGATGACGACGGCGTGATTTACGTGCTCGACGCAAGCACGGGCAAGGTGTTCACGTACACGTCGAGGCTACATTTCCGGCGGGCGTGGACGCCGGGCAGCGAGAAGACGCACTGGGGCCCGCTGGAGCTTGGCGGGGACCAAAACATCTGGATTCTCGATTCGACCGCAAACCGCCTGTTGCGTTTCTCCGGAAGCGGCCAACTCCTGGCCGGCATCACTCCCGGCTCGGCCAACGCCGATCCGAAGATCGACGGAGAGTTTGCGGTGTCGCGCAACTACGTCTTCGCAATGGACGCGAACGGCTTGATGCTTCACGTCCTGACTTTCGACGGGCACGTGAAGGTGGACGTGGACCTGGCGCCACAGCTGGGCCAGGCAAATCGCCTGCCACCCCCGATCGCCGTGAGTTCGCGGCAAGAGCTCTTCGTTCTCGATGTTCCGGAGTGCCGCGTCTACCGCTACCGCATCCACCTCTGAAATTTCTGCTATTGTCTTCTGCTCGGACCCCAGCACAAGGAACTTGGATGCCAATTCTCTTGAATGAGGCGGACGTGAGGGCCCTGCTCACTATGCCGACCGCCCTCGCGGCCGTGGAGGACGCCTTCCGACAGCTTGCGGAGGGGGCAGCGCTGGTACATTCCCGGCAGCGCCTGCACATGCCCGGAAAGAGCTACCTGCACTACATGGCGGCTGGAGATTCCAGGGGCGGTTACATGGGACTCAAGATTTACACCAGCTCGCCGGGGGGATTGCGCTTCGTAATTCCGCTGTTCGATGCGGGCTCCGGCGAACTCCTCGCATTGATCGAGGCGGATTACCTGGGCCAAATGCGCACAGGAGCCGCCAGCGGCGTCGCGACGAAATATATGGCGCGGCAGGACGCTCACACGATCGGCATCGTGGGAACGGGATCGCAAGCGCGTACGCAGCTCGAGGCGGTTGCGCTGGTTCGGAAGATTGCGAGCGTGCGCGCGTTCGGCCGGAACGCGGAGCGTCGCGAGGAATTTGCGAAGGAAATGACGGAGCGATTGAAGCTTCCCGTGACGCCGGTCGGTTCCGCGAAGGAGGCGTTGACCGGCGCCGATATCGTGATCACCTCAACGACCGCGAATCAGCCTGTGGTCGAGGGGGCATGGCTCAAGCCGGGAACACACATCAACGCGATCGGCGCCAATTTCCCGCAGAAGCGCGAGCTGCAGGACGAGGCGATACGCCGCTGCGGGCTCATCGCCGTTGATTCACGGGAGCAATCGAAAATCGAGGCCGGCGACCTGATTCATGCGTTCGGCAACGATCCCTCACGCTGGGAATCCGTGCGGGAACTTGCCGAAATCGTCGGGGGCCAAGCGCCGGGACGCAGCAGTCCGCAGGAGATAACGCTCTTCAAATCCAACGGCATCGCGATCGAGGATATCGTCGTGGGCGGCCGCGTCTATGCGATGGCGAAAGAACGTTCGATCGGCAGAGAAATCGAGATGTGGCAGCGGGACCTGCGTTCGGGGCGGGGAAGAACCACTTAGGAGTGGGCGCGCCGCAGCCTCCTGGCGAGCGCTTCATGCAGGCGGTTGCGTGTCTCTTCCGGAAGGGGCGCGGGCTCCGAATTGCAGTAGATTTCGATCGTCTTTTTCGTCGTGTTGACGATCACCCGGCACTTCTTGCACTTCAGCAGGTGTTCTTCGATCGACGCGCGAACCGCGGGATCGAGCTCCTTGTCCAAATAATTCTCCAACTCAATTACGAGCGTCTTGCAGTTCACTGGTTGTCACTCCGCCGAAAATGTCGGTCGAGTTTCTGGCGCAACTTCAGCCGTGCCCGCAGCAGCCGCGACTTCACGGCAGGCACGGACAACCCGAGCGCCTCCGCCGTCTCTTCGGTAGACAGTTCTTCGATGTCCCGAAGCTGAAAAACGATTCGGAAGGACGGGTCCAATTCCGAGATGACGTTCGAGAGAATGCCAGAGAGCTCGGCCTGCCGATAACGCTCCTCGGGAGACGGTCCCCAGTCTTCGACATCGCGGGGGATCGTTTCCTCGCCGGTATCGATGTCGTCATCCAGGGAAACCTGATTGGGGCGGCGCTTACGAAGCTTCATCAGCGCCTGGTTCACGGCAATGCGAACCAGCCAGGTGTAGAAACGCGAATTGCCCTGGAATTCCGGGAGGTGCTCGTAGGCCTTGAGGAACGACTCCTGCATCGCATCCTCGGCATCCTCGCGGTTCTGTGTGATGTTTTGAGTGAGGCGAAATATTTTCCGCTCGTAGCGGCCCACGAGGGTCTCAAAAGCGGATACGTCCCGGGATTTCGCCGCCGCGACCAGAGCGCCTTCGTCGTCCTTAACCACCTGCGACGGCAGGGGATGCGACCTGACTGGATCTACCTTGGGTGAACTCATCGTCGATTTGTCCACACAGAAGGGTAGCACAAATTGGGGAATTGTCAGACGCCCCGGACGACGCCGCGGCGTGGGGAGGAAGCGCCTCGCGCGGGTCAACTTGACACAGTCGAGAGCGAAAAGTACCCTATAATTGTCGAACGAACGTTCGACTGATTCCGTAGAGGCCGGATGCGCACCCATTCGCGAGTATCGCGCCCATCACAACAGAAACTTCCGCACATTCTTCGTCACGCGGCGCGAGTGTTTTCCGAAAAGGGGTACGAGGGCGCGTCGATTCGCGACATCAGCCGCTCGAGCGGCGTGTCGCTCGCCGGGCTCTACTACTATATCGAGAGCAAGCAGAAGCTGCTGTACCTGATTCAGATTTATACTTTCAAGGCGGTTCTCGAGCGTCTCGAAGAACGTCTCCGTGGGGTTGCAGACCCTGTGGAAAGGCTGCGGGTTTTGATTCGCAATCACTTGGATTACTTCCTGCGGCATCCGATTGAAATGAAGGTGCTCTCGCATGAGGATGAGGCCCTCGAAGGGGAGTATCGCAAGGAGGTCCTGGACATCAAGCGGCGTTACTATGATATTGCGCTTGGGATCTTCGAGGGCATGCGCCGCGAGGGACTTGCGCGCCGGCTGAACCCGCGGGTTGCGGTACTGTCGCTGTTCGGGATGATGAACTGGATCTATACCTGGCACCGCCCGGGGGTGGACCCGCGCGCGGATGCGCTGGCGGAGACGATGGTCGGAATGTTCTTGCACGGCGTGGTCGACGGGCAGAAGAGCCTGCGCGTGAAGCCGGCGCGGGTGGTGCGCTCGCGCCGGTTGGCGGCGGTTCGCGCCGCAAGCTGACGGCAGATTCCTAACGTTTTGCAACACTCGCTGGGAGGAAATGATGGCAACGATGCAGACGGTGGAGCAGAAGCAGCTGGTCACGTACGTCGTCGACGGAGGAGTGGCGACGATCACAATGGATGACCCGCCGGCAAACACGTACACGTACGAGATGATGCAGCAGCTGGATACCGCGATTCTGCAGGCGCGCATGGACGAGAGCGCCCATGTGATCCTGCTGCGCGGAGCGGGCGAGAAGTTCTTCTCGGCGGGCGCGAGCATTCCGATGCTTGCCAAGGTGGATCCGCAGTTCAAATACTATTTCTGCCTGCACGCGAACGAGACGCTCTGCCGATTGGAGCAGACGCCAAAGCTCGTGATTGCGGCCCTGAACGGCCACACGGTCGGCGGCGGGCTGGAGATCGCACTCGCTTGCGACATTCGCATCGCGAAGAAGGAAGGCGGGAAGATCGGATTGCCGGAAGTGAACCTCGGCGTTCTGCCGGGCACGGGCGGAACGCAACGGCTATCGCGCGTCGTTGGGCGAGCGCGGGCGATCGAACTGATGGCGACGGGCCGCACGTTCAGTTTTGAAGAGGCTCTCGAGTTCGGGTTGATCCATTACATCTACGACCGGGAATCCTTCTGGGATGAAGTGATGGCATATGCCCGGCAGTTCTGCCCGCCGAACAAGGCGTCGCGCGCCGTGGGGCGCATCAAGCGCGCGGTGGTGACGGGAAGCGAGATTGGATTCGGCGAGGCGCTGGGCCTCGAGCGGGAATTGCAACAACTGCTTTTCACGAGCGACGACGCGAAGGAAGGATTGAAAGCGTACGTCGAAAAGCGGCAGCCGGACTTCAAGGGGAAGTAGAGCCGATCGACTCCATGCGCACGCTACCCGACTACATCCGCAAAGGAATGAGAATGATTCTGGTGGGCGCCAACCCCGGCGACCGCTCGGCGCGCGTGGGGCACTACTACGCGGGGCGGGGAAACCAGTTCTGGCCGATGATGTACGATTCGGGCGTCATCCCGGAGCCGCTGGGCTACGAGGATGACCGGCGGATCGTCGAGTTCGGAATCGGGATGACGGACCTGGTCAAGCGGCCGACGCGAGGCGTCGAAGAGATCGAGCGGCAGGAGTTCGCGGAGGGACGCGTTCTGCTGGCGCGCAAGCTCGAAGAGTTTCGGCCGCGCGTCGTGGCGTTCAACGGGAAGATCGTCTACGAGAAATTCTCTGGCCGGGCGTGCAAATTCGGTTTGCAGAAGGAGAAGCTCTATGGCGCGCACATATTTGTGCTGCCGTCGACGAGCGGACAGAACGCGGGCACGGACCGGGCCGTCAAGATGCGCTATTTCAAAAAGCTCGCCACGCTTTTGAAGAGCTTGAAGGACTAGAAGGAGCAATCCGATGGGATCCGTACAGCAGCAGGTGGCGGCGCCGGTGGTTCTGGAGGAGCGCCAGGGATCGGTGATGGTCCTTCGACTGAATCGGCCGCAGAAACTGAATGCGCTGAATCCGGAAATGGGCCGCGCTCTCGTGCACGCCATGCTTCGCGCCGCGGACGACAAGACAGTTCGCGCGGTGGTGCTGACAGGCTCCGGCCGCGCATTCTGCGCGGGGGGAGACCTCGATCTGCTTCGCGACGTCCGGAAGCGAAATGCGTCGCGGGAGCTCGAAGGGCTGCTGATATCGGGAAAGGAACTGTGCCTCGCCATTTCGACGATGACGAAGCCAGTGATCGCGGCGGTTAACGGTCCGGCGGCCGGCGGCGGAATGAACATCGCGCTGGCGTGCGACATGCGGGTGGCGTCAGACCAGGCGAAGTTCGCCGAGTCGTTCGCGAATATCGGGCTGTACCCGGATTTCGGAGGCACCTATTTCCTTCCGCGCATCGTCGGCCTGGCGCTGGCCGCGGAGTTGTTCTACACGGCGGAAGTGTTGACGGCGGAGGATGCGCTGCGGCTCGGAATCGTGAACCGCGTTTTTCCGGCCGCCGAATTTGAGGGCGAAGTTCGAAAACTGGCCGAGAGCCTGGCCGCAATGCCGCCGATCGCCCTCCGAGACGTGAAGAGGACAATCCTGGCGGACGACCGGCACACGCTCGAGGGAAGGCTCGACGAGGAGATCCGGTTGCAGTTGCATTGCTTCGAGTCCGAGGACTGCCTCGAAGGCCTGAACGCATTTTTTGAGAAGCGCAAACCGAATTTCCGCGGAGTGTGACAGCGCGGGGCCTCGACCGAAAGGGCGGGGCGCAGATCTTGGGAAAGGGAGCGACGCATGCCTGCAGCACGCATCAGTACGTTTGACGATTGGGTGGACCTGTTTCGCGTCTGGCGGAACGACATCGGGGTGAATTACCCTGAGATCGAAAACTATCAATTCGAGGCGAAATTCGGGCCAACGCGCTCGAGCGAGATCGAATTCGGCGCTTTCAAAGGCCGCTCGAAGTGGCGCCGCGTGCTCGAGATTCCGGACCAGCGAATTCGCGACGGCCTGCTCAACTTGATCGTGTATCAGGGCGACACGGAGTTCGCTTCCGTCGAACAGCAGCGCCGATTGTTCGAGCATTCGCCCAGCGAGCACGACCGGAAGTCTCTGTGCCGCGTGGTGACGGAGGAAATGCGGCACGGATGGCAAATGTGCTACCTGCTGATCAACCATTTCGGTTACGGCGGCAAAGTCGAAGCGCAAAAGATGCTCGAGCGGCGCGCATTCGAGTCGAAGCGGCTGCTCGGCGCGTTCAATCAGATTGTGGACAACTGGCTCGACTTTTTCACTTACACGGATTTCGTTGATCGCGACGGCAAGTTTCAGCTCACAATGCTGAGCTATTCCGGCTTCGAGCCGCTGGCGCAATCGATGAACCCGATGCTGCGCGAGGAGTCGTTCCACCTCGGGACCGGCCATGACGGACTGAAGCGAATCGTGAAGGCGGGCGTCGTTCCGCTGAACATCGTCCAGAAGTACGTCAACAAGTGGATTCCCGTAAGCTACGACCTGTTCGGCGTGGATCAGTCGAGCTCCGCGCACTGGTTCTACGTTTGGGGGCTGAAGGGCCGCTACGACGAAGCCCAGACACAGCAGGAAGCGGATCTCGGCCACATGAACGAGCACAATCGCGAGCTTTACCATCTCGAATGCGAGAGGCTGATTGAGCAGATCAACAAGCAAGTTCCGGCGGGCCAGACGCCGCTCTATGTTCCCTCGTTGAAATTCAATCGGCACATCGGCGAATTCGCGAATCAGCCTTACAGTGTGAAGGGCGAGCTGCTCTCTCCGGAAGCGTTTGCGGAGCACTGCAAAGAGACGCTCCCGCAACCGGAAGACATCAAGCTCGTGAATGAGATTCAGGACACCGAGCCCAAGTGGGTCGCGCCGAAGGGAAACATGGACTGACGTGGCCGTCCGCTCCGAAACCGACCTTGCCGCGCGCGGGTTCACGCTCAGCGAGCTGATGATTGCTGCGGCGGCCCGTGAGATTAACGACGGGGAGCTGGTTTTCGTTGGGATGCGGCTGCCGATGCTGGCGTTTCTCGTCGCGCGCCGCACGCACGCGCCGGCGGCGATCGGGCTCTTTGAGAACGGCGTGATTCGAGCGACTCCCTCTCCCGAACTTTTGTACACGATGGCCGATCCGCCGAACCTTCGCGCGGCCACCGAATGCGGACAGATGCTCGACGTGATGGGGCTCCTCCAGCAGGGGCGTGTTCACGTGGGCTTTCTCGGGGCGGCGGAAGTTGACCGCTTCGGCAATTTGAACACGACGTGGGGGCATCGCGACCGAGAGCTGCGGCGGTTGCCGGGCTCGGGCGGCGCGTGCGACATCGCGTGCCTGGCCCGACGCACAGTGGTCTTGCTCGTGCATGACCGCAGCCGCCTGTGCGAGCGCGTGAGTCACATCACCTCGCCGGGCTATGGCTCGGGAAACGGCTGGCGCCGTGCACAGGGATTGCCCGACGACTCCGGGCCGTCCGCGGTCATCACGACTCTGGGCGTCCTTCGCTTCCGCCTGGATGGCGAGGCATATCTCGCGTCGGTCCACCCGGGCATCAGCGTGGAGGAAGTCCTCTCGAACACCGGCTGGACGCTGCGCGTCAGCGACGAGCTGGTTGAAACGATTCCGCCGGACACCGAAGAATTGCGCGTCATGCGCGAACTCGATCCGAATCATTTTTGGACGCGCTGAAACGGCGCGTCCGGCCTGAGATCAGGAAGGCGCAATGAAGCTGACAACGATGCGCGAGGCTATCGAGCGCCATGTGCCCTCCGGGTCCATGGTGCTTCTGGGCGCGCAGCTCGAGCCAATGATTCCGTTCTCCGCGGGGCACGAGATCATCCGCCAGGGACGGCGCGACCTGACGCTCGTGGGGCCGATCTCCGACATCCTGTTTGACCAGATGATTGGCGCAGGCTGTGTCGCGCGCGTGATGGCGGCATGGGTCGGAAACGTTTCGGCAGGAGTCGGCTATTGCTTCCGTCGCGCGGCCGAACAGAGCATCCCTCGGCGAATCGAAGTGGTCGATTATTCGAATTTCACTCTGGCGCTGGCTCTGCATTCAGCCGCGATGGGTGCGCCTTTTATGCCGACGTATGCGACGCTCGGCAGCGACCTTCTGAAAAAGAACGGCAATCTGCGCGAGTTTCCTTCGCCGGTCAACGAAGAGAGGCTCGTTGCGGTGCGCGCACTGCGCCCGGACGTCGCCATCGTGCACGTGCAGCGCGCTGACTCGGAGGGGAACGCGCACCTCTGGGGTAGCCTGGGAGTTGCGGTCGATGGGGCGCGGGCGGCGCGAAAGGTGATCGTTGTTGCCGAAGAGATCGTCGAACCCGCCGTGATCGCTTCGGACCCGAATCGCACGCTGATTCCCGGTTTTCTCGTCGCGGCGGTCATACACGAACCCTGGGGCGCGCATCCATCTCCGGTCCAGGGATATTACGGACGCGATCACGCGTTCTTTGCCGAATACCATGAGGAAACGCGCACGCTGGAGGGCTTCGAACGCTGGCTGACGCGCTGGGTGGTTCGGCCGCAGTCGAGGCACGAGTACATGAGCCAGCTAGGCGAGGCTCGCGCGGAAAAGCTGGGCGTCAAGGAACATGCGTTCGCCGCGCCCGCGGATTTCGGCTACTGATGACGGACGACCTGTTCGCCAACATCGAGATCGCTCCGCGAGAAGTGATGGAGCTGTTGCGGCGCGGCGGCGATTTCCTTTTTGTCGATGTGCGCGAAAAGTGGGAGCACGACACTTCGCGAATCGAAGGGGCGACGCTGATTCCACTGCGCGAAGTGCCGGCGCACTTGCCCCGGTTCGAGCAGGCTTCGGAAGTTGTGCTCTTCTGCCATCACGGAATGCGGAGCCTGGACGCGGCCGCATGGCTGCGCTCGCAGGGAATCGAATCGGCGCGTTCGATGGCAGGCGGAATTGACCGGTGGTCAATGGAGATTGATTCGCGAGTCCCGCGATATTGAGGAGAAGATCGATGCCAACGAAAAGAAAGGCCGGCGCAAAAAAGCGCGGACGGACGAAGAAGGTTCGATTTCTTCACAAACCCAACTGTACGACGTGCCGCAAGGCGCGAAGCTTCATGGAGAAGCATGGATTTCAGCTTTATTTCCGCGACCTGGCGAAGGAGCGGCTCAGCGCCGCCGAACTCGAAAAGCTGATCGGCTCCCGCGATTACACGCAGTTCTTGAATCCGCGGAATGAAATCTACCGGCGAAAGAGGATGAAGGACAATCCACCTTCGCGCAGGGAAGCCATTCGAATGATGGCCAAGGAGCCGAACCTGATCCGGCGGCCGGTAATTCTCGCGGGCGGACGCGTCGTGCTCGGCTTCGATGAGAACGGAATGGCGAGGCTATAGCCGGCAAATGGCCGCCGGCATCGACGGGGATTGAAAAAGCGGATTCAATGAACAAAGAACTCATTCGCCTGCGCGTCAATGGAGAGGATCTCGAAATCGCCGTCGCGCCGGCCCGATTGCTGCTCGACGCCCTGCGCGAGGACTTGGGCCTCACGGGCACCAAGCGCGGTTGCGACGACTCGAGCTGCGGTTGTTGCGCCGTCCTGATCGACGGCGTTCCGATGCTTTCCTGCGCCGCCCTTGCCGTGAGCTGTGAAGGCAGCGAAGTGACGACGGTTGAGGGCCTGGGCGCGGCCGCCGCCCTTGATCCGGTGCAGGAAGGCTTCGTTGAATGCGCCGGCGCGCAGTGCGGGTTTTGCACGCCCGGCTTCATGATCAGCACGGTCGCCCTTCTGAAGCGGAATCCGAATCCATCGCTCGAAGAGATTCGGGAGGCCCTTTCAAGCAATCTGTGCAGGTGCACGGGCTACATGCAGATCTACGAGTCGGTCCGATACGCCATCGAGAAGCATCGAGCTGAGGCGGCCCCCTCCGCCGCTATTCCCGCCGGAATGAGGCTTCGGTCATGAGCGTCGCCGACGCGAAGCTGAGCACAGTCGGCAAGCGCATGGTGATGACCGATGCGCGCACGAAGATCGTCGGCCTCGGAAAATATGCCGACGATCTGACGGCGCCCGGCATGTTGATCGGCCGGATTCTTCATTCTCCCCACCCTCACGCGCGGATTGTCTCGATTGATACGTCGCGCGCCCAAGCGTTGCCCGGAGTGAAGGGCATTGTCACAGGCAAGGACGCGCCGATTCCCTATGGGATCCTGCCGATTGGGCACGACGAGTGCGTATTCGCCGTCGACAAGGTGCGCTACATCGGGGACAACGTGGCTGCCGTCGCCGCAACGTCGGCGGAGATTGCCGAGCAGGCGCTGGACCTGATTCGTGTCGAATACGAAGTGTTGCCGGCGTGGGTCGATCCGGAAACATCGATGACGGCGGAGTCGAACTGGATTCACGAGACTCGGCCGCACAACATCGAGAAGGAATATCACCACGTCTTCGGCGATCCCGATGCGGGCTTCAGCCGCGCGGACTTCGTCGCCGAGCAACGCTACGTGGCGGGCGAAGTGAACCACGCGGCAATGGAGCCGCACGCCACGCTCGCGATTTGGGAGCCGAACGATCGCATGACCGTTTACTCCTCAACGCAGGTGCCGTACTACCTTCACCGTACGATTTCCGAAGTATGCGAAATGCCGATGAGCCAAATTCGCGTGATCAAGCCCCTGATCGGCAGCGGCTTCGGCGGCAAGAGCGAAGTGATCCCCATTGAAATCGCGGCTTCCGTGCTCGCCAAGAAAACGAAGAAGCCGGTGAAGATCACCTACACGCGAGAAGAGGTCTTTTACGCGCATCGAGGCCGCCCGAGAACGATTGTCGATTTGCGAATGGGCATCACTCGCGACGGCAAAATCACGGCCGTCCAAGCGCGCGTCGTGCAGGACGGTGGCGCCTACTGCGGCTTCGGACCCGTGACCGTCCTCTATTCGGGCGCTTTGCTCGGCGCGATTTACGATGTTCCCGCCGTGCGCTACGACGGCTACCGCGTGTTGACGAACAAGCCCGCGTGCGGCGCGATGCGCGGCCACGGCACGGTGAACGTTCGCTTTGCCTTCGAATCGATGCTGGATCAGCTCGCGCGTCAAGCCGGCCTCGATCCCGCGAACGTGCGCCGCGTCAATCTCCTGAAAGCGCCCTGTATCACCGTGAACGGACTGCGCGTGACCAGCTACGGTTTGCCGGAGTGCGTCGACAAGGTTGTCGAACGCTCAGGCTGGGATGCGAAGCGTGGCAAGCTGCCTTACGGAAAGGGCATTGGAATCGCCTGCAGCCACTACGTGAGCGGCGCCGCGAATCCGATCATTCGCTCGAACATGCCGCACACGACCGTGAACATCAAGATCGATCGCGATGCCGCCGTGACCGTCTATTCCGGCGCTTCTGACATCGGCCAGGGATCGGACACGATGCAGGTTCAGGTTGTAGCGGAAGTCCTCGGCGTCAGGCCCGAGCGTGTGAAGCTGATTTCCGCCGACACGGAGCTGACGCCGATCGACCTCGGCAGCTACTCGAGCCGCGTCACGTTCATGGCCGGCAACGCCTGCATCGAAGCGGCAAAGAATATGCGCGAGCAGATCTTGGCCGCCGTCGCCGAGCAATTCGGATGCAGGCCGGTGGAGCTCGAGTGCGTGAACGAGGTTATTCAGAAGAAGAGTGACGCGCGGATGCGCGTTGGGTTCGACGAAGCCGTGGTGATGGCGATCGATTTTCACGGTGCGCTTGTGTCGCAGGGTGCCTACGCGCCGCCGGAGGAAGCTCGCGGCGGAAAGTTCAAGGGTGCGGGCGTGGGTCCGTCGCCTTCGTACAGTTACAGCGCGCAGGTTGCCGAAGTCACCGTCGATCCGGAGACGGGCCGGGTGCGCGTCGACCGAATCGTCGCGGCCCATGATTGCGGCAAAGCGCTCAACCCGCTCGCGGTGGAAGGCCAGGTGATCGGGTCGGTGTACATGGGATTCGGCCAGGCCATGCAGGAAGAGATGATCTGGAGCGACGGCCGGTTGATGAATCCGTCGCTTCTCGAATACCGGATTCCGACGACGCTCGAAAATCCGCACATCGATTGCATCATCGTTGAAAGCGAGGATCCGGAAGGCCCGTTTGGAGCCAAGGAAGCCGGCGAAGGCTCTCTTGCGGCGACGATTCCCGCAATTTCGAATGCGATCTATGACGCGGTCGGCGTGCGCATCACGACCGTGCCGTTTTCGCCGGAAGTGATTCTCGAGGCGCTGCGGAAGAAGCAGCGCGGCGCCGGAAACGGTGGCACGTCTGCGAGCGCTTCGCCGAGGGCGGCCCAATGATCGTCACGCCCTTTCGCGTCGCTCGGCCAAAGACGGTGGAAGAGACTGTCCGGATCCTCTCCGATTCGGGCTCGGACGCGATGGTGATCGCCGGGGGCACGGACGTGATCCCGAACCTTCAGATGCGGCTCTTCGCGCCGCGAATTCTCTGCGATCTGAAGCCGTTGCGAATGCTCTCCGGCATCGAGTTTTCCGAGCGCAGTGGATTGCGCATCGGCGCGCTCACCACTCTGACGCAAATCCTGGCTGCTCCGGTGATACGCGATCGATTCGCGGTGCTCGCAAGCGCCGTGGCAACGATTGCCGGGCCATTGCAACGCAACATGGGAACACTCGGCGGCAATCTCTGTCTTGAGACGCGATGCCGCTGGTACAACCAGTCGCACCTGTGGCGTGCGGCTCTGGGCGGTTGCTTGAAGAAGGACGGTTCCGTGTGCCACGTCGCGCCGGGCGGGCAATTCTGCTGGGCGGCCTGGTCGGGTGATTCTGCTCCGGCCCTTTTGGTGCTCGACGCGGAGATCGAAATCGCAGGAATTTCGAGCACGCGCCGCGTGCCGCTGCGTGAGTTCTACAAGAACGACGGCATGGATCGCATCGCGCTTGGGCGTGGTGAGATTCTCGCAGCGGTCCACGTTCCCGCGCGCATGGCGGGGCGCCGCGGCGCGTATCAGAAGCTTCGCGTGCGCGATTCGATCGATTATCCTCTTGCCGGTGTGGCGGTGACGATGGACGTCGACGCGGCCGGAGTCTGCCGCGACGCGCGCGTGGCACTCACAGCGGTGAATCCTGCGCCCGTCCTGGTTCCGCACGCGGGCGAGTGGCTTGCCGGGCAAGAGTTGAGCCGCGACTTGATTGAACGCGTCGCGCACGCCGCGATTCAAACGGGCAAGCCGCTGACGACCTCGGCTTCGACTCCCGTGTACCGCAGGGAAATGGTCAAGCTCTTCACTCGGCGCGCGCTCGAGGAAACGTGGCACGCGCACAACGGCTCGGCTAGTTGAGAGGATCGAATCATATCTCCGCGTTTGAGGGCTCCTGAGCCGATGCCGGTCATCGACATTCACATCCACATCCAGCCGCTCGAGATGTACAAGCCGCAGGCGCTTGATTTGGTCAAACGCGGCCGGCGCGATTACGACGACGTCGTGAAGTACTCAACGAGTCCGAAGGAATTCCTGAAGTTTCTCGACGCGGCCGGCATCGAACGCGCGGGGCTCATCAACTACGTCAGTCCCGACGTCATCGGATTTCCGCCGGAAGTCAACGACTGGATCGCGCGTTATTGTTCCGCCGATCCGCGGCGCCTGCTCGCGTTCGGTTCGGTCCACCCGAAGTATGTTCCCGATGCGGCCGCCGAAGTGAACCGACTGAAGAAGCTTGGAATCCGCGGGTTGAAGGTGCATCCGTCCCATCAGCTTTTCGCGCCTAATGATTACCGCAATGGTTTCGGTCCGCTCCGTGCGATGTACGAGCAGGCGCAAAAAGTCGGGCTGCCGGTGATGATTCACACCGGCACTTCAGTTTTCCCCGGCGCACGCAACCTTTATGCGCAGCCGATGCTTGCGGACGACGTGGGCATCGATTTTCCCGATCTCGTCGTGATTCTCGCGCATGGCGGACGGCCTCTTTGGATGGAAGAGGCGTTTTTTCTCGTTCGGCGCCATCCGCGCATGTACATCGATATTTCGGGCATTCCGCCTCACAAACTGATGGAATACTTTCCTCGGATCGAGGAGATTGCAGACAAGGTGTTGTTCGGGACGGATTGGCCGGGCCCCGGCGTTCCCGGCGTGCGCGGAAACATCGAGAGGTTTCGCGCGCTCCCGATTTCCCAGTCGGCGCAGCAGAAGATTTTGTACGACAATGCAGCTCGGCTTTTTCCAGTTCAGGCTTAGCCGCGAGGCGATTGCATGGGGACAAAGACAATTGGAGTGATCGGCGCCGGCACCATGGGGCGGGGCATCGCGTATGCCGCGAGCGCGGGCGGCTATCGGACGATTCTCGAAGACGTTTCGCCGGACATGCTCGAGCAGGGCGTCGCCTACATCAAGCAGACGCTCGAAGAGGGAGTGGCTCGCGGGAAAGTGACCCCGGAGCAACGCGAGAAGGCCATCGCCAACCTGGGGGCTGCGCGCTCGGTGGAAGACGCGTGCCGCGAAGCCGACGTGCTGGTCGAAGCGGTTCCCGAAGAAATGGAGTTGAAGCTCGAGATTTTTACGATCTTCGACAAGTTCGCGAAGCCCAACGCGATCCTGGCGAGCAACACTTCGTCGCTGTCGATCACGGAGATGGCGGCGATCACGTTTCGCCCGGAACGCTGCATCGGAATGCACTTTTTCAACCCAGTCCCGAAGATGAAGCTGCTCGAGGTCGTCCGTGGGCTTGAAACATCGGACGAGGTCGTCGAGAGCTGCGTCGAGATCGGACGGCAGATGGGGAAGGAAGTTGTGGTCGTGCGCGAATCGCCCGGCTTCATCACGAGCCGGATCAACGCGATGATCGGAAACGAAGCCTTCTACATGTTGCAGGAAGGCATCGCGAGCGCGGCCGACATCGACAAAGCCCTCAAGCTCGGCCTCAATCACCCGATGGGGCCGTTTGAGCTTGTCGACCTGGTTGGGCTCGATGTGCGCTTGAGCATTCTCGAGTACCTTCACAAGACGCTCGGCGAGAAATACCGGCCATGCCCGCTGCTGGCACAATACGTGAAAGCCGGCAGACTCGGACGAAAGTCCGGGCGCGGCGTATATGAATACGAGCCAGCCGGGGAAAAGAAGGCGTCCGCGCCATGAGCGAAAAAAGCGCCACGAACGACATTCGCGCGAAGATCGTGCTGATGAAAGGTGATCTCACCGAAATGGACATTGACGCGATCGTCAACGCGGCGAACAATGACCTTCAACACGGCGGCGGGGTTGCGGGAGCGATTCGGCGAAAGGGCGGCGACGTCATCCAGCGGGAGAGCAACGAGATCGGCAGCATTCCCGTCGGGGGCGCCGCGATCACGTCGGGCGGGAAACTGAAAGCGCGCTACGTGATTCACGCGGCGAGTATGCAGCTCGGCGGGCGCACCACCGCGCACGCGCTACGGAGTTCGACTGCGCACTCGCTGCGCATCGCCGCCGAAAAGGGCCTGACAACGATTGCTTTTCCGGCAGTCGGTACGGGGATCGCCGGTTTCCCCGTCGAGGAGTGCGCCGAAATCATGCTGCGCGAAACGGTCGATCACCTGAAACGCGGAAGCTCCCTGGAGAAGGTTTACTTTGTGCTGTTTGACAGCGATGCCTTGAAGACCTTCGAGAAAGTCTGGGGGCGGACGAAGACGAACGAGTAGCGCTATGGACGCAGAATCCACTGAAGTCCTCGCCGATAAAGTGTGCAAGGAGCTGGCGCGCTACGAACACCCGCTGTTTGAGTTCGACGCGCGGCCGGCAAACGACGGCGTCGAAATCCGCATCCGGTTCAAGCCGCCCGAGCCGGAGGTCCACACGTACTCGTTTCACCTTCGCCCACGCGAGGTGGAGCACGCGCAGTTTCCGTGGACATTCCAAAAGCAGCTGTACGACTGCCTTCACGACTACATCATCGAGATGTTTACGTGCAATCCGCAACGCCAAAATTGATGCCAGCACAGCGCGAGCCGACTTCGCTGGCGGCGCTTCTGGCGGAGCGCATCCGCAAGCGCGGCCCGATGACCTTCGCGGAGTACATGGACGCGTGCCTCTACGACGCCGAGTTCGGCTACTACTCGAAGGCGGATCAACAGGCTCGCCGGGATTACTTCACCAGCGTCGACGCCGGCCCCTTGTTCGGACGCCTTCTCGCGCGCGAGTTTCACGACATGTGGAGTCAGGTCGGCTGCGCCAATCCGTTCTGGCTCGTCGAAGCGGGGGCGGGCACAGGCACTCTCGCGCGCAACGTCCTCGATTCGGCGGCTGAGTTGTTTCCCGAATTCTATCGAGTGCTTCGCTACGTGGCTGTCGAGCGGTCGGACTCGCGGCGCGGGATCCAGACCGGCTGCGTCGAATCTCAGATCGCTCGCGCGCGCTTTGCGTCCGTTCCAGGGTTGCCCGACAACATTCCGGTCGGCTGCATCTTTTCGAACGAGCTGCTCGATGCGCTGCCCGTGCATCGCGTCGTGCGCGAGCGGGATGAGCTGCGCGAGATTTGGGTCGGATTCGAGGACGGCGTCGGGTTTCACCAAGTGCTTCGTCCGCCTTCATCTTCGCGAATCACGGACTACTTCGCGGACCAGGCAATCGAGTTGCGCGAGGGCCAGCAAGCGGAAGTGTGTCTCGCGGCTTGCGATTGGATCGAGGATGCGGGGAAGCGCCTCGGCCGTGGATTCGTGCTGACCATCGACTACGGCCATGAAGCGCGCGAGCTGTATGACGAGCGCCACATGCGGGGAACGCTGCTTGCGTATTACCGGCATCGCGCGGACGAAGATTATTTTCGCGCGCCCGGCGAGCAGGACTTGACGGCCCACGTGAATTTCAGCGCGCTCGATTTGTGGGGCAAGCATGGAGGCCTGGTGCGCAGCGGCCTGACCTCGCAGACCAATTTTCTCCTTTCCTTGGCGCGACATTCCGGGTACGCCGATCTGGATTCGGCAACATCGAGCGAAGAGGAGCGAATCCGCCGGCGCCTTCTTTTCAAGACCCTGATCCATCCGGAGGGAATGGGCGAGACGTTTCAGGTTTTCGTGCAGCACAAAGGAATCGACTCACCGCACTTGATCGGTCTCGATCCGCTTCGACTTCGTGGTGTTTGTGGCGCGGCGCAAACTACTGATCGGGATTGCGTTTCTTGAGGACGGGCCTGTCCGATTTGGCGTCGGCAGGCTGCTCGGGGGCCTTGGTCTGTGCCGCTGCGTTTTGCGTCGGTGAGGCCGCGGTGTTTTCCCCGTTGTACGCTTTCTGCAGGTATCGAGCCGCTTCGGCCTGCGCTCCGGCGGTATCGTCGTTCGTGTGTTGCGCCAGGCTGTACTCGTTCACCGCGCGTTCGCGTTGCCCCAGCAGGTCGTAGATTTTTCCGATGTAGATGTGGCTCCAGACGTCCACCCACTTCGGATCGAGATCGCCGCCCAGGGCAGCGCGAAATGCGTTCGCCGCCGCCTGATAATTCTTTTGGTAGAACATGGCCTCGCCCATCCGGAAGTCCGCCAGCGAATTGTTCGGCGCAAGATCGAGCGCTCGCTGGTATTCCTGGATTGCTTCGTAGTACCTGCCCTGTTCTGCAAACGCCTCGCCTCGAGCGACCGCCGCGCGCACGCGCAGCTTGGGGCTCGACTTCAGAAGATTGTTGCCGGGGTCGATCGTGATTCCGCCCGGCTTGGGCCGGCCGAACGTGTCGATCTCGAACGGCGACGTCGTGCCGTTGACGAGAATTCTCTTGAACTCGGGATTTCCCTCTGTCTCGACCTTCACTTCCACCGGCATCCGGAATGTGTCGAGGTCCTGGTGGATTTTTCCGATGATCTTAAATCCCTTCGTCGTTCGGTAGATGATGTAGTCCATCTTGAACTCGGGAACTCCCGTCGAGTTCAGCCACTGCGAGAAAAACGCGACCAGGTTCAGCGGCGGGTCTCCGGGTTTGGTTGGCGGCGCCTTGGTGGCGCTCAGTTTCTCGAATTCGTCGATGGTTGCCGTCTTGCCGGCATGATTCTGGTAGAACTCTTTCAGCAGAACCGTGAAATTATCGTCGCCAATCTCGGAACGCAGCATGTGAAACACCAGCGCGCCTTTGTCGTCGACCACGGACTGGTATTGCTCGGAGTACGCGTCGATGCGTTGCGCCTCCGCGATCGGCATTTCGTTCTCGTACATCAAGGCGCCGACCGCAAAGCTCTCAAGCGCCCGATGCAGCCCGGTGACGCCGTCGGATTGCTCTTCGTACAGCGCCGAAGCGTAATGCGAAAGGCCGTCCGTCAGCCACACATCGGACGCCGTCGCGGGCAGGACGCTGTCGCCCCACCACTGCCCGGCCGCCAGTTGCGCCAGCAGTTCCTCGTTCGGCTTCGGGGCCCACATCCGCGCGCTGATCAGCAGCAGGCCTGGCGCGGAGAACCCATCGAGGGAGCCGTCCGGCATTTGCGCTACCGTCAGATTCGGCTGAGTCTCCAGCGCGCCGAAGTTGTCGGTGAACGAACTCAGAATGTGCGCCAGCGATTGTCCATAGGCGGTTGCGGTCGAAACCTGCGCGGGCGGCGTGTAAACGGAAAAGTCGTAGCCTTCGACTTGCACCGGCGTGAGCTGCAGGGGGCTCGCGACGAACGACCCGACGGGACCCGCGCGCTCGCACCGGAACGTGTACGTGGCTTGCGCCGGGAATTTCCCAACGGCAGGCGTGGACGTGGGCGCCTGCGATTTCCCGGTTCCCACTACTACGAACGAATCGGGGACGATGATCTTGAACGTTCCGGTGTACCGATTCGACGGATAGTTGGTAAGCGGAAACCAGCGCGCGGGAAGCAGAAGGTACGCCGACGTCTTATCGATCGAGCCGAAGCGGACGCCCTTGGTCGGGCTATCGTTCTCATTCGAAATCGGGCCGCTATAGTCGAACGTCAACGTAACCTGCTTGCCGGGCGTGGCGGTCTCGGGAAGGCCGACGCTCACGTAACGGGGCTCGTTGTTGTCGCGCTGAAAGCTCAGTACTTGCCCGTTGGCCGTTTTGACGGAATTGATGTGCAGATCGGGATGCAGTTCCACGAGCAGCGTCCGGCTCACTTCGTTGGCTATGAAATCGGCCTTCACCAGCGCTGAAAGCGTCTGGCTGTCAGGCTGGAGCTGGACCTCGACGTCGTAGTTCTTCGCGCGGAACGGGTATGACCTTGGCGCTTGCGCTGCGGTGGAAACAGCGCTCAGAAGAACCATGGCCACCACGCCGACGAGCCCGAATGCTCCCGACCGATATGCTCTGGACAAAGCCGAAACCTCTCGAAGCGAAGGCTATATTTCCACTGCAAGTATGATACGCAACACGCCTCCGCAGTTGCCTGAAGAAACAGGTTACAGCATATGGGCGAAAATGTCCGCTGCGCGCTCGATCGCTCCCCCGGGGCCCAGCTTCGAGCGAACTTCGGCGAGTCCCGCAACCGCCTCTTCGCGCGCGGCGGATGATTCGAGGAGACGCCGCAGCTGAGTCTCCACAGCAGCGGGCGTGAAATCGTCCTGAATCAGTTCCGGAGCAACGAGCCGCCCGGCAATGAGGTTCACCATCCCGATGAACGGAGTCCGCACCATGCGCCGAAGCACGAAGGCCGTCGAAGGCGCGACCCGGTAAACCACGACCATCGGAGTCCCTAGCAGCGCTGCCTCCACGGTGGCCGTCCCGCTTGCGACAACCGCGCAATCGGCCGAGCCCAGCACGTCGTACGTGGCGCCGTCGATTCGCTTGAGCGAAAGGTTCGGCCGCGCGTATTTCGACCAGAACTCGCCGCTCAAGCCGGGCGCCGCGGCGTGCACGAACTGAACTCCCCGGATTGCGCGGTCGCCGCGCGTCAGCTTTTCGCAGCCGTCCAGAATTGCCGGAAAGTTCCGGGCGATTTCGCTCTGCCGGCTTCCCGGCAGCAGCGCGACGATGGGCCGGTTCGAGTCCAGGCCGTTCTCAGCCGCGAATTCCTCGCGGCTCTTCGTGCGGCGCACGATGTCGACAAGCGGATGGCCGACGAAGTCGACCGGCACGCCCGCATCGCGATAAAACTTCTCCTCGAAGGGAAAAATCACCACCATGCGCCTCACGAGCCGCTTGACCACGCGCACGCGTCCCGGCCGCCACGCCCACACCTGCGGGCCGATGAAGTAGCCCACCGGGATGTCCGCCGATTTCAAGCGCCGCGCGACGCCCAGGTGAGTGCCGGGCGAATCGACAAGAATCGCGAGCGACGCCCGGCGGCGCGCCGCTTCGCGCGCCAGCCGGTTCTGGACGCGAATGACGGACGGAATCTTGTGCACCACCTCCGCGATTCCCACGACCGCGACCTCGCGATAATCGGCGATCAGCTCGACACCCGCTTCGGCCATTTTCCGCCCGCCCATGCCGAACATCTGCGCGCCGGTCCGTTCGCGCAGTGCGGTAGCCAGCCGCGCCGCATACATATCGCTCGACGCTTCTCCCGCCGAAAGCAAAATTGTCGGAGCGCTCATTACGATGTCGCGAAGGCCGCTATTTCATTGGTTGGCGAAGCGCTGCGTGCAATTCGAATCGGCAAGCGAATGATTGCGGTTGCGTCAGTCATCGGCGGGCAACGATTGGGAGAGGCCGGAAGCTCCGGGACCCGTGAGAGGCATGGCGGCTTCCTGTTCCTTGTACTGAAGCTGGTAGAGGCGATAGTAGATTCCGCGCAGCGCGAGAAGCTCCTGGTGCGAGCCCTGCTCGCGCAGCCGGCCCTTGTGAAACACGAGGATCTGATGCGCGTGCTGAATCGTGCTCAGCCGATGCGCGATGACGACGGCCGTGCGGCCTTCGAGCAGGCGGTCGAGGGCTTCGCGTATCAGCAGCTCGGTCTTGGTGTCCACGCTCGAAGTCGCCTCGTCGAGAATCAAGAACTGCGGATTGTGCGCGAGGGCGCGCGCAAAACTGACAAGTTGCCGCTGGCCCACCGAAAGCGTCGAGCCCCGTTCCGTAACGGGAGTCTCGATTCCTTGCGGAAGGTCGCGCAGGAAGGGCCCCAGGCCGACCTCGCGAAGCGCCTTCTCCGTGGCCGCGCGGCCGATTCGCTCCGTGCCCAGCTTGACGTTCGATTCGAGCGTTCCCGTGAAGAGAAACGGATCCTGCAGCACGATGCCGAACAGTTGCCGCAGCGCCTGCGGATCCATTTCGCGAATATCGACTCCGTCGAGCAGAATCTGGCCGCGCTGGATTTCGTAGAACCGCAAAAGGAGCTGGATGATGGTCGTCTTGCCCGCGCCCGTGTGCCCGACGATGGCGAGCGTCTCTCCCGGTTCCACGCGGAAAGAAACGTCGCGCAGGACCCAGTGTTCTTCTCCCGGATTTGCGCCGCCGTGATAGGCGAACCACACGTTTCGAAATTCGATTTCGCCGCGCGGCGCGGGAAGGGCGCGCGCCTCGCCGCCGGAAGCGGACGCGGCCAGCGGCTCATCCAGCAGCTTGAAGATGCGTTCGGACGCTGCCATGGCGCTCTGCAGGATGTTGAATTTCTCGCTCAAGTCCTGAATCGGCCGGAAGAATCGCTGGGCGTACATCATGAAGCTGATCAACACGCCGATCTTGATGTCGCCGGAAATCACGCGCATGCCGCCGGTCCAGTAAATCAAGACGATGCCGCCCCAGCTGAGGAACTCGACGGCCGGGTAGAAGTACGCGAACGCGTTGATCGCGTCCATGTAAGCTTCCATGTGGATTCGGTTCAAGCCCGAGAACTGCTCGCGCGCTTTTTGCTCGCGATTGAAAAGCTGGACGATCGCCATGCCGCTGATGTGCTCTTGAAGGAATGCGTTGATCCGGGCGATGGCCGTGCGAATCTTCCGGTTGGCCCCGCGCACCTTGTTCCGGAAGAAGTAGGTGAGCAGGATCATGAAGGGCAGCGGTGAGAACGTCACCAACGCCAGGTAGCGATGCCATCTGAAGAGCAAGGCGGCCATGGCGAACAGCAGCACGAAATCGTTCAGCATCGCGACGACGCCGGAGGCGAAGAGGTCGTTCAGCGCGTCGACGTCGGTCGTTGCGCGCGTGACGAGACGGCCGACGGGGCTCCGGTCCAAAAAGCCCATCGGCAGCCGCTGGAGATGTTCGAAGATCTCTTTGCGCAGGTCGTACATCGTTTGCTGCCCGACCCACTGCATGATCCGCACCTGCGCGTATTGAACCGCGAAGCTGGCAAGCAGCGAGCCGGTGAAAGCGGCCACCACCCACAGGAGTCCTTGCACCGCCGCGTGACGAGTAATCAGGTGGCGAAATCCCGGGACGATGTATTTGTCGACGGCAAGATCGCCAAACAGATAGGGGCCCAGCAATTCCATTGCGGTGAAGGCGAGCGAGAACGAGACGGCCAGCACGACCTGCCAGCGGTACGGACGCAGATACTTCATCAGGCGCCGCGTGAGCTGCGTGTCGTACAGCTTTCCTAATTTCTCTTCTTCGCGGAAGTCGCTCATTGCAGTTCCAGCTCTTCCTCGAGCAATTGCTTCTGGTACAGATCCGCGTAGTAGCCGTTCAAGGCCAGGAGTTCTTCGTGGGTGCCGCGTTCGACGATCCGTCCGTCGCGCAGGACGATAATCTGGTCGGCCGCTTTTACGGTCGAGACGCGATGCGCCACCAGGATCGTCGTGCGGCTTTGCATCACGTCGCGCAGGCGGTCCAGAATCCGCTGTTCCGTCTCCGTGTCCACGCTCGAAAGCGCGTCGTCCAGAATCAGGATCTTCGGCTGGCGGAGAATGGCGCGAGCGATCGACGTGCGCTGCTTCTGGCCGCCGGAAAGCGTGATGCCGCGCTCGCCGACCATCGTGTCGAACCGCTGAGGGAAGGCTTCGATTTCGCCCGAAATGCTGGCGATCTCAGCAGCCTGGTAGATTTGCTCCTCCACCGCATCCGTGACGCCGAACGAGATGTTCTCGCGCAGCGTTTCGCTGAACAGGAACGTGTCTTGCGGAACGTACCCAATCGAGCGGCGCAGCGCGCCGAGCGGGTAATCGCGAATCGAGCGGCCGTCGATGAGGAGGGTTCCTTCCGGCGCTTCCCACAGGCGCGCAATCAGCGCGGCCAGCGTGGATTTGCCGCTGCCCGTGGGGCCCACGATGGCGAGCGTCGTATCCGCCGGAATGTGCAGGTTGATGTCGTGCAGAACCGGCCTGCCTTCGCCGCCGTTTCCGCCCGTCGGGTAGCTGAACGTCAAGTTGCGCAGCTCGATGTCGCCGCGAATGTCCGATGGTGCTCCCCGGCCGCCGCCATCGGGATCCGTCTTTTCGGCCGCCACCGGATCGCCGATTTTCGGTTCGGCCGTGAGGATGTAATTCAGGCGGCCCATCGACGCGGCGCCGCGCTGAAAGATATTCGTCACCCAGCCGATCGCGATCATCGGGAAAATCAGCTGAATGAGGAAAGTATAGAAAGCCGTGAACGTGCCGAGGGACGAGCGGGAGTCGATCACTTCCTTGCCGCCGACGATCAGCAAGATCACGATGGACAGTCCGATCAAAGTGGAGAGCGCGGGAAAGAAGAGGCTCCAGGTCGAAATCAGCTTGATGTTCTGATCCACGTAATCGCGGTTCGCTCCGTCGAATCTCTCGATTTCGGATTTCTCCTGCGAGTACGCGCGAATCACGCGAATGCCCGTCAGATTTTCCTCGGCGCGCGTCGAAAGCGTCCCGAGCGCGGCCTGGATTTGCACCGAGAGGCGGTGAATGATCTCGCCGAAATAGCGCACGGAAATCACAACAATCGGAACCGGGGCCAGAACCCAGAGCGTGAGCGCGGGCGAGAGCTTGAGCATGAAATAGATTGCAAGAACCGAGGTCGCGATCGTCTGCGCCGTGTACATGATTCCCGGGCCCAGAACCATGCGGACGGCGTTCAGATCGTTGGTCGTACGCGACATCAGGTCGCCCGTGCGGTTCCGCACGTAAAATTCCGGCTCGAGCCTGAGAAGCCGCGCCAGGAGGTCGTTCCGCAAATCGAATTCAATTTCTCGCGAGACGCCGATCAGAATCCATCGCGTCCAATACGAGAAGAATCCCTTGACGAGCATCGCCCCCATGACGATCAGGCAATAGATGCCGATCACATGCCCGCTCGAAGGGGCGTAGAAACCGAACAGCGGATGCAGCAGCGCCCGGGCCGTTCCAGTAAGCCTCGAGAGCGGTTCTGGCGAGCCCTCGAGGCAGTCTGTAATCGCGCCGATCACCAGCTGTGGCAGCGAGCCCACCAGGCCTGTCAACGCAAGCGCCAGCAGGCCGAGGGCCGTCATTCTCTTGTAACGGCGCACGTAGGGCAGCAGGGTCTTGAGGTTGTCCCAGCCCGTGGCCTTGCGCGCGGGACGCGCGGCGGCGGTGCCAACGGCGGGTTGGGCGACGGCGCTCACAGGGGCACCCGGGATTGCGGCACTTCGAGCGCCGGAAGTTCGCCGAGGAAGTGCTCATACGTGCGATCGAGCGACTGGTAGCGCTTCACTTCCGGATTCCAGCGGACGCCGAGCGTCTGGACATATCCGCCCTGCGGCTTCGCGAGCGGAGTGAAATAGAGCTGAAGGCCCTTGTCGGCGTTCTGCTCGAATTGCAAGCGCCACGCGCCAACTTCGGCCAGCGGAATTCCGCCGAGGTAGCCGTTCGAGTTCTTCAGATGCTCGTCGCAGCGAAAGATTTCCTTCCACTTGCCGCCGTCGTTTTCGATCACAGCCGCGCGCGACACCAGGACGCCGGGAACCGTGCCCGGCGGGGTGGTCTTCAAGCGATTGACGATGAGCGCTTGCGTGCGCCCGTTCTTGGCGAGGTCGCCGTAGAGGAGGACTTCCACCTCTGAGCCGAGGTCGTTCTCGGCGGCTTTTTGGATGTCGGGGGGAATCACGGGCGCGGCAGGCTCGGAAGGAGTCTGGGTCTTTTCGGACGACGAGGTCGAGCTGCTACACGACGCGCAGACGAGCGCGAGCAGGCCCACACCGGCGATTGCCAGAATCTTTTTCATGAATTGTAATCGTATCGGATGCTCATCGGCGCGCGCCCGACTCAGGAGCCGCGGCTGCGCACACGGCATTCTATAGCCATCGGCAGCAGCGCGAAAAGACTCTCCGGCAGGCGGTTTTCGCCCTGCGAAACAGGGTGCTGCCGCATCATCGCGCCGCCAGAATCTCATCGAGACGCGCCTCAAAATTCTCTTCGCCCTCCGACCAGAGCTGAACGCGGCTGACGGCGACAGCTTTCTCGATTCGGCGAACCCAATCGAGGAGTTTGCGAACGTTCCAGCGAGTCTTTTCCTGATACGCCTGCAGATTTTCGGGCCAGGCCATCGCCTCGAGGAAGCGCGCCTCCTCCGGGCTCTCCGCGGGGGATTTCGCTCCGGGCCGAAGGCCGAGCAGGCCGGCGTGGCCGGTGAAGAAATGCTCGAAGCCGAGGTTCGCCTGGATATGGCCGTTCTCGCGCCAGAATCCGTCGTCGTAGTCCTCGCCGTGGCAGTAGAGGGCGAGCGGCTGCGGCTCGAGCTTGGGCTTCGCCGACTCGGGATCGAAGCCCCAAAGGTCCCAGTTCGACTCGACTTCGTACGAGCAATCGGTGTTCAGGTGATCCTGCGCAATCTCGATGATGCCCGAAGGATCGAGCGGCACGGACCGCAGGTCCTGCTCGAGGATCGGCGACTCGGCCGAGTCGACCGCGCGAATCTCGATGCGCGTGAATCCGGGACGCGAGGTGGAGAAGGGAACCGTCGCGAGGAGCGCGCCGAACTGCGGGAGCAGGCTCTGCTCGTCGAATTGTTTGCACCAAACGTTCAGATAGGCCTGGTTGGACATCGCGCCATTATACCGGGAGGCGGGCGCGCAGCGGAAATCGCGCGAAAGGGTGCCGGCCGGATTTTCCACGCGTCTACTTTTTCTTGGGAGGCTGCGGAGGTTGAGGCTCGACGTCGTCTTCGTCGTCGGAAGAGAAGTCGCCGGAGAGCCCGACGAGGCGCTCTTTGAGCGTGTCGCCCATTCCCGCGAGGACGTCCTTGCAGGTGTCGCGCAAGCGCTTTTCGGCGGCCTTCGCGATCGTGTCGAGCACGGCCTGAGAATGTTGGCCGAGTGTGGTGGCCGAAGCGAGGAGCCATGAATTCGACGCGTTCTCGAGCCGCGTCTTGTACTGCTCGAGAGATTCGTCGGTGGATTTCTGAAGCTGCTGCATCCACTCGCGCTGCTGGGTGAGGCGATTCTCTTCCCAGGTTTCGACCAGCGGAACGAGCTGCGAATGAAGGTAGGTCTTCGCCTGGTCCACGCCCTTCTGAATCTGTTCGTCGAGGGTCTTCTGGAAGTCGACCAGCGAGCCTTCGCGCGAGAATTCCATGTCCGAGCGCGCTTTTTCAAGGGCTTCGCGCGATGCCTGATCGAAGCGGCGCAGCGAATCGTCGGTGACGCGGCGGACGCGGTCGGTGAAGGCGGCGGTAGCGATTTCGGCGGTCTCGCCGAGCTTCGAGCGCTCGCGCTCGACGACTTCCTTCGCGGTCTCTTCAATCTGCGCCTGGCTGTGCTCGAGATAGGTGCGGCGGTAATGATCGAGCTCGGAAGCGACGAGGCTGGAAATTTCGGCGGCGCGGTCGCGCAGGTTCCCGGTCGATTGCTCGACGGCTTTTTCGAGCGACGACTGCATCGTCGTGTGCGCTTTTTTCTGATACCACTCGGAGGCCTTCAGAAGAGCCTCGTACGTGGCGTGCTGCATCTCCGTGCTCTTCTGCTCGAGCTCCTCTTCGACCTTGGAAAGGGCGGCGCGGCAGTTCTGCTCGAACTCGGCGGGATATTTCCCGGTTTCCTCGCGCAGCCGCTCAAGCGACGCCTGGATGGCGTTCTCGGAAACCTGATGAACCTGCTGCTGGAGCGTGTCGTGCAGGTGCGCGACTTGCTCTGACGCCTCCTTCATCTGCGACTGAATCGAGGCTTGCAGCTCGGCCGTTTGCTCGCGAGCGCCGGCGAGATCGGAAGCGGCCTTGCGCGCTTCCTCGATCTTCGGCGCAATCTGTTGATCGAGTTCGCTTGAGACGCGATCGACCACCTCGCGCGCCGATTGCGCGACCAGCGGCTCGATCTGCTGTGCGCGCTCCGCGATCACCTCGTCCGCTTTGCGTCCGATTTCCTGGTATTGCTTGGCGAGAACCTCGTCGAGCTTCTGGCGCGTCTGCTCGAGCGCCGAGCGCGCGGCTTCCTGCAGCTCTGCCTTCGTGACTTCGGTGCGAGCGCGCTCAGCCGCCAGGTCGCCGGTAATCGACGCGATGTTCGATTGCGCGCCGGCGAGCACTTCGTCAAGCGACGCCCGCAAGCTGGAGCTTCGCGCGGCGATGTCCTGTTCGGCCTGCGTCAAGGCGGCCTTGGAAACTTCGCTGAGCTGCTCGCCGAGCTTTTGCGACGCGCCCTCGAGCGCGGCTTCGAAATTTTCCTGCCACTTTCGCGAAGAGACGGCAGCTTCGGCTTGCGATTGCTCGAGCGCCTGCGTGCGCACGGTCTGCGCGGTGTCTTCCAGATCCTTCTTCCACTGATCGAGGTGCTTCTGCGCCTCTTCCGGCGAAGAGAGAATCTGAAGCGATGGAGTGGCGGCCTCGCGGTCGGAAATCGCGCGCTCGACAGCCTGCTGGATCGCGTCCTTCAAGTTGAGCGCTGCGGTCTGCTGCGCGGCTTGCTGAGCTGCCTGCTCGGCGGCGCTGCTCACCGCATCTTGAACGGCGCTGCGAACCTTGGCGTCGAGCTGCTCGGCTCCGATCTCCGTGGCTTTGCGCGCCTCGTCGACAATTGCGGCGGTGCGTTCCGCGGCCTGCTGCACCACTTTCTTGACGGTGGACTCGGAGACGCGCTCCATCGAAACTTTGATGGCCTTCTCGACGGCGTCGTGAAGCTGCGAGTCGAGCTGCTGGCGGACGACGGTCATCTCGTCGTTGATCGCCGTTTGCGCGTCCCGGCGCAGCGATTTGTCCAGGGCGTCCTTCGCGTCCGAGACCATCTTGGCCATGTGTCGCGCGAGGGCGGCTTGCGATTCTTCGGTTGGTGCGGCGGGCGGCACGACGTGAATTCTGCCGGCGTCGGCGGCCACAGGATGGGCGGGTTGCGCGGGCGGCGCGGGCGACGCGGCGGCGGGCGGCTTTGCCTGCGGCGGCACAGCAGAAATGGGAGCCGGGGGCTTGGCTCCGCCCGTGGGCTTCGCCGGTGCAGGCGGAGCCTGAACGTTTGCCGGCGGCGCGGGAGCAACGCTCGCTTCCGGTGCGGGAGCGGGTTTGTGCGCCGCAGGCTCGGTGGCTTCGAGGAACGCCTCGATCGCGTTCGGGTGCGCCTCGTGGATGATGGAGGGTTTCTGCTCGGCGATGTAGTTCTGGCCGGGCGTTGCCGTGGCTTCGTCGGGAAGCGGGAACCAATCGTCGGGGGGGAAGGCGATGCCCCAAACGTTGCCGGGCGTGTCGAACTCAAGCCCAATTTGGAACAGCTCGCGTACCGTGCGGGGACGCTGCACCCAAACCACGCGGCCCTGTGTGCTTCGCGGAGGCTGTCCGGCCTCCTGCCGCGGAACCTCGAGGCGGATCATGGAGTTCTTCGGAACGTAGTGCTTCGACTGGTACTTGCAGCCGTGACAGTTGACCATCACGGTCGTCGTTCGTTCCTTGAACGGCTGCCCCAGCGCGTCCACACCCGTCACCGTGATCGGCACGGCCTGCACAATGCGCGTGCTGCGCCGTTTCTGGTTACTGGGGTCAAAAGACGTGAGGGGCTCCGTCACACACTCCTCCCGAGCGCAATTCCCAAGCCTAGCATCGGGTAGGGCTGTGGTCGATAGACCGAACGTACAGGTGCGAAACAGTAACGCGGAAGAACGCAGGTGGGCGAAGGCCTCCGGGGCGCCTCCGGGCGGGTTGAGCCGCCCGCAAAGCGTCGTCGAGGCACCCTCGGTTTTGTATCGATTAGAAACTGCGCCCCTCCTTATTTTTCAGTCACTTACGGCGGTTTCTGTTTCCACTTGTGTATCGATCAGAGTGAACGACGAGGGCTCGCTGGGGAGCTCGGAAGAGGTGGCAATCTGCGGCGCTGGGAAAGGCCTGGCATCGCGAAGGACGGAGCCGGAGGAAACGACGACGTGGGAGGCGGGCTCGATCCATTCGCCGGCATCGTTGAGGCAGGCGTAAGCGCGAACCGCGCGGACGATGCTGTCGGCGGTGGGAACGATGCGCTCGGATTGCTCGATGAGCAGCTCGAGTGAGAAGCGGAGCCGGCGACGCCGGCGCTCGAAGAGCCCCAACGCGTGGGCGTGGCGGTAGACGGCGGTGCGCCCGGAGAGGCCGAACTCGGCCTTGATGATCGCTGGACTGCGCCACTGGAGGAAGGCTTCGTCAATGGCGTCGCGGTCGGGATGCTTGCAGATGCTGCAGCGACGCTCGTGATGGGGGATGTCGATCGGATGGCGCGCGGCCCGGGGGCGGCGACGCCGGCGGGATGGCCGGGATGGCTGCTAAGCCGCGGCGGATGGCGCGGGTTCGGGCGAGGCCTCCGAAGTGGTGGCAGGAGTTTCCGGGTCGGAGGGCGGCTCTATGTCGTGTGCGGACAGCCACTTCTTGGCGCGCTCAAGGGCGGGAGTTTCGGTTCGAAGCTGGCGGATTCTGTTCTCCATTGGTTCCTTCTTCCTTTCAATTTGTCGCCCTCCGCACGTGGCGGAGGGTCGGTGTCCTGTGGCGCTCCGGGTTCGAGCGCGAAAACCGGGAACGGTAGCATGGGAAGGGAATTCGCGAAAGGAGACGAAAGAACCTAGGACAAATGTACCTAGTCGATAGGGACATTTGTCCCTAGTTGTCATGTATCAACACGTTGTTCCGATCCAGACCGGAACGGGAGATGGGTGGAGCACCGCCGAGGCTAGCATGAGGACGGTGCCAGTTGTAGTCATGGAGCCAGCGCGGAAGATGCGCGG
>Ga0335081_10001171_pt1 | contig 41753 bp, 32 predicted proteins | sample Lox_Sample_35_FD_206713 | JGI IMG/M metagenome (GOLD analysis project Ga0335081, IMG submission 206713) | Soil microbial communities from Loxahatchee National Wildlife Refuge, Florida, United States - Lox_Sample_3.5 | ecosystem: Environmental > Terrestrial > Soil > Wetlands | place: USA... | reverse complement strand
TTCTGCTGTTCGGTTCTGGCATCCTCGGGCTGGCTGGCGTGCTGCGCCGCAAGCTGTTCTAGAATTCAAAAACTCGACCCTTCCCCCAAGGTCATTCCCGAAAAGCCGGAGCCGCGCGCTCCGGCTTTTTCGTCGAGAGCGGCGACTCCGCCGGCACAATCCAACGGAAATGGCGTAGAACATCGTCGCAAACGCCTGCACAGGTTATTTCGAAGGCCTTCTGCAGGATTGGACTTACGCTGGTAGCAGGATTGCACGCTCCAAGACAGCCTCCTTCGTGCGGGCTGATCCGGCTCTGTACTTGAAATCGACGGTAAAGGAGGGTCCGATCCTTGAAACTCCATATCATTTTGCTGTCACTCCTTGCGCTGGGCTTGGCAGCCGTTCCGGCCAAGGCGCAGGACTACAGCAATGGGCCGATCAACGGCACCACCGACGCGTGGACCATCAACTCCGGTTTCGTCGTCAGCGACACCTTCACCGTAAGCGGCCCAGGCCTTGTCACCCTGAGCTTCGGCGCGTGGGCGTTTCCGGGTGACGTGCTGGAGTCCGTGCAGATAGCCATTACTTCGTCGGAGTTCGGTGGCGCTTCGTTCTTCAATGGCGTGGTGAACTTCACCCAGAGCGGCTGCTCGAGCAACCAGTTCGGCTTCAACGTCTGTACGGAGACCAGCAGTCTTTTCTTCCTGAACCTGGCAGCCGGCAGCTACTGGCTGAACCTGGAAAACGCTGTGGTCAACACCGGCGATCCAATTTACTGGGATGAGAACTCCGGTCCGTCGTCGGCTTCGGAGAACTCGGTAGGAACAATTCCTTCCGAAGCGTTCACGATTCTGGGTATGTCGAGCACGACGAGCACGACGGGAACGGTTCCTGAGCCCAGCAGCGTCATGCTGCTCGGTTCTGGCATCTTGGGGCTGGCTGGCGTTCTGCGCCGCAAGCTGTTCTAGAATTCGAAAGCTCGACCCTTCCGCCAAGGTCATTCCCGAAAAGCCGGAGCTCGGGGCTCCGGCTTTTTCGTCGAGAGCGGCGACTCAGTCGGGACAATTCTCAGAGCGGAGAATCCCGTAACGGGAATTATTGTGAAAGTAGTACAACTAGTTTCAATGATTTGACGGTAATTTTTACATGTCAAGACTGAGAAATGCAACAATAAGCCGCAAAGTGCTGAAATTAAAGTAGATAAAAAGTGTCGAAAAACTGAACAAAACCCCTCTAATTGTGCTATATTAAAAGTAGAGTTGAAGAACGGGAACGGCGACTTTAGAGCTGCCTTCCAAAACTGACCCAGCTTTGCGCTGGGTTTCGTGTTTCTGGGGACTTCGTGGCGTTTTCCCGCAAACGGGACGCCCCCGATTCTGTCGGCCCCAAAGCAGGCCCAGAGTAGGTGTAGCCGTTCTGAAAGGGCAAGTCTTCAGGCGCGCCGAAAGGCGACCGCACCGGGCCGGCTTTTGCCGCCGAGGGACCGCGTACCTCAGGGCCAATTTGTTTGGATCCGGTGCGCCCTTTCCCAGCTTGGATACGGCGACCCTGAAACTGCTCCAATGGCTTCAGCCCCAAGCGTATCGTCTGCAAGAGGCCGATGAACCGTATGGTTCGGCTCGCAGGGCCGATACGCCTTGGGGCTGAACCGCGGTCGGCGGTTGCGTTTGAACGGACGGGAACTGACGCCTCGGATGGGCGCTTGACGACGGTTGAGTTTTTCGTGGCTGGTTTGGCTCTACAGCCGAAACCGGGCGTGCGCGCTCCGGGCAGTACTGGCATAACTATCTTTCTCCAAAGGGGACAACATCATGGCATTCCTGAAGAGCTCTTCTCCGGGCGGCAAAAAGCAGGTGCCCATGCCCGGCCCCAACAGCGCGGCGTACAAGAAGATTGCGGCCGCAAAGAAATCTGCTGCCTCTGGCAGCACGGCGCATGGCGCCGCGGGCAAAGCGTCGCCGCACAAGGGCAACAAGAAGGGCGCGCATTCCGGCGGCGCGTTCACGTCGCTGAAGTCGAAGCAGATGCTGGTGGAACGTATCAAGCGGGCGATTTGGTCCTCGGTGATGGAGATCAATGAAGCTATCATCACGTTGGCAAAGGCGGGAAACCTCTATGCGGCCAAGGCGCTGTTCGACTTTGCCGGGGTGTACGCGCTGCCGCCGGAGGCGGACGGGAATGCGGCCGCGGCGCCGCTCCCATCTCCCGCTGCCGAGCCGGCCTGCGCTAACCTCGTCCCGAATCCGGTGGACGCATTCTTCCAGAGCATTGGCCTGTCATCCGCGCCGCAGGTTGAGCCCGAGCCGAGGCTGGCGGGCTAGGCCTGTAAAATATTTTGTGTCGTTGAGGTTCAGGAATTGGTCCTGAGCTGCGGGGTTGGTCGGCGGCGCGGGGCGTTTGGTGCTCTCGCCCACAGTCGGGGAAAGGATGGGAGAGAGGGAGAAAGTGATGGCATGGACATGACCTGGGTAATGCCGCGCATCGCGGTCGGCGGCGGCATCTGGACCGAAGAGAAAATGATGGAGGTGGTCCGCGCCGGCGTCACCCACATTATCGACATGCAGATCGAGTTCGACGACACGCCGCTGGCGCAGCCGCATCGCGTGAAAGTGCTGTGGAACCCGACCGACGACGACTTTCGTCTCAAGCCGCCGGAGCTGTTCCAGCGAGGAGTGGAGTTTGCGCTGGAGGCGCTAAACGACGCCGAGGCGCGGGTGTTCATTCATTGCGCCGCCGGCATACATCGCGCGCCCATGATGGCGCTGGCCGTACTGCGGGCTTTGGGTTTCAGCCTGCAGGGCGCGATGGACATGATCCAGTCGCGGCGCAATGTGGTGGACTTGGCCGACGTGTACGTCGAAAGCGTGGAGGAGTTCATGCGCAGCTACGAGGACGCGGAGCAGGCGCAGGGATGAGAACGCCGCCATTTGCCTTTCGCTGTTCGCCTTTCGCCAGACAGGGCCGCTTTTCGCTGTTGGCCATTCGCCAGAAAAGCCGTCCTGTGACTTCTGGCGAATGGCGAATAGCGACTGGCAAACAGCCTATCTAACCCGTGGAACACATACTGGAGGCATTCGTTATGCCGAACACTCACCGCCTGGCAGGGCGGTTTTTTTCTGTCCTGATTTCGCTGGTCTTTGTGCTTGCGCTGCCGCGCAGCGGTTTCGCCTCAGGTCCTACATTGTGTCAGATCAGCGACACGGTGTACCGCGCCGATGGAACCCCCGCGCAGGGTGACCTCGTGATTCTGTGGCCGGCGTTCACCACCGCCGACGGCTATCCCGTCTCTGCGGGCGAGCTCACGGTGCAGCTTGGGCAACAGGGGCAGTTCAACGCCAGCCTTGCGCCCAACGCCGGTGCGGTGCCCGCGGGCAGCTCTTATCGCGTGACCTATAAGCTGAATGATGGGACGACGAACCAGGAATTTTGGGTGGTGCCGGCCACGCCGACGACGACGATCGGCGCCATCCGCAGCGTGCTGGCGCCTGCCAATGTGGCGGCGCAGTTCCTGACCCGGGCCTGGGCCGACGCGCATTACATGGACCTGACCGACGCGCAGACGGTCGCGGGGGTGAAAACGTTCAGCAACTCGCCCTTGGTGCCGGCGCCGCAGAATGCGAATGACGCTGCCAACAAAGCCTATGTCGATACCAACGGCGGAGGCGGAGCGAACCTGTCGTCGCCGCCGCCCATCGGCAACGTAACCCCCAACAGCGGCAACTTCACCACGCTGACGGTGCAGACCACCAACGGTATTCCGAGTCCGGCGAATTTTCCGCAGAGCGATCCCTGCGCGCAAATCAATGCCGCCATCGGCGCGCTGCCCGCGGCGGGCGGCACGGTGGACGCGCGCGGCTTTGCGCCGGGACAGACCTGCAATGCGACGCTCACCGCCAACAAGCCAGTGACGATCCTGTTTGGCGCAGGCACCTGGATCTTTGATGGCAATCCGGGGATCAACGTGAGCGCGCCCAACGTCGTGCTTGCGTGTCCCGCGGCCACCTTCCAGCAGACATCGGCAACGATCTTGTCGTCCGGCGCGGCCGCGCCGCTAATCGCCAACTTTGCTGACGCGCTGGCTAGCAACGGAAACTATCATGCCGCCGACGGAACGCAGGTCCTCGATTGCACCCTGGATGGCGCGAATACCGGAACCTTCGGCATCTTTGCGCCCGCGGTGTATGGGATGAAGATACGCGGCGTGCATGCCCGCGCCTTCACCGCGGCCAACATCCTGGCGATTGCCGGGCAGAACGACATGTTCAATACCGTCTCGGATTCGAGCGGCGGCGACGGCGTGGTGTGGGGCGCGGACGGCCACATTTCCGGTATGTCGCAGGCCAACGGCAACGGCGGCGACGGATGGCACATCGTATCCGGCGGGAATGTGCTGGATGGTCCCACAGCGTGGGAGAACAAGCTGTACGGCCTGCATGTCGACGGCAATGAAGGCGGGAACTGGGTCGCCAGTCACACCTATGTGGAGCCGAAGATCATCCTGCCGACCGCCAATAATCCCGCGGGTTACGCCTACTACGCGCAGAAAGTCGGCACCACGGCGGCAACCCCGCCGGTCGAGTTCTGCCAGAACGTAGGCTGCACCACGCGCGACGGCAGCGTGATGTGGATTAACGTCGGGAACGGCAACCTGTACGGGAACGGCGCCAGCGAGTTTTCTGCCAGCTACAACAGCATCGATTCGCCGCAGGTCGCGGAGTCGAACTACGGCAACAATGCGGGCGATTGGGACAACATTCTCATCGAAGGCACGGCGGCAATGCCGGCCAGCGCAATCGCACTGGTGGGCGCAAAGGCGCATGACACGGCTATTCCGAGCTATCCCGCACATGGCGTTCATCTCAAGTATGTGAGCAACAGTACGGTGACGGGGGTGGAGTGGTCGGGCGGCGCGTTGCCCGCCCCGCAGCAACCGCAGCCCGACCTCGGCGGCATGGCCGTGGAAAGCTCTTATCTGGTGCAGGTCGACGGCGTGGACTGCAGCCAATCCTATGGGCCGTGCCTGTCGTTTGTGGGCAGCGATGATGTCCTGGCGTCGAAGATCGTCGCCTTTAACGGCGGGGCCGCTTCCGGTCCGGCGGCCAATATCATCGGGATCGACTCTGGCTCTTACAATGTGGTACTCGACGGCGTGGAGGCAGAAGACAATCGCAACCAACCCCTGCAACGTGGCATAGCGAACAGCGGCTCCCACATTGTGGTAAAGAATGAGAAGTACGGAACGATTGCCTCGGGCGACACCGGCGTCTCCGAGATCGAGGCGCTCAGCAGTACGGACAGCCTGCTTTACGGCGTAGCCGCCAGCGCGCAGTTTCAGTGGAGTGTCGGGGGCGTAGCGGCGGCAACCATCAGCAATCTGGGACTGAATGCGCCGGTAGCCAGCGCGCAGGACCTGAGCACCGCAAATTTCCCGGTCCTGGACGTGCGCAATTACGGCATCAAAGGCGATGGCATGGTGCTGAGCACTTGCACGGGCACCGCGGGTTCGCCAAACGTACCCTGCAGCGGGACGACGTTTAGCGCCGGCGATATTGGCAAGCTGGTCAACTTTATGGGCGCGGGCACGGGTGGCGGGAGCTTGAGCGCCACGATCGCCGGGTGCTCGCCTGCGTGTCCCGCGAGCACGGTGGTGCTCAGCAGCAACGTCCTCACTGCCTCCAGCCAATTCTTCTACTATGGCACAGACAATACGGCAGCGTGGTGCGCGATGATGAACTGCACCAGCGCCACCGGGCCGAATGGGCTGTACACGCCGTCGCCAGGGCGGAGGATATTTGTACCGCGGGGGACGTACTTGTTTTCCGGGCCCATCAGCACGCGCAATGGCGATGAACTGGTCGGCGCCGACCAGACCGCGACGGAGCTCTTATTGGTCAGCCCGACGAGCAGCGGGCCGGGCAGCGAGTTCCTCTATCTGGGCTCCTACAACAATGGCGGCACGTGGACAACCGAATCGGGCGGCCTGAATCTGGGAGTGCGCGGCATCCTGTTTGCCAGCATCGATTCCTCCGCGCAGGTGTGTATTGAGACGCTGCAATATTCCGGCTTCACCATCGAGGACAACTGGTTCGAGTGCGGCATCGGCATTCAGTCCAGCGGCAGCGCGGGACGGATCGCAGGCAATACCTTCGACTCCAATACCTTTAATCCCATCGTGCTGAACAGCTACGCGCCCAACAATTATGCGGCGGGCATGGGCGCCATTCAGATCGAAGGCAACACGTTCTTCGGGACGCACTATAACGCCATATCGATCAACGGCGGGAATGGAATCACGATCAACGACAATCAGTTCATAATCACCAAATACAACGCCATCAGCATCTGGTCGGCCAGCAATCTGACAACGTCGCACCTGGCCATCACCGGCAACCACTTCGTCAGCAGCATCAACGGCAACTACAATTGCGCGGCGCAGCAGCACATCTCGATCGGAGCACCGCTGGCCGACTCCACCATTACCGGCAACAGCTTTGTCATGGGCCACCTTCACGACATTGGGGGATATGCCACATTGAATGATGTCGTCATTTCCGGCAACTCCTTCCGAGGCGCCTGCCGAGCGGGCGAATGCGCCAATCCGTGTTCAGGACAAGGGCCCACTACGGGTCAGCAACTCTCGGCGATTGATCTGGAAAGTACCGGCGACACGAACGTTAACATTACCGGAAATGACTTCGATTCGCCCGGGTACTATGCGGTACTTAGCATGGGTCCGGCGAACATCGCCGGCAATAGCTGCAGCAATCCGTTCGCGACCACGCCTTCGCCGGGGCACAACTACGACACGGGGTGCTTCGCCTACCCGTCTGCGTCCAGCGCGGGATCGGTAGCCTACAACAATACGACCAGCTCGAGCTCGGCTGCAGCGGTCGTCGCCTATAACGGCGCGACCGGTATACGCTTCTACGGCAATCAAAGCGGGGGGATATCTGACGTTGTGGTACACGGTAGCGGGACCCAGAGCTTCAGTTCGTGGAACGAGAGCATCGTGAATGCCGGCGGCGCGAGCCTGAACTCGCAAATGGATCCAACCACGGGGAATGCGAACTTCGGGGGGGACCTTTCGGCGCGCGATATTCCCGGGCACGAGTACTTCGTCAGCAAATACGCGAATATTCAGGCGGCCATCGATGCCGCCAACAACAACGGCAACGTATTGGGGACGGTAATTGACGATCGCACAGCGCCTTACAGCGGGCCGGGCTTTGATATTCCCGATTCCGTCACCGTGAGATTGGCGCCGACGACCTACACCATCGAGGGCACGGTCACCTTCAACAACGGCAACAACAATGTGACGGCGGGCATCATCGTGCAGCCCGGAGCGCGCCTGCTGGGCGCGGGCCCGTCCACCAATCATGGCACCATCCTTCAGCCCGCGAACGGACTGAATGCCGACCTGATTGCGACCTCGACCGTGGGCACTGGTACGAGCAATCCGCAATGGTGGCATTGGGGCGAGATCGGTTATCTGCGGCTTGTGGGCAACGGCGCCAACCAGACCGCGGGCGATTGCCTGAAAGTCGAGAACATGGGCGAGGTAGCCAGCGTTCACGATGTAGAGCTCTCCGCGTGTTACGCCAACAATTTTGAAGATATCGGCTATGCTGCCACAGAGTCAGACATCCGCGACATAACCAGCAACCGCGCGGTCACCGGTTCTGGCGTCGCAATCACCAACCTGGCCGGGGTTGCGGTGATGAACGGCATCAGCGGCGACTGCAATCAGACGGCACTCATCAACGCAAATTTCAATGCCGCGGGCACGCTTACGATTCATGGGCTGAAGGCCGAGGCGGAAAGCTCGATCTGCAATCCGCAGGTGCAGGACCCGGTGATTCTGACGACCACCACGGCGAACAATGTTCTCGCGGCGGTCAAGGTCGATGGGGGTTACGCCTTCGGCACCACGCAGCAGAACTTCCTCAAGAGCGCGGGGCCGGGGACGATCCAGTTTGAGCTGGAGAATTTCTATCTCAACGGCTACGTCAACATCCTGAACGACACCGTGCGCGGCTCGGTGATTGCGAATGTCGCCACCACAACCAAGCAGCCAGTTTTGTATTTGAGCAACGGGATGGTGTTCGGTAACCAGGCCTTCACGTTTCAGCCGAACACCTTCATGCAAGGAAATCCGAACGGCACGCCGACGGAGTTGCTGGGCGCGGGCAGCGACAGCTCGACCGATATCGCCGCCATCGGCAACGGCGATGACACCAAATACTTCACTGGCGGGCTGAAGTTCGGCACCTTCAATCGCACGCAGTTTGGGCAGACGCCGGAATACCAGGCGCGCATGGGCTGGCGCTGGACCAATCCCGGATACGATACGACGACGTGGACCTTCATCCCCATCTGGGGGACGGGCGACAGCAGCGCGCGCTGGATCGGCGATCCGAATGTCCGCTGGCCGGAGATGTATGCGACGGACGTGAACGCGACAACGGCGACGATCGGGGCGCTGAATGTCACGACGTGCAATGGCTGCGGTTCGGGCAACGGACCGGCGGGCGGTGATCTGAGCGGCAATTATCCCAATCCGACGGTGGCGAAGATCAACGGCCAGACGCCGGCGATCGTGGCAACTTCCGGCAACTATAACGACCTGGCCAACAAGCCAACGTTTTCGCATGTACTGAGCGGATCGCTGCAAGGTCCCACCGCGGCGATCAGCGGAACCGGCGGGGCGGCGACGCTGTACAGCTACTCAATCCCGGGGGGCACATTCTCGGTCGGCATGGGCGTGAAGTGCTTCGCGCGCTTCCGCCACACGACGGGTAGTTCGACGGTGACGATGTCGTGGAAGCTGGGCAGCTCAAGCTATACCTACCCGTCTACGTTTACGACGGGCACGACGGGCGCCGACGCGTCGATCGAGATCTTCACCTTCTCGTCGCTGAACTCGCAGACGGTGAATTTCCCCTGGGCTTCGTTCGGCGGCACGACGCAGACGCCGTACACCGGCAATGCGTGGTCGGAGAACTTGAGCAACGCCGATACCATCTCTCTGCAATTCAGCGTGGCCAACACCGACAAGCTGACCGGCGACAGCTTCTGGTGCTCGACCATTCAGTAAAGGAAGACCCTGAACAAGCTGCTGACCGCCCTCAGGGGCTAAGGCCGGCATTGATTTTGCTGCAATTGCGGCACGGCCGAAGCCGTGCCCCTTCAAGACCGAGGCGTAATCAGAGTTTCTTAAAGCACATCGCTAATCATCACGGGACACAGTCATGGCCAGCAAAGCGAGTGAATCGCACAAGAAAACTGCGCCCACGGCGACATCGCCCCAGCATCGAGTAAACGCGGAGGCAGAGGCGCCCCGCGCAGAGCAGGAACTTCTGCAAACAGCTTCGCTGGCGGCGCTCGCACCGGCGCAGATATCGATGGAGTGGCTCAGGGCGTGCGGCGTGCGACTCGAGGAAAAACCGATGCCAGCTTTGCGCCTCGGGCGAGGCGAAGACGCGCACGCGATGATCGACCTCCGCGACTACCTGATGCACTGGCTATTGAAGATTCGCGGCAAGAACGGGGGCTTGCGCAAGCTGACCCTGAACCGCACGCAGCAGGAAATGGAGCGCCGTAGCACGAAACGGAATATCGTGTTAAAGGCGCGGCAGCTTGGGGTCACGACCTACGTGGCGGCACGGTTCTTCATCAGCACCATCACGCGCGAAGGCACGCTGAGCGTGCAGGTGGCGCACGACCAGCGCTCGGCCGAAGAGATTTTTCGCATCGTGCACCGGTTCCTGGACAACCTTTCGGAGCCGCTGCGCAAAGGCGCGCTGGTGACGTCGCGCGCCAACGTCCGCCAGATCGTGTTTCCCGGACTGGACAGTGAGTACCGCGTGGAGACGGCGGCGGACCCCAACGCCGGCCGCGGGCTGACGATCCACAATTTGCATTGCTCGGAGGTCGCCCGCTGGCCGCGCGATGTGGCCGAGACCCTGGCTTCGCTGCGCGCGGCGGTGCCGCCGGACGGCGAGATTTTCCTGGAGTCCACGCCCAACGGCGCGGGCGGAGTTTTTTATGAGGAGTGGCAGCGCGCGCCGCAGACCGGCTACACGCGACACTTCTTTCCCTGGTGGTGGGACCCGAGCTACCGCCGCCCAGTGGAGATCGCGAATTTCACCGACGAAGAGCGCACGCTCATGCAGAAGCATGGGCTGAACGGCAGGCAAATCGCCTTTCGCCGCGAGGTGCGGGAGAACTTCCGCAACCGCGCGCCCGAGGAGTTTGCGGAGGACCCGGAGAGTTGCTTTCTGGCCTCGGGCGAGTGCGTGTTCGACGCGGAGATCATCGAGAAACGTTTGCTGCAGCGCGCTCCCATTATCGAAGAGGCGGAGCGCGGCAAGCTGCTGGTGTTCTTTCCGCCGATAGCGGCCGTGAATGGCGCGCCGGCGAAGAAGTATGTGATCGGCGTGGATCCGGCGGGCGGCGGCACCGATGGCGATTACTCCTGCGCGGAGGTGATCGACCTGGACAATGGCTGCCAGTGTGCCGAGCTGCACGGACACTTTTCGCCGCAGGAGCTGGCGGCCAAGGTGAAAGTGCTGGCGCTGAAGTATAACAATGCGCTGGTCGCGGTGGAACGCAACAATCACGGCCACGCGGTGCTGGCCTACCTCACGCTGGGGCAGGGATATCTCGACCTGTACGTATCAGGTGAGCAACCAGGGTGGGTGACGAATGTGGTCACGCGGCCGCGCATGCTGGCGCACATGAGCGAACTGCTGGCGTCGGCGCCATTCATGTTCATGAGCCCGCGCTTGCTGGAGGAGTGCCGGACCTTTATCCGGCATCCCGACGGCACGTGCTCGGCGGCGGCCGGCGCGCACGATGACACGGTGATGGCCATGGCGATCGCGCAGGCGGTGCGCGCGGAGATGCTGCTGAAGGGGCCGAGGTCGGAAGCAGAGGTGCAGTTCACCATGATGCAAACCGCGTAGCGGGTTGGCGGAGTGCGTCCTCCGGGCGTGGGTAAGTAAGGGTTCGTCAGATGATCGGCTTGCGCCGCTGAGGGGATGCTCCGCCGCTGCCGCCGGTCATTTTTTTGAAGCGTCTGTCCGCAAGCGCCGAGGGGCTGATCGCCCTCAGGGATATTGAGAACTGCAAAAGAAATGTCCGTGTTGCCGATTTCGATTCATCTCATTTCAGCTGGGCTGAAGCCCGGCTCCTTCACCGCCGCTTAGGACTTTTCTTTTGCAGGCATCAATAAAGCCGCACTAATTTTCGCCGCACTTGCGGCAAGGCTGAGGCTTAATCAGAGTCTCGAAAACAACTACAACTACACAGGAGATAGCGAATGGCATTCAATCTACCAACTTTTCAGAAGATGCTGGCGGTGGTGCAAACCGCGTCCACCGAAGCGGCCACCGTGGCCGGCCAGTGGGGATCGGGCGACCATATCGGCGCAGTAAGCGCCGCGGTGCAAACGGCGGGAGCGCTGGCGCAATCGGTCACCAGCAATCCGCAGCAGCAGCAGGAGGCTTCGGCGGCCACGCAGTTGGCTACCAGCCTTATGCCGGCAATTTTCGCCTTCGCCGGCTTGTTTGCTAAAAAGGCGTGAAAAAAGGTTGAGCGGCAGTTTAGCTGGCATTTGAAGGGGCACGTCTTCCCAGGCCTGCCGCAACATCGGTCCCGGGATCGGCTTTAGCCGCATGGGGCGTTCCCTCAGGGCCTAAAGGCCGCTTCCTCAGCCCGCGATTGGCGCGGCCCAAGCCGCGTCCCTTCAAAGCTGGTCTGGCTCACATGCGTCTGTGACGCGTGTCAGCGAAGGCGCGGCGGCGCTCCGGATAGCATCGTCTTTCGACGGCCGCAGACGCGGACGCTGAGCCGGTTTGCCCGAGCGACGCGGACGCGATGGCGGTGATGTACCGCCGCGATGGCCGTAATCGCGGGACCCCAGGTTGGCGTCCAAAGACGGACGCGAACCTGGGGCACCGGGCCGATTGCTAATTGCTGCATTGCTTATCCAGGCTGTCCAACACGTGCGCAGGATGCGGGGCGGCGCGCAGAGTCATCTGATGCGCTGCGCCGACGGCCATTATTACGTCGTCAAGTTTCAGAACAACCCGCAGCACACGCGAGTCCTGGTGAATGATTGGCTAGGCACACGTCTGGCGGCGCTGATTGGATTGCCGGTGCCGGTGCCCGCGATTGTCGATGTGCATCCCTGGCTGCTGGAACACACGCCCGAGTTGCGCATTGAGCTGTACGGGCAGCGCAGGATGTTTACGCCGGGACTGTCATTCGGTTCGCGATATGTCGTCTCGCCATTGGAGGGTCAGACGTATGATTACTTGCCGGAAGGCATGATGTCACGGGTGCGCAACCTGCGCGATTTCGCCGGGATTCTCGCGCTGGACAAGTGGACCTGCAACGCCAACGGGCGGCAGGCGGCGTTTTGGAAAAAAGCGCGCGAGCGTAAGCTGACCGCCAGCTTCATCGACCAGGGCTATTGTTTTAACGCGGGCGAGTGGAACTTTCCCGATGCGCCGCTGCGCGGGGTCTTCGGGCGCAACGACGTGTACGAATGTGTCACATCGTGGGACAGCTTTGAGCCGTGGCTCAGCCGGATCGAGAATTTTCCTGAGAGCTCGTTGTGGCCGCTGGCAGAGGAGATTCCGCCGGAGTGGTATGGGGGCGCGGGCGACGAGCTGGAAACATTGCTGACACGGCTGCTGGCGCGACGGTCGCTGGTGCGCGGGCTGATTTTGGACTTCAAGAATTCGTCGAGGAATCCGTTTCCGAATTGGCGGGAAACGGTAAATTGAAAATCGCACTTAGCAATTAGCAGTTTGCACTTGGAAAACGGTGACGCATCACTGTTTTGGAGCCAAGTGTGAAATGCTAACTGCTAACTGCGAGCTGCTAATGGCTGACTTCAGACAATGCGAATTCTTCCTTCTGCGCTACGTGCCCGACGTGGTAAAGGGCGAGTTCGTCAATCTGGGCGTGGTGCTGTTGGAAGAGGGCGAGAACGGTTTCACCGACGTGCGCTTCCTGCGCGACTGGCGCCGCGTGCGCGGACTCGATCCCGCGGCCGACATCGAGCTGCTGGAATCATATGAGTCCGAGCTGCGCCGCGCGTTGCAATCGCAAGTGCCGGAAGCAATCAACTATCGCGGGCCGATGTCGCGCCGTGATTGGCTGCTGGCGCAGATGCGCGAATCGTTCTCCGGAGCGCTGGAGATCACGCCGATGACCGCGGTGCTCACCGAGTCACCGCAGGCCGAGATCGGCAAGCTGGCGCAGATGTACCTGGAATCGTCGCGGAGGGTGCAGCGCCAGCAATCCGGCCGCGCCGTCATTTATAACGCCATGCGCGATGCGTTCGAGAAAGCGGGCGTGTGGGAGTCGCGGGCGATGCGTAAGGACATCGCCGTCGCGCAGTACACGCGCAAGGGCGATCCGCTAACGATCGATTGCGGCTATAGACCAAATGGAGTGATCCATCTTTTCCATGCGGTATCGCTGGCGACCGACGTGAACTCAGCGAAGGTGCTGGCGTACAGCTATTCGGAGATGCGCGAAGGTCTGCACGCGGCCGAGCACGCCGTGAGCGATCTGACCGCGATCACGGAGGATGGACTCGACCTCACCGAGGAAGGCGTGGCGTTCGCCCTAGCCACGCTCGAAAGCAGCGCGATCGCAGTCGCGAAGATGAGCGAGATGCCGCAGATCGCTGAGCGGGCGCGATTCGAGTTGAAGCTGTAAGCATTCGGCAGATACCAAGGATTTCACGCGCGCTCTTTTCGGAGCGCGTTTTTCATTTCACGGACAACCTTATGAATATGCCAGACGCTGTGCGCGGCGCGTTGCGCCGCATTGCCGGATCCGAGGTCCCCAACCAGTCCGGCTTTTGGAGTTGGTGGGGTGGAAAAGCTTCGTTTCTCAAACTGCAATGGCCGCTGCGGCGGCCTCCCACCGCGCCGGAAATAAAGGCCGCCGGCGCCGAACCCGCACGTAGAACGGTGCCGCTGCCGACCATACTCGCTCCGGGGGCACCCACGCTGACCGGGGTCCCCAATTCGGGTGGACTCACGCGTGCCGGAGTCATGCCTAAACCGACGCCCTTCAATCTGCGGCGGTTTGCGGAGACGCCCATCGCGCGCAAGGCGATCAACACCATCAAGGACCGCATTGCCGGCATGGCCTGGCGCATTCAGCCGCGGCGCGGACGCTGCCCGGAGGAATCGCCGGCGCGCGGCGATTTTGCCAGGGATGGCATCACGATGCTGCCCAGCGCCGCCCAGCGCATTGCCGCGCTCACGCTGAATTTCGAGCAGCCCAATCCGCAGGACTCGTTTCGCTCCTTCATCGAGCAGGTGCTGGAAGACGTGCTGGTGGGCGGATTTGGCGCGATCGAGCTCGACTTGAGCGGCGATCCTGCGAGCCCGCTGGTGATGTGGCCGGTAGACGGCGGCAGTATTCGCATTCGTACCGACTGGGACGGGAGTCCCACATCGTCGCACTACGTGCAGGTGACCCCATTTTTTAAGCCGGAGCAGGAGATTACTCTGGCCGACGAGGAACTCTCCTACGTCCGGCTGAACCCGCGCACGCACACGCCGTTCGGCCTGGGCAAGCTCGAAGTGGCGTTTGAGACGATCCACGAATTTCTGTGTGCACACCGGTTTGCATCGAAGCTGGCCAGTAACAGCGTGGTGCAGTATGCGCTGTGGCTGCAGAACCTGAGTCCACAGCATCACGAACGGCTGATCCGCTGGTGGCAGGATGAGATTGAGGGCACGGGCAAGGTGCCCATCCTTACAGTCGAAACCAAGCCCGAGGTACTGCGCTTCGCCGGCGGCACCGATGCCGACCTGCGACTGCAATGGCAGGAGTTTCTGATCCGCATCATCGCCGACGCCTTCGACCTGCCGCCGATGCTGCTCGGGCTGGAGCGGGACGTCAATCGCAATACTGCCAGCACACAGTATGACGACGCATTTCGCACTGCGGTGGTGCCGGTGGCGCGACTGATCGCCGAGCACCTCACGCGCGACGCCATCGCCAAGCGATTGGGCTGGGACGACCTGGAATTTGTCTTCACCGACGTCGATGCGCCGAACGAACTGGAGCAGGCGCAGATTCAGCAAACACTGATCAACTGCGGCGTGCTGACCGTCAATGAAGTACGTCGCATGCGTGGCCTGCCGCCGGTTCCCGAAAAGCAGGGTGGCATGGCGGATGCGCCGCCGATGCAGTAAAGCAGTTGTCAGTGGCCAGTTGTCAGTTACGCTCGGTCCAATCCACCGATCACCGCAAGGCAAGGCGCCGTGGCGAGGTCAGTTTTGGCTAACGGCTAATTGCTAAGGAGACTCTGAACAAGCGGATCGGTCGGCCTCAGGGGCTAAAGCCCGCACGATTTTGCTGAACTTCCGGCACGGCTGAAGCCGTGCCCTTTCAAAAACCGGGGCTTAATCAGAGTCTCCCTAACTGCTAACTGCTGTTCTTACGAGGTCATCATGAACTTCGAACTTGACGCCATGGCTGTCTCGATGCCTGACGTTGTAGGACATCCTAATCGGCGGCCGTTTCGCGGGGTGCTCACGCTGGTGGGCGTGGCCTCACAGCGCTCGCCTAGCGGCGCGCGCGGTCATCGCGTAATGCTGACGCGCCCGGCGACCGAAGCGGCACTGCCTTCCCTGTTGGGAATGGCGCTGGATTACGCTCCCGCGCTCGATGCCCACGACACCCGGCGGAAGATCGGCATTATCACGGAAGCCAATATCGTGCCTATGCCACAGAGTAAGAATGCAGGGCCAACCGGACAAATTGCGATCAGCGGATATCTGTTTGCCCATGACTTTCCCGACGTGGTCGAGGAGATCCGGTCGCGATCCGATAGCACGCTGGGCATGTCGTACGAGATCGCGAATGCCACGGTGCCCAACCAGGAGGCGCTGATCTGGACGGTCACCAGCTTTACATTTACAGGTGCGGCGGTGTTGCGCCGCGACAAGGCCGCGTATCCGCAGACGTGGATTGCGGTAACTAGCAGCAAGTAGCAGCTAGCAGCTAGTGTGGCCAACCCCCCCGAAATCCAGCAGGAGGAGAGCTGGTTGCTAGCGCTAGCCGCTCGCTGTTAAGACATCCCACATTGTGAGAGGAAATACATGGACCAAGACAATATCGAAAACCCCACTTCCGACACGCCGACGGTGGCCGATCGTCTCGCGCGGGCCACGCTGGCGTTAGCCGACACACTCTCCAACCTGCACGGTCAGTTTGCGTCGATCCACGCCAAGATCGATCGCATCATTGCCGCCGTAGATGACGGCGAGCTGCAGGTTGCTGCACAGGCCGGTACGGCACTGCACCACAAGGTAGCCGAACTGGAAAAGGCCAATCACGACTTGAAGGCGCAAACCGCGGTCGCGCGCCGCAAGACGCTTTCGCCGATGGTGACTGCGCTGTTGGCGAAGGAAGGGGTTGAAGGCGACGCCGTTGTCGAGACTCCGATAATCGAGAAGGCGCTGGCCGGGCTGAGCATCGAGCAACGTATTGCAGTCAAGGCGGAGCTGGCGCGCGCCGGCATCCTGGTTTAACGCGAATCCCACAACGTCAGAGTTTAACCACACTGGGCGGCCCCTGCGGCTGCCCATTCCTTTCGAAAGGACACCATGAGAGCACAATTCATCAACCTGCAAGCAGCAGCGGATTACATGGGTCCGGGCGCGATCGAAGTCGAACGCTACCAGACCGAAATTCTGGACCTTTGCCGGCGGCGCAATCCGTTCGGCCAACGCATCAAGCAAGTACCGGCCACGGGTCATCCGTCGCGCTTCTTCGAAGAGACGGCGATCCCAACCCCCACTGCGTCACAGGCCTTTGTCGACCCGCGGAACATCGTGCCTACGCTGGTTTCACCAACGCGCGCGGAGCGCAGTGTTCCGCTGAAGTGCCTGGTCTCGCAAATCAACTACAACCTGTTCGACATGGAAGTTGGCACGCAGCAAAGCCAGTTCGCTTACCTGCAAGCCAAGGACCTAACGGATGCAGTTGAAGGCCTGTTGCATACCCACGACGTGAACCTGTGGAACGGCACCGACACCTCGCTGACCAATCCCACGTCGCCGCAGTACTTCGGCGTGATGGGACAAATTGCGGCCGGCGGCAACACCACGACCATCGGCACCGCGGCCAGCATCGTCGATGGGCTGAAGTCGACCATCGCGCAGATGGCGTCCAACAGCAGCTTCCAGGTACGGCCCACGGCGATTTATTCCAGCCCGGTGCTGCTCGACCTGATCGACCGCGAAATGAAGCAGGAGTTCAATGTGGTGCTGTCGACCACGACGGTGGCCGGGGGGCTCGTGGTCAAGACGCTGTCGACGCAGGCCGGCGAGCTGCCGCTAATTCCCGATTGGTCGATTCCCTATACCGGCACGCCGGGCAGCGGCAATGCGCAATTGCCGGTGTACATCGTGACCGAAGACCTGATCGAGTATCACTGGCTGACCAGCCCGAATCCGCGCATTTTCCAGCTCGGCACACCGGCGGCGCTGACCTCGCAGATGGTGGTGGTGAAGTTTGGCGCAGTGGTCGTGAAAGGCGCCAATTATGCGCACTATCAGGTGACCGTCGACCGGTAATCGCAACGCTCGGCAGCGGACCGGAGCAACGGGAGCGATGGCGTGCATTAGGCACGAGTTTCTCGTTTATAGCTGGACCGCTGCCCTTTTCTTGCACTAACGGCGGCATAGGAAATTGTTATGAACTACTTGTCTACTTCCGAATACCAAACCTATGGGCTGGAACCGGAAACACCGGAATCGTGGGTTTCCGCAGCTTCGTCCATCATTGACGCGCATTGCAAGCGTCCCACATTGTGGCTATCGCAGTTCACCGAGCGGCGGCGGCTCACGCCCGCCCGCAACCTGCTGCAGCTCACCTATCTGCCGCTGGTTACCTTACAGGGTCAGAGCTCGCCTTTAATTGAGGGTAAGGCCCGTTACGGGGTGCCGCGACGTGGCGACGATCTCACAATGTGGGAGATGGCATCGGAATTTGCCATCGTCTTCGGCCTGCCGGGTACGTGGATTAATATCGACGTGACGCAATTCGACTGCTTCTGCGAAACCGGCGAGGTCTCCTGGCTGCCGAATCCGTTCGGCCTGTTCTTCGACGAGATGGAGTTGCAGTACAACGCCGGATTTACCGTCATTCCCGACCCGGTGAAGTTCGCTTGCGTGCAACTGGTGCGCAATGCACAGGCCATGCCCGCACTGAACGTCAAAGAAGGCGCGCTCAACGCGATGCACTTCGCGTACTTTGCCGATTCGCTGCTCGACTCTACGGTGCGCGAGATGCTCTCTCCCTACGTCGCGCAAAAGGCGGCATAACATGGCACCGGACCAGCTCGGACTTATTCCCGGCCACGCCTGTGCGGCCAAGCGCCTGGCTGACGCGCTGCTGCGCTCTTTCGGCAATGCGCAGGTTACGCTGCGGCTGGCCAATGCCTCCACTGGCGATACCAGCAGCCAGCTTGGGCTGGAAGCGCCGGCGGCACAGGACCTGCCGATCTCCCCAGCGGCGGTGAAGGCGCTGGAGCCTATGCCCGATGGCAAGCGGCAGATCGAAGTCATTCTCAGCATCACCTCGCTGCAACCGATCGCGAAGCTGTATCAGGTGGAGGACATCACCGCCTGGCTACGGACCCTCGAAGGCGTGGTTTGGGGCGAGGACCTCATGCGCGTCGCCAAGGTGACCGTCGACAAGTTTCTCGGCGCAGATTGCCTGTTTCATCTGACTGCGACGGAGTAGGACAACCAGTGGCCAGTGGTCAGTGGCTAGTGATCAGAAAACCCTGCTTACTATCACAGAGTAGGACTTTATTCTTATGCAACCAACCAAGGACAGCTTCTACGTCGTGCTGCGCAACCGGCTAGTCGCGGTCGATCCCAACCGCCAGGTCACCTTGGACGGCGCGACCCGGCCGGCGATCGCGGTGATCGAGAACGAGCCGCCATCAGGCGCGCCGCTGTTGTGCGACACGTTTTATCTGCATTGGGGAAATGCCCGCCCGGCCGCGCTATCGGCAGGCAGCCTGATGGCGATGGAGTGCAGCATTTCGTATTGCACCAAAGGCTCGATCCAAAACGCCAGTCTGGATCGCGGCCGCGACCTGGCCAATCTGGACAACGACCTGCTGGCCATGTGCTGGCCGCCGCAAACCGACAAGTGCGATTACAGCTCGGGTCAACCGGTCGCGCTCGGCTCGACCATCTTCTGGACGCTGCCGGTGCTGAACGCAGCCAAGAGCACGCCGCCGTATGTGGGGCGCGATGTGACGGTCACGGTGTTCTTTTATCCGGAGGTGAGCCAGTCATGAGTTCGAATTCATATGCCAAGCGCTCGCAGATGGCGCCGGCGGCCCGCGCGGTGCGCGCCTACGCCGCGCCGGTGAACCGGGTCACGGGGGCGACGATTGCGTTCGATCCGGCGACGATGGGGAACTTCGAACTGAATGCGCCGCCGCAGCCGTGGATTGACCTCGGCTGGGTAGAGAAATTCCAGCGCACGGCGGCGACCAAGTACGAGGCGCTGCGCACCGGGCCGAATTCGAACCTTACGGTGCAGTACCGCATGCAACCGGAGGCGCGCGTGGAATTCGAACTGCTGACCTGGGGAAAGGTGCAACTGGCGCTCTCCAGCGGGACGCAGCAGATGAACGTGCTGGCCGAGCAAACCGGCGGGCCGCCGCTGCCCTCGGGCGGGATGCCGGTGCCGTCATCGCCGGTACAGAACGGCTCCACGCCGACGCAGATTGTGCTCACTTCCGATCAGCTTGCACTGTACAACGTTGGCGATATCGTGGCCGTGGACGTCGATTACAACGGCCAGACAGGATATCTGGGAGCGTGGGCGCCGGGTTCCTACCTCAGCTCGCCGCTCAGCGGGCCGGCGTATCTCGACCTGGTGCGACGGGTCACGTTCAATGTGTCGCGCGTGTGCGCCATCAGCAACGGGGCGCTGCAACTGGCAGAGCCGCTGCTTTCGCCGCCAACGGCGGGCATGGGGGTGCAAAAGGTGGTGGCCTTCGTGGATCGCGAAGGCAGCAGCTTCTTTCAGGAGTGGTCGTGCCTGTTCATTGTCGCGCCGGACAGCGGTGGGCGTTCGTGCTTCTATTATCCGCGGCTGCAACCTGCGGCAGGCGCAGCGGAGACGCAGCAGGAGTTTGCGTCGCCGCTGTTTAGCCATCAGCTTCATGTGAGCCTGCGCGCGTTGCCGACCACCGACACGAACGACAACGAGACGGTGCTGTGTTATCGCAGCTATTTTCCTGCGACGAATGCGGCGGTGTGAGCACTGGTAGGGCGGGCCTTCAGAAACTGTGGCGCGAGTGGTGTCGCCGCTACGCGACTCTGGCCCTTTTTCCCCACCCTACCCAGCACTCCGCCATCCCACCCCAATTCGCGCAAAGGAAGCGCGAATCGGGGACCCCGGTTCGGCTACGTGCTGGGCTAAGCTGTTCCGTGCCTTCGGCACTCGTTTGCTCATAGGTTGTTCCACCGATGCCGACGACCACAGAGTTTCGTAGCGGCCTCTTACGAGCCGGGCTGACACCATTGCGCTGCACGGCTGTTTCTGCAGCAATTCTGACGGCCTTCCACCGCACAAACTCATTTCGGGTTGCGACACAGTGTGTTCAGCCCCGCGCCTCAGTCAAGCGAATCTCGTTGGCGCAACGTAGAGATCAAAAGACGTCAGCACTGCGCCTGATCCTGTGCCTTGCCCGGCCGCGAACGTAAAGGTCCGCTCTACCTGGAGATTCTGAATGAACCTTCTAATCGACAACAACGATGGGCTTGGCCCGCAGGATTACACCGCGTCCGTCGATGGCGAACGTCTGCCTGCGATCGCGCGAAGTCTGAATAGTGCGGCGACGATGGCTACGGCGCTGGTTTCGGCGGATGCGAGCTTCACGCGGCCGGTGAATGGGGCGCGCGTGATTCTCGAGCGCAGCGATGGTTTCCGTTTGTTTACGGGCTATCTCGTGACTGCGCCCGAGCAGCAATATCTTGGCTATGGACAGGTGCCGGCGTGGCGCTACCTGCTTCAGGCCATCGACGACTCCTGTCTGCTGGATCACAATGAGCTTCCGGCGCGCACGAGCTTCGTATCGCGGACCGCTGGCAATGCTTTAACCACGCTGAGCAATGACGTGCTGCCGGGCGGACTGGACGAATCGGGCGTCGAGGACGTAAGCCCGGTGAACCAGCTCCAGATTGTCCCGCAGAAGAGCTGGACATCGCACGCGCAGGAGCTGGCGCTGATGACGCGCGCGACTTATCGCGTCCACGATGGCGCACTCTCGTTCCAGGAAGTGGGGCAACAGAGCTTCACGTTGAGTGAAACCGACCCGAACTTCGATCCGGCTGCGCTGAGCGTACGCCAGCCGGCGAAGCTGCTGAACGATATCACCATGGTCGGTGAGCTGGAGCCGCAGACGTATGTGCGCGATTACTTCCTGGGCGATGGGACGACGCTGGAGTTCTATCTTTCCGAGATACCGTTCGGCAACAGCTCGCTGACGGCGTCGGAAACGCCTTATAGCGAGCCGCCGTCGGTGCCCGCTCTCAGGAGCTTAGCGGTCGAGGACGACCGGCAGTTCACTATCTTTACGGATGACTATTCGGAAGCCGAGTTGTTGCCGACACTGTGGAACGTGAGCGACCCGAATAATTGTGTGTCGGTAGCTGGAGGACAGCTCGCGATCAATGGCGGCCCGGCGACGATCACCTATGTTGAGCAGGTGCAGCTTGCCGGCGGCCTGCTGATGCAGCATGGAACGTTCGTGTTCAACGCGGCTTCGACCGGCACGATCGGCGGTCTGTACAACGGCGCTCCTGCGGACGCGAATTGCGTGGCCGGGTTTAGGGTGACGCCGAATGGCAGCAATACGAACATCCAGGTGCTGGTCAACGGCAGCGTCACCGGGCCGGTGCTCACGACCACGCCCGGGCATCGGTATTCATTTGTCACAGAGCTGATTTGCAGTGAGGTGCAGCGGACGCAGCAGACGTATGTGTCGTCGGTGCATCCGGCGGGCGATGGGCGCGGCGGCGAAGCGATTCCGGCAGCCGTACGGATCGTCCTCATGGTACACGATGTCGACCCAAACAACCCCGGCACGCTGGCCGCGCCTGCCACAGTGTTATACGACAATGTGGTAGCGTCCCCTCCGGGCTTCGCGGCCTATGCGCTGATCAACGAGAACGGACTGTTTGCCGATGTGCGGTACACGTCCCTGGAACGAATGGTCAACGCCGAGATCCGCAGCATGGTAGCGAACGGCGCTTTCCGCACGCGGCTGGCAGGCGCGCTGGCCGATGGCGGCGAGTGCTACATCAATTCGTCGGCTACGCTGTGTTTCTATGCACTGTACCCGCCGCAGCTGAACGAAGAAATCGTGGTTGCCTATCGCAGCAGCGGACGCGCCATGGCGCGAGTGCAGGACGCGGTCTCGATTGCCGAGCACGCGCAGGGCGGCGACAAAGGACAACGGCTGTCGGTGCGTCGCATTCATCTGCCGCTGGCGCTGAGCGATGTCGACGCGGAGAATGCGGCGTGCGCTTTGCTGGATGACACGGTGCAGACGGCCTGGCAAGGCGAGTACACGATCGTCAGCGATTTCCTGCCGGTGGAGGATGTGGTTCCCGGCGATGCGGTGCAGGTATCCGCACCCTCGCGCGGGGCCGATTTCAGCGCCATTGTGCGCAAAGTTGAGGTGCAGGTGAACTCGCTGGCTGACGATCGGGCGCACTACAACATCAGCTTCGCCAATGATGCCGACGCGCCGCTGGCGTTCAAGACGGAAGCGATTACGCTGGGAGCGCCGGTGGCGACCATTTACACCACCGGCAAACCTTCGTCTTCGCTGTACCTCGATTCGCTGACCGGTGCGCAAATCACGAACGTAATCGCATCCCAGATCACCATCGACGCGGGCCTCGCGCCACCGGCGGGCGGCGGCATCGAGGTGCGCCGTTCAGACGGCGGCTGGGGGCCGGGCGACGGCGGCAACCTCGCCGGACGCTTCACCACCGAAACCTTTGTTCTGCCGCGCCTGGAGCGCTCGCAGAGCTATTACTTGCGGCAGTACGACGGATCGTCGCCAGCGAAATACTCGCGCTATTCGGCGCTGCTGCACGTGGATTATCCATTATGAGCACATGTCCAACTACAATTTGCACGCTGAATGAATTCGAGCAGCAGGTGCTTTCCGATCTGGCGGAGCTAAGAACCAACATGCGCTGGCTGGTGGGCAACGGCAATCAGGGCAGATTTCAGGAACTGGAGGAGCGCGTGGACAGGCACGAAGCCTACCTGCAACGCTTCACCGGGGTGGCGGGCGCGCTGGCTGGGCTGCTTACGCTGTTTCATCTGGCGATTGATCTTTTACGGTACAGGCGCTAAAGGCGTCGGCGGGCGGAATTGTAAGAACGTTCGTTCGAAATCGCTGGCCAGGAGATTGCTTGGGTCCGCTGTCGAGCTTTGGTCAGCGAGCTGCGATCAGCACTCCTCGTCGCTGGCCTGCCAATAGGGAGAGCGCTTGCGCTCTTTGGCTTTCGCGGGCGCCGGGGCTTCGCTGGTCGCCTTAAAGCGCTCCACGACCGCCTGTTTCATGTCCTCTTTCTTGAGTTTGGTCAGCATCTCCGGCTGAATTGCGGGTGCTGCCGGGGCGTCGTCAAGTACTACACTTTTTCTCGGCATTCTTCCTCTCAAGCTCGGTTCATCTTACGGTTTGGTTTCCCGGAGCGTCAGCACCGGGCACGGCGAATCGCGCACGATTTCGTAGGCGTAGGGGATCACTAAGCGGTCCAGCACGCCGCCGGAAGGGCGCACTCCGAGCACTAACAAATCGGCTGCTTCCTCTCTTGCGATTTCCAGAATTCTCTTTGTTACTCGTCCCACAGCAACGCGGATCGAGCAGTGCACACCGTCAGCCTCGCATCCCAGCAATTCCGCCAATCGCGTCTTGATTCCCTGCTCGACAGCGGCGGGATCAGCCATGTCTTGCAGAGGCTTCGGGTCGAGCACATGCAGCAGTGTGAGATTCGATCTGTGCTCCCGTGCCAACTCGGCGGCGAAACGGACGGCGCGACGCGAGGCGGGCGTGAAGTCCGCCGCGACAAGAATGGTGCGCGGCGGGCGGTCGCGCTGGGCATGGCTGGCGCGGGGTCCGAGGGTCAGCACCGGCACCGGCGCGTGGCGGAAGACGCGTTCTGCCACCGAGCCCAGCAACGCTTTGGGCAGGCCGCCGCGCCCGTGGGTTCCCAACACGATCAGATCGGCTTGCTGCTGGTGCGCAAAATCCAGGATGGACTGGGCGACGTCGCCTTCGAGCAGGTACAGGTGGTAATTGTCATGCTCCAGTTCGCCATGCGCTCGCTTGACCTGGGCTTCCAGGTCCTCGAGGTCGCGGCGCGCCGCGTCCCTGGCGGCAACGTACGCCTCCGGCCCAGCCAGCAGATAGGGGTCGTTGGGCAGCACGAAGACGATGTAAGCCGTCGCGCCGTAGGCCTTACTTAGTTGTAATCCGAAATGCAGAGCGGGATTGGAGCAATGGGAAAAGTCCGTCGCGATGAGCACATTACGAATGCTCACTCGGGCCGGCGCGAGCTGAGCTGTGGCCATGATGCGACCATTCTCCCCAGCGACGGGGCGGTTGCGGAAGCTCCGGGCAGCTTTACGTGAAGGCGCGGCCCGCGGCTTCCAGTCCTTTCTATTTTTCTTGTAACGCGAATCGCAGGAAAAGGCTGTGACGCAGGTCAAGGGCAGGGGTGACAAATGTGTGTTTTTGGGAAGGGCGGTAGCCAGTAGTCAGTAGCCAGTAGTCAGTTATTAGGCAACAACCTGCCAATTTTTGGTTGTGGCTTTCTTGTGGGGAGATGCGGCTCGAATCAGAAAGATTGTCATCACGAGCGCAGAGAAGCGGAGCGAGGGTCTCGCGCGAAGTGGTTCGGCGAACGCACTTAAAGCAGGTCCCCCGTCGGGCCGAGGTCCTCCTCGTGATGACGATCTTCTGAGTCCGGCTACGTATTCTTCTGAACTGACTACTGGCTACTGGCTACTGCTTACTTCCCAATCTCTTCCAGATACTTCTCCACCTCCAGCGCGGCCATGCAGCCGGTTCCTGCCGCGGTCACCGCCTGTCGATAATGCCGGTCGGCGACGTCGCCGCTGATGAACACTCCCGGCGCGCTCGAACAAACATACGCTTCCGGTACGAGATAGCCGTCGCCATCGCGTTTGAGCTGGTCGCCGACGAAGCCGGCATTTGGAGTGTGGCCAATGCCCAGGAACATGGCGCTCACCGGCAACTCCCATTCCTTCCCGCTCTTCACATTGCGCAGCCGCAGGCCGGTGACTTCCTTCTTGCTCACGTCCAGAACTTCATCGACTACCGTGTCGGTGAGGAACTCGATCCGCTCGTGTTTGTGAGCGCGCTCGAGCATGATCTTGGACGCACGAAATTCGCTGCGCCGATGGATGAGGGTGACCTTGGTGGCAAAGCGCGTGAGAAACAGCGCTTCCTCCATCGCCGAGTCACCGCCGCCGATCACCGCGATCTCCTTGCCGGAGAAGAAAAAGCCATCGCAGGTCGCGCAGGACGAAACGCCGTGGCCGATGAGCGCCTGCTCGCTGGGCAGGCCGAGCCAGCGCGCCGAGGCGCCGCTGGCGATGATGAGCGTGCGGCTCAGCAGCGTCTCGCGCCCGAGATTGACCTCGATGGGCTGCTTGCCCATGGTGTCACTCTTGGGCCTGAGGGTCACGCTGACAACGTGGCCGCTGGCATACTCGGCGCCGAAGCGCGCCGCCTGCTGCCGCATGTTCTCGATGAGCTCCGGGCCCTGGATGCCGTCAGGAAAGCCAGGGAAATTCTCCACCAGGGTGGTGATGCCCAGTTGACCGCCGGGCTCGTGGCCGTCGATGACCAGCGGTTTGAGATTGGCGCGCGCGGCGTAGATGGCCGCCGTCAGCCCCGAGCAGCCGGAGCCGATGATGATGACATCACGAACGTTGTCGGACATAGGGACTCGTTAGATTCTGCAGCGCGCCGGAAGATGCAATGGCGGGTGCGGTCTCAGTGCCTCTCGAATTCTAACAACGCGCCGTAGCCGAGGAAACGGTTAGAATCTCGTCAGCAGGTTCTGTAATCGGTTCTAATGACGGCGTCCGCTGATGCCCAGCAGGCATATCGGGCGGGCGCCTTTGCCGATCGCACCGCACTCCGGCATGGCCTTCGAGCTGCCCAACTCGAAAGAGATACGTGCATCTGTCCGGTACGTATTGCGCCCCAAGTCAAAGCTGGGGAAGACGACGCTCTGGTTCGCCTATCTGGCGGCGGGGCTGGAGGTGCTGCGGCTCATCCTGCACTCCCCGCCGGGCGGCTTCGTCAGCGGCTGGGCGACCTTCCTGTCGTTCATCTTCATCGCCTGCGTTGTGCTGCTCGGCCTGCGCTGGATTCGCCGCAAGCTGATGTGGCGGGTACGCAACCGGCTGATCGTTACGTATGTCTTCATCGGCGTCATTCCGATTCTGTTGCTGCTGGCCATGGGCTTCGTCGCCGGCTATATGTTCGCGGGACAGTTTGCCGGTTATGTGGCCATCTCCGATCTGCACTCCGAGCTGCAACACCTGACGGCAACCAACCGCTCGCTGACCACCCAGTTCGCCTCGTTGGCGCGCGAGGGAAAGTTGAATTCGGGATTGGCAGGCGAGATTGCCGGCGCTTCCAACGAAACCTTCCGCCATCGCTCGGTCAGTGTTTGGGACGGCGACAAAGGCTTCCTGCTCGCCGAGAACGCGAGCCCGGAACAAGCTCCCATCAAGGCTTCTCCCGCGGTGCATGGCGATTTTTCCGGAATGGTGCTGGATAACGGACGCCTGCAGCTTCGCGCCGTGAGACATGCCGATGCGGGAAGCCATCGTCTGACGGTGATCTCCAACATGCCCATCACGCCGGAGGTGTTGCGCACTGCGACTTCGGAGGTGGGCTTCGTCGGCCTGTATCCTCCCAATGAAAATGGACAGGCCACGGGCAGTACCAGCCAACAAGATACGTCCTCAGGATCGGCACAGAGCTCGCCCGTGGGGGATCAAGTCATACTGATGGAATCGCCAACCAAGGCCACGGTCTACAAGTTGACCCGCGGGCACAGTGTCCGGGCCGGCAGCCTGCCACCTCGCGCGGACGTCTTCGACTTCGGATTTGCCGGCGGCACACCGTTCACCTTTACCGAGTGGGTAAGTGGAAAAACCTTCACCGGGCTGATGCTGATGGAGACCCGGCCCTCGCGGATCTACGCCACGCTGTTCAGCAATTTGGGAAGCATGGCCGAAATCGCCCGCCAGTTGCTGATCGGCATCGCCATTTTCTTCGGCGTGATCGAGCTGGTCGCGCTCATTATCGGCATGCGCTTGACGCGCAGTATGACCAAGGCGGTGGCCGATCTGTATCTGGCCACCGAATACGTCAACCGCGGCGACCTCGGCCACCAGATTCGGGTGCGCACCCATGACCAGATGGCCGCGCTGGAGCAGTCGTTCAACTCCATGACGCAGTCGCTCTCGAATCTGCTCGCCGAGCAGAGGGAGAAGCATCGGCTGGAGAACGAACTGGCCATTGCCCATGAGGTGCAGAATCTGTTGTTCCCGGCCGACCTGAGCGGGCTGCCCAACCTGGAAGTGCATGGCGTGTGCCGCCCGGCACGGACGGTCAGCGGTGATTATTACGACTTCATCCCTTTGAGTGAGAGCCGGCTGGTGCTGGCGGTTGGGGACATCAGTGGCAAGGGAATTTCGGCGGCGCTGCTGATGGCCACGGTACACGCCTTCGTTCGTGCCTACGCCTTCGAGCCGGAGCGGACGCTGGCCTCGGTGGCGTTGGGCGCGGGGGTATCGAGCGGCACGATTGCCACCCTCGAGGGAAACGACGGTGCGGGCAACGAGCTCTGTCCGGCGGCGCTGATGGCGACGCTGAATTATCAGCTCTACCGCAGCACCCCTCCGGAAAAATACGCGACCATGTTTCTGGCCTGTTATGACGCGAACACGCGCTTGCTGACGTACTCCAATGCCGGGCATTTGCCGCCGCTGCTGCTGGACGGCGACGGCGAAGTGCGCCGGCTGGAGACCTCGGGGACTGTGGTCGGCCTGTTTGATGGCATGACCTATGAGAAGAGCGCGGTCGCGATGCATCCGGGCGATATCTTTGTTGCGTACAGCGACGGCATCACCGAGCCCGAGAATGAATTCGGCGAGTTTGGGGAAGCGCGCCTGATCGATCTGATCGCGCAGAATCGCGATCAGCCGCTGTCGCGCATCAGCGAGATCGTGACGACGGCCGTGAGCGATTGGATCGCGGGCGGCGAGCAACCCGATGATGTAACGCTGGTGCTGGCGCGGGCGCGGTGAAGAACGTTCTGATTTGTAGGGGCTTGTTGGGTTCTGGCCAGGTCAACCGCAGGGATTGGTTTGTATCAGGGCACGACTTCAGTCGTACCAATGATTTTGCAACCGGATTTTACACAGCAGGGGCCCATGCTCATTTAAGAAATGAAGAGCATGCGGCACGGCTGAAGCCGTGCCCTGACACAAAGCAGCACATGACCGAAGTTTCGGCCAAACCCCGGGCCTGCGAACCGATATTCGCTGAATCGCCAGCTCTGGCCGCGGACAGGGGCCCGCGCCGGCGCGCCATTCTCGTCCTCACGCTGCTCACCCTCGCCGGCGCATGGCTGCGGCTATGGCATCTCGGGAGCAAGAGCCTGTGGCTGGATGAGGGCGCGACCGTCGCCCTGGCGCGCACTTCCTGGCCGCACTTCGCCTGGGTGTGGTGGCACGGCGAAGCCAGCCTGCAGACGATCTACTTCCTGCTGATGCGCGGCTGGGTGCAGGCCGGCCTGAGCGAAACCTGGCTGCGTCTGCCCGCAGCGTTGTTTGGTATCGCGTCTATCCCGCTGCTGTACGCGGTTGCGCGGAAATTCGCCGGAACTTCCGTGGCGCTTGCCGCCGCCGCGTTGTTGACCTTTAGTCCCACCCACGTGGACTTCTCGCAAGAAGCGCGCAGCTACACGCTAGGAATTCTGCTGGTGCTGGCGGCCACGTACTTCTTCGTGCTCGCGGTAGAACGCGACCGCCCGCGCGATTGGGCGCTGTGGACCATCTGCGGCATGGCCGCGTTCTACACGCACGACTTCACGGCGCTGGTGCTGGGTGCGCAGGCGGCAGCGCTGTTCTTCGGACCTTCGCCCGCGCCCTGGCGGAGATTCCTCGTATGCGCTGCAATCATCTTCTTCGCCGCAATCCCCGGACTCACCTACATCTTCCGCGCCCCGCCCGAGAACCTGCACTTCACCTGGATGCCGCGCCCCAGTGCGAGGGAGATTCGGCATCTGGCCATGTTCTTCGGCGGCGGTGGCGTCAAGGCGGCCATCGCTCTGCTGCTGTGGATTGCGGGCGCGATTGCCATCCTTCGCAAACGGCGCGAATATGCTTTCTGGCGTGGCGTGCTGCTCCTGCTCTGGGCGATTCTGCCGGCCACCATTCTCGGCTTGATCTCGCTGCGCGAACCTCTCTTTTTGCAGCGCTACATGGTGTTCTCGCTGCCGGCAACCGTGCTGCTCGCCGCCATGGGAATGGACGGGCTGCGCAAGTGGAGACTTGGCCTGCTGCTGGTGGTTGCGCTTTGCGCCTTCTCGCTGTCGAGCATCGCCAAACAGTACAGCAGGCCGCGCGAGGACTGGCGAGGCGCCAGCCACCTAGTCCTTGTTTCCGCAAGCCCCGGCGATGCAGTCGTCTTCTTTCCGTTCTATACGCGCAACATGCTCGACTACTATCGCGACCGCTACGGCGCCTCTGCTCCGCTGCTGCGCATCTTCGCTCCCGGCTTCTATTCCGGCGGTGAGGATGCCCGCAATCTGCGGATTGCGCTGGACCGCAATCCGCATCAGTTCCGGCAGGTTTGGGTTTTGGTCGCCCGAAAAAAGAGAATGCAAGACTTCGAAGAGGGCGCCGCCGTGGCCGAGAGGTTGCAGTCGATCTTCGGCGCGCCGGCGGAGCACAAGTTCGCCGATGTCACGGTACTGCAATTCGGGAGATAGCGCCCTTGGACCTATTTCCGTCCCGCCGGCCCTTTCGGCTGGGGCGATGGGCCCGCCTCGGCGTGGGCCGCCGCTGCCTGGGCCTTCTCTTCGGCGGAAACCAGTCCAACCGCCTTGCGCACCTCGGCCTCAAGCTTCGCCCGGATGTCCTTGTTGTCCTTCAGGAACTGCTTGGCATTATCGCGGCCCTGTCCGATGCGATCGCCCTTATAGCTGAACCATGAGCCGGACTTTTCCAGCAGATTGGCGTTGACCGCGAGATCAATCAGGTCGCCTTCGCGCGAGATGCCCTCACCGTACATCATGTCGAATTCAGCCTCGCGGAAAGGCGCAGCGGTTTTGTTCTTCACGATCTTCACGCGGGTGCGCGAGCCGACGACTGAATCGCCATCTTTGATGGCGGCAATGCGGCGGATATCGATGCGCACGGAGGCATAGAATTTCAGCGCGCGCCCGCCGGTGGTGGTCTCGGGATTGCCGAACATCACGCCGATCTTTTCGCGAATCTGGTTGATGAAGATCAGGCAGGTATTGGATTTGGCGACGATGCCGGTGAGTTTGCGGAGCGCCTGCGACATCAGCCGCGCCTGCAGGCCGACGTGGCTGTCGCCCATTTCGCCGTCGAGTTCGGCCTTGGGCACGAGCGCGGCGACGGAGTCCACGACCAGCACATCAATCGCCCCGGAGCGGACCAGAGCTTCGGCGATCTCCAGCGCCTGCTCGCCGTAATCGGGTTGCGAGACCAGCAGGTTGTCCACATCAACGCCCAGCTTGGCGGCGTAGATAGGATCCAGCGCGTGCTCGGCATCGACGAACGCCGCCATGCCGCCATGCTGCTGCGCCTGCGCGATCACTTGCAGCGCGATGGTGGTTTTGCCGGAAGACTCCGGCCCGAAGATTTCCACCACGCGGCCGCGCGGCACGCCGCCGACGCCCAGAGCGGCGTCAAAAGAAATGGCCCCGGTGGAGATGACGGAGATGGGCACGACCGCACCCTTGCTCCCCAGCTTCATGATGGAGCCCTTGCCGAACTGCTTCTCGATCTGTGTCATGGCCAGGTCGATCGCCCGGCCTTTTTCCGTCTTCTCGTCTGCCATGAATGGCACTCCTTGACTGCTCCCTCCCGCTGGAACCCAGGTCCCGAAAGCCGCGAAGACCTGGCGCACCCACGTTCGAGGAGGGCGGTTGAAATTTTGCGTTGGAGCCAGTGAGGCAGGCGCCGCGGAATGGCAATTCGCGTGGTAACTGCTTGACCACTGACCGGCTAATTATACCTAGAGTAATTGATGGTGAGCGAACAAATAGCGAACATAGGGAAACGAAAGTATCAATACTTTGGTGTCTCACATTGGATTGTGATGGCGATTACAGAAACGCTGTGCCATGCACTTCCGGCGCGGCCTTTTTGAGATGCTCATCTGAACGTCGCAGGCTGTGTTATTAGCCAATCGGTAAAGTGGCGAGAGTTCTCCGCTCACTTCGGCAAAGTGTAAGCGAAATCATAGGAATGCTTGCCATTGGCGATGGTGATGCTCATCTCACCGGTCAGATCTTTCAGTTCGCCGGTACCGGAATCCGGGACAACCGTAATCGTGAGCTGCGGCTTACCCGCGATCATGGTGCCGCTGTGCTCGAGGATGAAGCCTCCTTTGCGCCCGTCCAGTGTGCCGGTGAACTGCTCAAGGGCAACATAGCCGCCGGAGGAGCCTGCGGCGCCACTGCCGGCGGTGAGCATCTCACCCTTGCTGGTGCCGTCCAGGCCGCCGTGAAATTGCTTGTCAAACGAGAACTTACCCAGCGGCGGATCGGAAGGTTTCGGAGTCAGCTTGATCTCGAATGTTCCCGTGGCGTGCGCCGTTGCAGTCGTGTCCTTCTTGTTCGGCGTTTGCGCCGAAGATACTCCAAGCAATCCGAGAAGAAGAAAAGTGACAAGGAAACGCATTGTTGGCCAAGACATTTTTCCACCTGCTGTTTAGTCTGCTTACCGCTTCAGCAAATCCACCGGCTCGCGGACGTCGGTCACGCGGAAGTATTTCGCCAGCGCGGGATAGCGTTGCGCGACGGCCTCGTACATCGCATAAGCCACGTTGCGATAGGAGAAGTGGCCGGCGGCGCCGGTGCGCAGCTCGCTGATGTAAATGGCCTCGGCCAAATCCATCTTGAAGAGCGTACGCTTGCGGAAGGCCAGTGGGATAACGTACTGGGATTCTTCCGGGTGGCCCACGCAAGCCGGTTTTGCTTGGGTGGGATTTTCCGCTACTGGCGAAGCTAACCGCGCGGCCACACTCCGCGCGCGCTCCATCGCTGACTGATAACGAACGGCCAGTCCCGCCGACTCGATCTCCACCGGCTCGTCGTAGCCGTGGGCGGCCGTGTACTCCTGCACGATCTGCACGCAGCGGCGATGGCGATGCATGTCACGGAAGCCGCCGATATCCATCAGGATGTCGAAGCGGAAGCGCTGGCCGGCACAGAACGCGCGTGCCACCTCGTCGTGACGGCCGCGATGCCGCAGGCCCAGGTCGATGATCTCCCTCCGCTGTGCCTCAGGCAGGGCAGCGACTACGTCCCTGATTTGCCGGTAAGGATGGTGCGAGTACTGATAGAGCAGCGTGGCTGCCAACTCGATCTCCAGCGGATCGTCGTCAAGCAGGACGACCGTAGGGACGTCTTCGATGGCGACGCCGGCCAACAACTCTGCGGCTGCGGCGGTCAAGTCGCGCCGCGTCTCGATTTCATACGTGTTCGCCTCGGCATACTTCATCAGCGTGGGCGCAACGCGAACTTGGCGCAGGAGAAGGTCGCCCAAACGGCCGAGATTATCGTGTAGAGGTCCCTCGACTCCGGCGGGCAAGATCGGCCCGCCGTCGCTCGGGATGACACTTTCAAAAGTGTTCAGCAGCTCCCTGATCTTCGCATCGCTTACGTTGTAGGCAGGCTCGCGGGCGGCTTGCTTGAGCAACTCGCCCAGCCGCCGCACTTCGGCGTGAGTATGCGAAAGCAAGCGCGAGACCTGGTTTTCCAGCGTGCGCGCGCTGACGATCTGACCGAGGGAAGTATTAGTCGCCAGCGGTAGCAGATAGCGGGAGATATCGAATGCTCGCGCGCGCAGGGTGCGCTCATACGCCTCCTGCTTCATCTCCGCGGGCTTGGGTGTGCGGTCCCGCAGGTATGCGAACATCGCTTCCGAGAACACACGGTACTCGGCAAACAGATAATCGATGGCATCGCAATACAGCGCGTGCATGGCGTTGTTGCCGCCGAAATCCGGCACGTAGCAGCCGCTCTTCTGGAAGTCCTGATAGCGCGTCGAGCGCTCCTGGCCGTCCCAGCGCGGCTCGTCCACCAAAACCGTTGCCGCCAGCATCGACAGCCGCTCGATGGCGAAGGCGATGTGCGCGAGATCGGCGATGCTGCGATGGCCATACTGAAAGTAAAACGTGTTGAGGAATTTCTCGGCTTTCTGGTCGTTGATCTCGGCCAGCGACTCGCGCAGGGAGAGCGCCGAGCGCGAATACTTGGCCATGCCGTAGGCCTGCACCTCGGGGTCGGCGCCGTGCACGGCGTAGACTTCGGTGCTTGGCTCACCCTCATTAAGTTTCGGGCCGGATATGTCGTCCGATGGCATCGGGTTGAATGATATGCGGCGGCCTTGCTGAGGGACAACAAGTCCGCCGCTGAGGACGGCAGAAAAATGTTGGCGAGATGAATTCCCGCCAGATCAGCCAGGGAGGGTCTGAACAAGTTGCTGATCGTCTCAGGGCGGATCTAAGTGACTCGGAGCTTCGCGAGGAACGCTTGGGCCACGGCGGCTGCGTCCCGCTTCTGTCCATCGACGGCGTAGTTCATCGCCCGCATCTGATCGGCCGTGATGCGGGCGGCGAGTGATGCAAACACACTGCGTGCGTGCGGACACTTCTCAAACAGGACCGGGCGCACGATGGCAACCGCATCGTACGGCGGAAAGTAGTGCTTGTCGTCAGCGAGGACGACGAGTCCGAGCGCGGCAATCAGGCCGTCGGTATTGTTGCCGGCGACAATATCCACGGACTTGTTCTCGAGGGCGCGATACAGCAGCCCCAGGTCCATCACGCGCGGCGCGCCGGCAAAATGCAGACCGTAGGTCTCGACCAGACCGTGATAGCCATCACGCCGTTCGAGGAACTCGTATCCCACACCCAGCCTCAGTTGCGGAGCTACCGGAGCAAGTTGCGAAAGTGTCTTCACGCCGAGCCGCCGGGCATCGTCCGGGCGCATTACCATCGCAAAACTGTTATCGAATCCTAAGGAAGGCATGACATCGAGACGGAAGCGGCGCTGGTACTGTTCCGTCACGTACGCGTAGACCTGTGACGCATCGCCGCTGATCGGCTGCTTGAGGATGGCAGCCATCGCCGTGCCGGTGTACTCGACGTAGGTATCGATGCGTCCGGCGAGGATCGCCTGCTGGCAGATGTAGCTGCCCGCGAGATAGAAGCGGCCCTCGACCGGCATGTGGCACGCGCTCTGAAGCGCCTGTTGGAGGATTTCGCCCAGGATGAGTTGTTCGGTGAAGTTCTTGGAGCCGACAGTGAGTTCGGCATGCGAGCTGCAACCCGCGCCGCCCAGCAATGCCAATCCGGATGCGATGAAAGTGCGACGGTCCATGGGTAGAGCTGGCCTTCAGGCCAGCGTCAACGTGGCGCAACTGTAACCCGGGCGAGATGGTCATGCAATGACCACCTCGCACGGGATCCTTGAGACGCGCGCAGACGCTGGCCTGAAGGCGAGCTCTACCCCCGTTTTCGCGACAGCAGCTTCTCGCAGCCGCTCAGGAGCAGGTCGGCGGCCAGCGCCATCAGCGCGGCGGGTATGGCGCCCGCCAGGATCACGCCATTATCGACCATGGCGATGCCGCGAAAGATGAATTCGCCCAGCCCGCCGGCGCCGATGGCCGCGGCAATCGTTGCTACCCCAATGGTGATCACGGCGGCAACGCGAATTCCCGCAAGCATCACCGGCAGCGCCAGCGGCAGCTCGACGTGCCAGAGCAGTTGACCGGAGGTGAGTCCCATGGCCGTAGCGGCTTCCCGCACCGGTGGACTGATCTGGGAGATTCCAACGTAGGTGTTGCGAACGATGGGAAGCAGCGCGTAGAGCGCGAGCGCGACAATGGCGAGGCGATCGGCGCGCGCCCCCAGCCACGGCAGCGGCAGCAGCAATCCGAACAGAGCCAGGCTAGGGATGGTCTGAATGACATTGGTGCTGCCCAGGATGACCGCCTTCCACTTCGGCCGGCGGGTGAGCAGGATTCCCAGCGGCGCGCCAATGGCGATGGCCAACAGCATGGATATGGCGACCAGCCAGAGATGTTCGGCGGTGAGGGCGGCAACTTCGCGCGGATGGGTGAGGAGGAAGTGCATGACGGTTTTGGCTCTTGGCCTCTAGGTTCTCCCGATTGGTTGCAGGGTAGTGCCGCCGCTGCCGCGGCTCTGTCTGTTAACACTGCCAACCCGGCGCTTACGCGCCGGGCTAAATTCATCCCGCCGCGGCGCGGCTTGGTCCGGCTGCACTTGACTAATTCTTCTGACGCACAACTTTCCGCTTCTTCTGCACCAGAGTCAACTTCGCGCTGATTACACGATTTCCTAATGACCGCCGCAAAAGCAAGGGTGCCAAAAGCCAAGGACCAAAAGCTATTCCCGAAAAACCTGCTGGCCCGTGCGAAAGACTTCTACGTAACGCCGGGCCTCGGGGTCGGCGCTATTCAAGAACTCGCGCGGCGTGCCGAGCGTCCGAAGTTTGCCATTCTCCAACAGGCCGATGCGGTCGCCCAACGACAACGCCTCGTGGATGTCGTGGGTGACCAAAACGACGGTCTTGCGCAGCCTGCGCTGAAGCGCCTGAAACTCCATCCGCAACTCAGCGCGAGTGATGGGATCGAGAGCGCCAAAGGGTTCGTCCATCAGCAGAATTGGCGGATCGACGGCCAGGGCGCGCGCCAATCCCACGCGCTGGCGCTGGCCACCCGACAATTGATGAGGATAGCGGCCAGCAAATTCCGCACTGGGCAATCCTACCAGGGCCAGCACCTCGTCCACGCGCGCTGCGATTCTGCCCGCTGGCCACTGTTCGATCTTCGGCACCAGCGCAACATTTTCCCGCACGTTGTAGTGTGGAAAGAGTCCGACATCCTGAATGGCATAGCCAATACGGCGGCGTAGTTCGATCACGTTCCAACGGTTGACGGGAATGCGCTCGACTTTAATTTCGCCCGAGGTGGCGGCCAGCAGACGGTTGATCAACTTGAGTGCGGTGGTCTTGCCGGAGCCGCTTCGGCCAACCAGCGCGAGGGTTTCGCCGGCAGGCACCGCGAGATTCAGAGACGAAATCAGGCTGGTTCCATTGGCGAGGCGGAAGCCGGCATCGACGAATTCAATGGTCTCGCTGGGCATCAGTCCTGGTGGCGCAGAAGCCGACCCAGCGTAACAAAATTGCGGGCGCCAGGCGATTGCTCCGCCAAACAAAAAGCCGGCGCAGGCTCTTCGGCTTGCACCGGCACAAGAGAATTCTGGGACGGCAGAGGGATTAGTACCGTCCCCAGCCGCCCCCACCAGCGCCGCCAGAACGGCCGCGTCCGCCGCCGCCACTGCGGCCAAAACCGCCGCGTCCGCCCCCGCCGTCGCGGCGAGGCCTATCGGCCTTGGGACGGGCTTCATTGACCGTTAGATTGCGGCCTCCCAAAGCGCTGCCGTCAAGACCTTCCATCGCCTTGCGGGCAGACTCGTCGTCCGACATCTCGACAAAGGCGAAGCCTCGGGGTTGTCCCGTATCGCGATCGGTGATGATGCTGACGCGGTCAACCGAGCCATAGGCTTCAAACATACTGCGAACCTGGTCTTCAGTCGCTTCAAAGCTCAGGTTTCCCACATAGATGTTCTTCATAGCGTCCTCGCTTTCGATAAGCCGCTTGCCGGCCGCTCAGGTCAGTCGCAGGCGGGGTGGGCTGGGATGTTCAAGACCGAAGAGTCGGCGGGTCAGTCGCTCAGCAGAAAAGCGAGGGCACCGTTGCCCTCGCCTCACGATTCAACATTACAGAACCTGAACGTTCTCAGCCTGCCAGCCCTTGGCGCCGCGCTTCACGTCGAAGCTCACCGCCTGGCCTTCCTGCAATGAGCGGAAGCCCTGGGACTGGATGGCCGAGAAATGCACGAACACATCTTCGCCATTCTGGCGCGAAATGAAACCAAACCCTTTGGCATCGTTAAACCACTTTACTGTTCCTTGTTCCATGTGACTTTTTCTATGTCCTTAATTTGATATTGCGTTTGGTGATCGGAAGGTTACCGGCAGAATCGCTCGAGACAAAGGAGGGATGGCTGCTAGACGCGCCGTTCGAACATACGCAAACCCAGTATACCAACAACTGAGAAATAAACCATCCGTTTGGCGCGAATCGGCGCATCAGGGGGCATGCCAGGGCGGCGGCAATTCGCACCAACGTGTGACACAAAACCAAGCACCTTTGCCTAGGAAAAACCTCTGGAAGATCCGCACAATGGAGACAAATATCTTATCGGGCAGGGATTTCCTTGACAATGAGACGTAAGCACAGGACAATGCGGCCAATTACATGCAATCATCGAAAGGATGGTTGTACATCCCACTAGCGCCTCTAGTACGCAAGCGTAAACCCCTGCCGCGTTCATACTGGCGTAGAAAGAAGCGATTATGCGCTCTGTTCGGCTTGTGCTGCTCATCACCCTGGTCCTGTCCTGTTTGCTTATACCGGCAGTCGCTCAGCAGATACGCTACCTCCCCGATTTTTCGGCAGGGCCGGTGACCGGAGGTATTCAGTTCAATGGCAGTATTTTGGCTCAATATGGCGGGCAGACTGTTCTTCGGCTGGCGCCGTCGGTAAATCCGAATCAGTTGGCGACCAGCACGTATTTCAAGGTTGCCCAACCCGTAACGAAGGGTTTTTTCACCTATTTCACGTTCAAGATGCATCAGCCGACCATGTGTTGCAGTCCGGGCGACGGCTTTGCGTTTGTGATCCAGGATGCGCGAGCGTCGGACCCCACGCAGGGTGCCAGCGGCACCGGGCTGTCGGCCGTTGGACCGGCTATGGGAGGACTGGGCTACTCGGGCCTCAACAATAGCCTGGCGGTGGAGTTCGATATTCTCGGCAATCCCTGGGACCCCAACGGGAACCATATCGCGATCCAGACCTGCGGCGCCTACCAGTTCAACAGTCCGGTGCATGAACCCGGCACTTACACTATCGGAAACAATAACGCCATTACGAGCTGTCTTCTGAACCAGAACGCGATTAACGACAATCTTCCCAGCATGCTGGGTCCCATGTGTAACGGCGAGACCTGCACCGACTCCAGTCACTACGTCGTCATTGAATACATACCGCCGGCGATGAACCAGCAGATGGGATCACTGCTGGTTTATCTCGACCCTCCGTTGCAGGCGGATAGTCTGGTTCCGGTGATTGGCGCCCCCACGGTGCTGAATGTGCCGTACAACCTGCTGTATTCCTCGACGAACCAGTTGGGATTGGTGCCCTCGAACCTCAACCAGCTTTACGTGGGCTTCACCGCATCGGCAGAGAACGGCGGTACCACGACGGACATCGTGAACTGGGTGTTCACGCCCCAGGCTCCGACGCAGATCACCTTACCGATTGCCAACGGGGGCGTTGAAAACGACTTCACCTTTGGCGGCCATCAACTGGGAGTCACGTACCCCAGCACCTTCTCGAATTGCCAGCCCAATGGCCCGTGCATTTTGATGACGGTTACGGCGACGCCGGTCAACCAGCAGATGTTCTACATGCAGCGGCTGCAGGGAACGCAGTTCGCGAACGAGACGTGCATCCCCTATCTGCAGGCGGGCGACAACAACTGTATCGATTACAGCGTCACCTGCTCGCAGAATGGACAACCGGTCATGTGTCCCCAGGAACTGGAGACCGACGACATCGCGATCTGCAGCCAGTTTGAAACCCAGCAGGTGGTTTCGCAGTTCAACACCGACCTCCTGGAAGCCGACCCCATCGGCTCGAACAATTGGTGCAGCATTTGGACTTTCTTCAATAACAATGATGATCCGGTAGTAGGAGGAAAAGGGACGGGCTTTTCCGACGTAGTGGCTACCCTTAGCCCCACCGGACCGGGACCGGCGTGTTTCACCGGCGGTCTGAAACACATGACGAAGACCCTGGAGAAGACTACGAAGGTGTTGGAGAAGCCCACGAGCAAGCGGAGCGCGCCCAGACCAGACCAGGGTTCCGGATTCTGTCCGGGGATTGATTAAGTAAGAAGAGAGCGATCTCACAGAAGCCCCGGGCAACCGGGGTTTTCTTTTGGCTGAGAGATGCTGGCGGGAAGCCCGCGCTGATTTTGCTGCACGTGCGACACGGCTGAAGAGGCCGCTGAAAAAGCATTTATTCGAAGGGTGTTATGGGGGTTTTTCAGGGGCCCGCAAACCCTCATTCGTCCTTAATGCGCTTGCGGTACGGCTGAAGCCGTGCCTTTTCAAAACCGAGGCTCAGAGCCTCTTAAGCGCCGCCTTGGTATCCTTTGGCGGCCTCGCGATAGGCGTCCTTCAGGTCGGAGCGGTCCAGCACGCGGGCCGCGCCGTCCTCTTTGCTGATGGTTTCCAAAATCTTCACCGCCTCCCGGTAATGGGGCACGGCTTCGTTCTGTTTGCCAGCCTGCGCCAGCGCTACGCCCAGAAAATATTGTGCCCGCGCCTGGTCAACGCGCAGACCAAGGTTACCCGCTCGTCCGATCGCGGCGTCTAATTCCTCTTGCGCTGCATTCGCATGGTTGGTTGCCAGTAGAGCCTGGCCCAGATAGACCGACGCACTCACAGATATCGCTTTGAGTCCCAGGCTGTCGGCCTCCTGGCCAAGTTTCTTCAGTGCGGCGACTGCCGCTTGTGCGTGTCCCTGCTGGATGTCGATCCTGGCCAGGTTCACCTTGGCCTGCACCGCCTGGTCGGGCAGTTTCTGTTTGGTTGCCAACTGCAATGCCTTTGCATACTGCTGCTGCGCGGCGGCGTAGTCGCCCTTGTAGAAATAGCTGTTGCCCAGGAAATTCAGCGCTGCCGCGTCCGCCTGGTCATTATTTGCCGCCGGCGCCAGTTGCAGCGCCTCGCGAATAAAAGTCTGGCCTTCGTCTTCCCGGCCAACCGCCGCCAGCGTGTCTCCGTAACCCGCCAGCGCCCAGACCATCAGGTAAGAGCGGTCATTGAGCCGGCGAAAGTTATCGACGGCTTGCCGTTGGGCCTTGAGCGCGGCTCCGTACTGGCCTTGGGAAGCAAACAAACTGCCCATGTCGGTGTACACCGTCGCGAGCAAGGTCTCATCGTCTGCCGCCCGAGCCGCGTCCAGCGCCTTCATATACTCGGAAGTTGCGGCATCATACTGCCCAAGGCTGGAGTTCGTCAGGCCAAGATTGTGCAGCGCGAGGGCGAGCGTCTCCTGCATTTTCAGGCGTTCACTAATGCCCTGGGATTGTTGCAAATATGTTAGAGCATCCTGATATTGGCCCTTGCTGAAGTGCGCAATGCCGATGTTCAACAGCAGGGTGGCTTGCGAGCTTTCGTCATGATTATCGCGGGCGATCTGCAGGGCCTCGTTCGTATGTTGCAGCGCCTCATCGTACCTGGTAAGGTTCAACTGCAGCAGCCCGAGTGTCATGAGGCTTTGCACCAGGCCACTCTGGTCGCCGATCTTGCGATCGACCTCTACCGCCTCTTGATAACTCGCCAGCGCAGCTTTCGAATTGCTCATGCCCTCCTGGATTTGGCCGATCTGCAACAGGCTATTGGCAATGCCGCGCTGATCGCCGATCTTGCGCCGGATTTCCAGCGCCTGCTGGAAATTGCGCAGCGCATCGTCGGGCTTGTTCAACCGCTGGTAGGCGACGCCCAGCGCCTGCAGCGCATTGCCCTTTTGCTGTTCGTTACCGAACTGGATCGCCAGGCTGAGCGCGGTGTTGAGCGGTTCGAGCGAGGCTTGCGAGTCGCCACTTCTAATATCGACGCGTCCGCTGGCCAGCAGCGCCTGGACATTCTTAGGATCGGCCGCCAGCACTTTGGCCAGATACTTCTTGGCCTGATCGTAGTTGCCGGAATCTTCGTAGAGTCTGGCCAGAGCGAATTGCGTGTCGGTGTCGTCGGGATTGACTTTGACCAGTTGCTCGTAGGCGGCAATTGCCTTGGCTGTGTCATGGCGAATGCCGGCGTCGTTGGCTGCGATCAGGAAGCGGTCATGGGCCGGCAGATTATCGCTCAACTCGAGGGCGCGCCGCGAGGCCTCCTGGGCTTTGTCATCATGACCGAGTGCGGCATAGGTTTCCGCCAGCTTGGAAAATGCCATGGCAAAGCTGGGATCCTGCGTGGTAGCTTCTTCGAACTTCGCCACAGCCTGGGTATCGTTTCCCGCGCGAGCGAGCTGCAGGCCTTCATCATAGGCGCGCAACGCGGGAATCGACTTGGTGGTAACGTGCTGGGAATGGCCTTCGAGCTCCTTGAACAGGTCGGAATTGGCAGCCAGCTTGAGACGAAGATCGCCCGCCAATTTCTCCAGCGACGCCAGCAGGTCCTGCTCGTTGGCCACATCGGCGCTCACCG
>Ga0335081_10001170_pt1 | contig 41753 bp, 34 predicted proteins | sample Lox_Sample_35_FD_206713 | JGI IMG/M metagenome (GOLD analysis project Ga0335081, IMG submission 206713) | Soil microbial communities from Loxahatchee National Wildlife Refuge, Florida, United States - Lox_Sample_3.5 | ecosystem: Environmental > Terrestrial > Soil > Wetlands | place: USA... | reverse complement strand
AGCGGGTTCGGATGTGCTCATCCGAAGCGCTGGTGCGGAGGTTGACTACGCGCCTCTCGGCGCTCCGCCTCCCCTTATTTTTGTTGGGGCGGCTTTCGTGCAGTGGCTTGGCAAGACTCGGGCGCAACAAAAAACGCGCCGCGAGAATGAGATTGCTCGTGCCCCGTCATTGCGAGCCGACGGGTCCGGCCCGAAGTGGCCGGCCCGATGACAAGCTCCGCGAAGCAACCCAGTGCGGCGCCGCCATTCTGGATTGCTTCGTCGCTTCGCTCCTCGCAATGACGAGTGTTCTCCTCACCGCGAAGCGGGGGAGGATAAGGATAAAGGCCGGCAGCCATTGGAACAGGTGGCGTAATTCTTTATATAATTTCGTATCCCAAGGAGTCTTTCGCGATGAACTATCAGCCTTCGAGCGATGAATTTATTGTCGAGAATCCGCAGGCGCAGACGTTTTTCGTCAACCGCGAGGTGTTCGTCTCCGATGACGTTTTGGAGCGCGAGCGCCGCGCTATTTTCGACCGTTGCTGGATCTATGTCGGCCACGCCTCGGAGCTGAAAAATCCCGGCGACTTCAAGACCCGCCCGGTGGCCGGCCGGCCGATCATCTTCTGCCGCGATCGCGACGGCGAGGTGCGCGCGCTGATCAATTGCTGCCGTCACCGCGGCGCGCTGGTCTGCCGCGAGCGCGAGGGCAACGCGCGGCAGTTCTACTGCATGTATCACGGCTGGACCTATCACACCGACGGCCGGCTCAAATCGGTGCCCGGCGCCGATGCCTACGGCGGCGCGTTCGACAACGCCGAAATGGGATTGATGCCGGTACCGCGCCTCGAACAATACCGCGATTTTTATTTCGCCAATTTCGACCGCAACGCGATTGATCTTGCCACCTATCTCGGCGGCGCCAAGGACTACATCGACCTCGTCATCGACCAGTCGCCGTCGGCAAAGATGCAGATCATTTCCGGCACCCAGGAATACGACATTCGCGCCAACTGGAAGCTGCTCGTCGAGAACAGCGTCGACGATTACCACCTGATCTCGACGCACTCGACTTGGCTCAACTACATGCGCAATTCCGGCGTCAACGTCACGCCGCCCAAGGGTGAGCTGCTGCCAACCCGCGGTTTTGGCTGCGATCTCGGCAACGGGCATCTCACTACCGACAATCCGAATTACCGGGGCCGGCCGGTGGCGCGCTGGATTTCGGTCTATGGCGAGGATGCCAAGGCCGACATCGATGCGATGCGGGGCGAGCTCGTTACGCGGCTCGGCTCGGCGCGCGCCGCCCGCGTTGCCGACACCAACCGCAATCTCTGCATCTTTCCCAATCTCGTCATCAACGACGGCTCGTCGGTGACGGTGCGGCATTTTTATCCGATCGCGCCGGACCGCATGCATGTCATCGCCTGGGCGCTCGGCCCGGTCGAAGAGACCGAGGCGCAGCGCGCGCGCCGCCTGCACGCGTTCCTCACCTTCTATGGGCCCGGCGGTTTCGCCACGCCCGACGACGTCGCCGCGCTCGAGGCGGCGCAGCTCGGCTTTGCCGCCTGGCGCGAGGTGCGCTGGTCCGACCTGTCGCGCGGCATGGGCAAGCCCACCGACCAGCAGCTCGCCACCGACGAAGGCCACCTGCGGGTTTTCTGGCGCAAGTGGAACGAGCTGATGGAGGCGCGGGTATGAACGAGGTGCTTGCTGCCACCGTCTCGCGCGCCGAGATCGAGGATTTGCTCTATCACGAGGCGGACCTGCTCGATTCGTGGCGGCTCGACGAGTGGCTGACGCTGCTCACCGACGACGCAACCTATTACGTGCCGCCGAACGACAAGCCTGATGCCGACGCGCGCTTCACGTTGTTCACCATCGCCGACGACATGGTGCGGCTGCGCGAGCGCATCATCCGGCTCAAGGATCCGAACTGCCACGCCGAATATCCGCCGTCGCGCACGCGCCGCCAGATCGGCAACGTGCGCATCACCGGCGTTGACGGCGACGTGATCTCGGTGGCGGCGAATTTCATCGTGCACCGCTACCGGATCAACGATCTGACACGGGTCTTCGTCGGCCATTATCGCTACAAGCTCAAGCGCCAAGGCGGCCGGCTGAAAATCGCCGAACGCCGCGCGATTCTGGACGCCGAGGAGCTGGGGCTGTTGGGCTCGGTGAGCTTTATTTTGTAGCGTCGCGCACTTGCTTGTCATTGCCCGCGAAAGCGGGCAATCCAGTAATCACCGCATTGGCAGACAACACGCGGCAGCGATTACTGGATGCTCCGCTTGCGCGGAGCATGACAGATAATGGGACGGTCCATGTCCGAGCTGGACAAAGTATTCGACGAAATCGCGCAAAAGCGCGCGCAGGCGGACCGCGAGCGCCGCGACCACGTCAAGTTGGCGTCCGATTTTCTGACGGAATTTTTCGAGGCCGACATCAAGCCGTCGCAGACCTTGAAAAGCCGCGGCATCGACGCGCATTTCGCCGACAACAAGCTCATCCTGCACCGGCCGCAATCGGGCCATTACGAGGAGCCGCTCTATATCGTTGTCGGCGAGCAGGGCGAGATCGACGTCGCCGGACGCTCGCTGGGCCGTTATCAACCGGCGGAAAAGCTTGCCAAGAAGCGTGAGTTGATCGGCGAGATCATCTCGTTCTTCGATTTGTAGCGAGGGCCGGCTTGCCGGTTTGGCCCGACATCGAAAAGCCGTTATAAGCGCCACAAAAAGCCTGCAGGATTTTGCCGCAAGGACCGTAGCCATGTATTCCGCCCCTGGAGTGAAGACGAGCTCGGATTTCCTAATCCCAGACACGATGAAAGCCTGGGTGCTCGCCAATGCGGGCGAGCTGAAGCCGGCGAAGAAACCGGTGCCGGTGCCCAAGCGCGCCGAGGTGCTGGTGCGTATCGATGCGGTGGCAATCTGCGCCACCGATCTCGAGATCATCGATCACGGCGTGCCGGCGATGATCCAGGGCGGGCTGCCGTTCAACAAGAATTTCACGCCCGGCCACGAATACATGGGCACCGTGGTGGCGCTCGGCCCCGGCGTCGACGAATACCGCATCGGCCAGCGCATCACCGTCGAGATCCATGCCGGCTGCGGCCAGTGCAAGCGTTGCCGCGAGGGCATGTACACGTCGTGCCATAACTACGGGCTCAATTACGGCGACGTCGACAAGGGCCACCGCGCCAACGGCTTCACCACCGACGGCGGCTTCTGCGAATACCAGGTCAATAACATCAACACGCTGGTCGCGATCCCTGACGTCATGTCGGACGAGGAGGCGACCTTGGTGGTGACCGCCGGCACCGCCATGTACGGGCTGACCGAGCTCGGCGGCCTCGTTGCCGGCGAGAGCGTCGTGGTCACCGGGCCGGGACCGATCGGGCTTCTCGGCGTCGCCGTGGCCAAGGCCTTGGGCGCGCAGCCCGTCATGCTCACCGGCACCCGCGACAACCGGCTGAAAATCGGCCGCGCGCTCGGCGCCGATCACGTTGTCAACGTGCGCAACGAGAACGCGGTCGAGGCGGTGCGCCGGCTCAATGGCGGCAAGGGCGTCGATTATGTGCTCGAGTGCTCCGGCGCGGCGAACGCCGTCAACGAGGCGATCCGCATGGTCAACCGCGGCGGCAAGGTCTGCCTCGCCGCGTTCCCGCACCAGGAAACGCCGGTCGACGTCGCCCACATCGTGCGCAACAATATTTATCTCTACGGCATCCGCGGCGAGGGCAAGAGCGCCACGCACCGCGCCGAAGCCTTCATGTCGCAGAAGCGTTTCGACGCCACAAAGATTCACACCCACACCTTTGCGCTCGACGATCTGCCGACGGCGATCCGCTACGCCAAGGACCGCGTCGAGGACGCGATCAAGGTCGTGGTCAAGGCGCGTGGCGTCGCCGCGCACCGGGTCGCGGCCGAATAAAACTTTGGGCTGCCCGTCTCAGCACGGCCGTGCGGTTAGGCCTTGCGGATGCGGAACGTCATGACCTTATTGTTCCGCTGTGTCTGTTCGAGCGCATCGCCGGTCTGGTTCAAGAGATTGGGAATGTCGATGCCGGCGAGCGGGTCGGTGCACTCAACCACGAGGATTTCGCCGGACTGCATCGCCTTGAGCGCCTTGCGGGTGCGCAGCGCCGGAAGCGGGCATTTGAGGCCGCGCAGGTTGAGGGTCTTTTCCGCCATGTCGGTCCTTTTTTGCCCACGAGGGTGATGCGCTCGCGCGTGGTCGTTTATACTTCATCCCAGAGTGATTTCTGAGCGTCGCGAAAGCACGACGCCCGGTACGGCATAAACAACCTGCTTGCGGGTGCAACGGAAGCCGACATGCGCATCATCGGACTCGCGGGCTGGAGCGGCTCCGGCAAGACGACGCTGGTCACGAAGGTGATTCCGGTGCTGGTTCGCCGTGGCCACAAGGTCGCCACCGTCAAGCACGCCCATCATGACTTCGATACCGACCAGCCGGGCAAGGATTCGTGGCTGCACCGCCAAGCCGGCGCCAGCGAAGTCGCGATCGTGTCGAGCCGGCGCTGGGCCATCGTCCATGAGTTGGGCGAGGCGCCCGAGCCGGCGCTTGAAGACATGTTGGCGAAGCTCAGCCCGGTCGATCTGGTGATCGTCGAAGGTTTCAAGCGCCATCCCCATCCCAAGCTCGAAGTGTTTCGTGCGGCCGTCGGCAAGCCGCTGCTGCATCCCGACGACGACTGCATCGTGGCCATCGCCACCGATGCGCCGCTGCCGCAGGCGAGCGTGCCGGTGCTGATGCTCGACGACATCGAAGCGATTGCCGATGCGATGGCGGCCGAGGCGCAGCCGTGCGAGCGCATTGCGCCGCGGGAGACGGCGTGATGGCGCAACTCAGCGACGACTGCTTCGCTTTTGCCGGTCCGCTGATGCCGGTGGCCGATGCGGAACGGCTGATTGCCGACCGTGTCGCGCCGGTTAATGGGAATGAGATCGTGGCGCTGCGCGCCGCCGCCGGCCGCGTGCTGGCACGCGACGTCGTCGCGCCGATCGATCTGCCGCCGTTCGATAATTCTGCCGTCGATGGTTACGCGGTCCGCGCCGGCGATCTCGCAGGCGAGGGCGAGACGCGCCTCGCCATCATCGATCGTGCCGCCGCCGGTCACGCCGCGGATCATGTGCTCAATGCCGGCGAGGCGATCCGCATTTTCACCGGCGCGCCGATGCCGCAGAACGCCGACACCGTGTTCATGCAGGAGGACTGCAAGCTCGAAGATGATGCGGTCGTAGTGCCGCCCGGCCTCAAGCGTGGTGCCAATCGGCGCCTCGCTGGCGAGGACGTGCGCGCCGGAGTCGTAGCCTTGCCGGCCGGCCGGCGGCTTGCCGTGCAGCACGTCGCGCTCGCCGCGGCGCTTGGCCTGACCGAGCTTGACGTGCGGCGCCGCGTTCGGGTGGCGCTGTTCTCGACCGGCGACGAGATCGTCGAGCCGGGAACGAAGCTGCCGCGCGCCTCGCTCTACGATTCGAATCGTTATTTGCTCGCCGAGCTGGCCACGCGCTTCGGCACCGAGGTGACCGATCTCGGCATCTTGCGCGACGAGCCGAAGACGCTGGCGCGCGCCATCGCCGCGGCAGCGCTCGATCACGACCTGGTGCTCACGTCCGGCGGCGTTTCCACCGGCGAGGCCGATCATGTGCGCGCTGCGATCGAGAGTGTCGGCCGCATCGTGTTCTGGCGCCTTGCCATCAAGCCCGGCCGGCCGGTCGCGATGGGCGTGATCCGCGGCGGCAACGTTGGCGACGGCGCGGCTTTCGTCGGCGTGCCCGGCAATCCGGTGGCGGCGTTCGTCACCTTCGTGCGCGTGGTGCGACCGCTGATCCTGCGGCTTGCCGGCGCGCTGCCCGAGCCGCTGATCGCGCTTCCGGCGCGCGCGGCGTTTTCCTACAAGAAGCGCAAAGGCCGCCGCGAATATGTGCGCGTTACGCTGCGCGCGGCGCCCGACGGCGGCATCGCGGCGTTCAAGCACCCGCAAGACGGCGCCGGCGTGCTCACCTCGCTCACCGAAACCGACGGCTTGGCCGAGCTGACCGAGGACGTGACGATGGTGGAGCCGGGCGCGACCGTCGGCTTTCTGCCCTATGCTTCTTTGATTGGCTGACCGGGCGCCTCAGGCGTCCGGATATTGTTTCGCGATCTCTTCTGCGCGTGCTGCGTCTTCGGGCGTGTTGACATTGAAGAACGGATCGACCCGTGCGTCCGGCCATTCCGCCGTCGCGATGCCGTGACGCGCAGTCCAAACGTCGATCTTGCGCAAACCTTCAACGGTGAGCGCTTGGCGCAAATCCTCGCGCAACGCAAGCGGCCACAGCCCGACCACGGGATGGCTCCACTGTCCGGAGCGGGCGCAAGCGAGCGGGGCGTTCGCGGCAGCGCGCACCTTGTGCAGGCGCGGCACCAAATCCTTCGGCAGGAACGGGCAGTCGCCCGGCGCACTGGCGATGAAGGCGCAATCCGGCATGTTCGCGGCGGCCCAATCGAGGCCGGCCAAAATGCCGGCGAGCGGACCGACGAAATCCGGCACGCTGTCGGCAACGACGACGAGGCCGGTATCGGCAAAACGCGCCGCGTCGCCATTGGCGTTGATGATCAGCGCACGGCAATGCGGCTTCAGCCGCGTCAGTACACGCTCCAGTATGGTCGCGCCGCCGACGCGGATGCGCGCCTTGTCGCCGCCGCCCATGCGGCGTGCGAGCCCGCCGGCGAGGATAAGTCCGAGGGTAGGAGGATATTCGCCCGCCACGACGGCAATCTAAAAGTCACCTTCCCCCACAGGGGAGGGCGAAGCAGCGTCGATCGCGGCATCACTCATCGTGCACCGCGGCCTTGCGCCGGTGTTTGGCGCTTTCCTCCTCCACATAGGCGAGGTCCTGATCGAACACGATGCGATCCTCGCCGGCGAGCGCGATGAAACGCTTGCCGCGGGCGCGGCCGATCAGCGTCAGATCGGCCTTGCGGGCAAGCTCGACGCCCCAGGCGGTGAAGCCGGAGCGCGAGATCAGGATCGGAATGCCCATGCGCACGGTCTTGATCACCATCTCCGAGGTGAGCCGGCCAGTGGTGTAGAAAATCTTGTCGGCTGCGCCGACATGGTGCTTGAACATCCAGCCGGCGATTTTGTCGACGGCGTTGTGGCGGCCGACGTCCTCCATATAGACCAGCGGCCGGTCGGCGACCGCAAGCACGCAGCCGTGAATGGCGCCGGCCTCGAGATAGAGCGACGGCGTGGTGTTGATCTTGTGGGTGAGTGCGTAGAGCCACGATGTGCGCAATTGTGCGCGCGGCAGAGTGACGTTCTCCAGCGCCTCCATGAGATCGCCGAACACGGTGCCTTGGGCGCAGCCCGAGGTCTGCACCTTCTTCTTCAGCTTCTTCTCGTAATCGGTTTTGCGCTTGGTGCGCACCACCACGACCGCCAGCTCATCGTCGTAATCGACCCCGATGACAACGTCGTCGGGCATCAGCATGTTCTGGTTGAGCAGATAGCCGAGCGCGAGGTATTCGGGGTAATCGTTGATCGTCATTGCGGTGACGATCTCCTGCGCGTTGAGGAAGATCGTCAGCGCGCGCTCGACGGTCACCGACGTCTCGATTTTCGCCCCGGTCTGGTCGACGCCCTTGACGCGCTCGGTAAGCCGCGAATCGAGCGGGTCGGGGCGGAGCAGATAATCGTCGGCGGACGCTGCCATGACGGCAATGTAGGGCAACGCCACGGCAAGCGAAAGCGCATAAACCAGAGGCCCGGACGAAGCCGGGCCTCTGCACTCCACAAAGTTCGACGCGTCGCCTGAAAATTCCTAGCCGTGCAGGCCGCCAACGAGCCAGATCACGAAAACAACCGGCAGCGGAGCATCGAGGAGCCCCAACAATGTCCCAAATCTCACGGCGCCACCTTCGTCTGCCCGCTCCGGGGTCCGCTTCTCCAACGGCGCGGCACGCAAAAGGTTCCGTCCGGTTCCGGTGGCTAGAATGAAAGCGGTCGGACGGGCCGGTCTCGGCCGCCGACTTTGCTGCGGCCCGAGGACCGCTTAAGGCGGCGCGGCGGGTCCAAATCCGTGCAAGGCTTCCGATAGCAATCGCCTCGCGCCAAGCGCGCGCGAACTTTCGCGATCGCTGGGCTACTCGGTTCAAACGACTTTGCCGTCGGGTTGTGCGGCCGGGGGGCATGGCTATATTGCCGGCATCGCACGCGCCGGAGGGGTGGCCGAGTGGCTGAAGGCGCACGCTTGGAAAGCGTGTATACGGGAAACCGTATCGTGGGTTCGAATCCCACTCCCTCCGCCAACTTGGTGTTCGCAGATGTTCGCGGTTGTCCGCGAACAACTTGAAAAATAGCCACATTTTCCTGATTTATGGTCCGCGCGAGGTCGCCCGCATCCGCCCAAATTCGCATCGCGGTCGTGGGTACAGACGTGGGTACGGATCGTGGCTCAGCTCGTCGGCAGATTGACCGCCCTTAAGGTTGCTCACCTGACCAAGCCCGGCATGCACAACGACGGGGCCGGCCTTTATCTGCAAGTGACCAAAGGCAGTACGGGAGTCGCAAAGTCGTGGATCTACCGCTTCGAGCTGCACGGCCGCGAACGACAAATGGGGCTTGGGTCGGTCAACGCGCTGAGCTTGGCGGAAGCGCGGATCAAGGCGACTGAGTGCCGCAAACTTAAGCTTGAAGGGATTGATCCGATCGAGGCGCGCAAAGCGCGGCACGCTGAGGCGGCCCACGAAGCCGCTATGGCCGTCACCTTTACCGAATGCGCGGAAAAATACATAGCAGCCCACCGCGACGGTTGGCACAATCCAAAGCACGCTGCGCAATGGAGTTCGACCCTTAAGACCTATGCCGAACCAGTGATCGGTGCTGTCTCGGTTCAAGACGTAGACACGGCCCTGATCATGAAGATTCTCGACCCCCTTTGGTCGACGAAGCCGGAAACCGCCGGGCGCTTACGCGGGCGGATTGAAGCAGTCCTTGATTGGGCAACGGTGCGTGGCTATAGACATGGCGACAACTCTGCTCGATGGCGCGGTCATCTCGACAAATTGCTCCCTGCGCGCACCCGTGTACGCCAACCGCAACACCACGCCGCCTTGCCGTATCAGACGCTTCCTGAATTCATGGCCACGCTACACGAGCAACAAGGCACCGCCGCTCGGGCGCTCGAGTTCCTGATCCTTACGGCGACGCGCACCAGCGAAGTGATCAGAGCCCGCCGAATCGAGATTGCTGGCAATGTTTGGACAATTCCTGCTAACCGCATGAAAGCCCGCAGAGAGCATCGCGTGCCTCTATCGGCGCGAGCGCTCGAGCTCATCAAGTCGATGGCGGTCGAACATCCGGGGGAATTCCTGTTCCCTGGCGGCAAGCAGCGCAAGCCACTGAGCAATATGGCAATGCTTGTTCTGCTTGAACGAATGGGGAGAAAAGACCTAACGGTACACGGATTCCGCTCAACATTTCGGGACTGGACCGCTGAACGAACGGATTACCCACGCGAAGTGGCCGAGATGGCTTTGGCGCACACGATCGATGATAAAGTCGAAGCTGCCTATCGACGCGGAGATCTTTTCGAAAAGCGTCGCAGGCTCATGGAAGAATGGGGCGCTTTTGCGCAGAAAAGACTGGCTCCTTTCCGGCAAGGATGTTCGCGGCTCACTGATCGCCAGCCCCCCGAGTTCGGCAGCAATTAACGTTCCTGGTTGCAGCCTTGCCCTCCGAAGGCAGAGGTCACAGGTTCGAATCCTGTCGGGCGCGCCAAATTTCAAGCACTTAGCGAACCCCGCCAACAAGATCTACCGGCACGGAAGCACCACGGAAGCACGCGACGCAGCGCGCGTCGAGCGGCGTGCCAGCAGGAGGTTCACGTGAGCAGGAGCACCCACAAATTCGCACGGCTCGACGCCATCGCGTCGAAGGGCGATCTTGGCTCGGTTCTGATTCGTCTGATGATAGTGATCAATGACATGACTCTCGCGATGGATGCGCAACGGCGCTGGACTGAAGATCCGACAAGAGAACGGCAACACCGCCAGCGCGGCGCGAAAATCTACTTTGTTCGTCTGCAACTCGCGCACATATACGAGGCAATGAAGATTGTCGAAGAAATCCGGAATAGCCCTAGTACCCGGAATCACGAACAGCGGCAGAGGTTGAGTGCGGCTATGTGATTCAAATGACTCCTCATTTCGCGCGATCCCTGAATCACCTATTAGCAAAAGTGGGTACTAGCTTAATGAAGGCCGTGGATCGCAGTAGCCGTCGCGCCAGGACCGCCTTCAACGCGCTCGTGGCGTTCATGGCCAGCCCGCCATTCAGGGATGTTATGGGGCGCATGCGCAATAAGCTGACGTTCCACTATGACCCAAGGATCGTCGAAAGCACTCTGGCGTCGCTCGTCGCCAAGCATCCGGACGCAACCGGTTCGGTGTCGCTCGGAGACGAGCCGCACAACTGATACTTTGAGCCGGGCGACATGGTAGGCGACCGCGCGGCCGTGCGCGAAATATTCAAGGTGCCCGATGGCGCGGATGTGGTAGCGGAGGCGGATAAGATCCTAATGCAGCTTCACGGCATCGTCGAAATGTTCGGCGGGTTCGCTGCCAGTCTTATTTGGGAGAACCTAAAATAGCCGAGACAAAAGCCGCCGCCGAAACAAAATTCGCTAGCTTGAGATCGTTTAAGAGGCAGTCCCGAGAGCACCAGCATGACGCCGAACGGGTCACGAGCACAGCAAGAGTCGGCGCAAAGCGGCAGCCGGATATATGTCGACGCTTGACGGAATACACTTTTAGTGTATAGTTGCTTTATTAACGCGGTGGGATTGCCCGCTGCAATGGGTAGAAGCGGAGACCCGATGGTTCATCCACAATATCGTCGGCCGACCCGCGTCGGCGAATACGACATCGCGCAGCCTCAATCCCAGGAAGCCGAAGTAATGACACCCGCAACGCCTTTTGCCGTATTGGCTGAGCGTTGCGGCCTCTCCCAACGGGAGGCCGCCGAGTTCCTCAAGGTGCGCATCGATACGATCAAGTCCTGGTGCGCCGGGCGGAACGTCGCGAAGCCAGCCGTGCTAGCGGAGCTGCGGGTCCTGTACGCCAGTATCCAAGCCGCCGCCGATAAACTCGCGCACGACAATGAACGCCTGCTTGAACAGCAACGCAAACGCGGCATTGAGCAGCGCGGAATTGTGTTTGGACTCGCTGAAACCGACGACGTTGCGCGGGCCTTTGGCTTCCCCTCCCAGGGGCCATACGTGGCGGCAATTGGCCTTGCGCTGGTGCGGCTGCCCGACGATGCGGCGATCGTAATGCAGCCGCAATCGTACCCCGGCAGTGCCGGCGGTGGCGCCGCGCCAGTGGTCCCTGGCACTAAGCTAACTTGGCCGCCCGGCCGAAAAGCAAGTCGGAACACAACAATGGGTGGCTCTGTCGAAAGCGTGAGAGTGCGGGTCATCACAGACAACGTACTGTTGCCCAACATATCAGTCCCGGTCCCACAGGGTGAGTATGATGCGCATATTGACTGGCAAACAAGAGAAGACGGCGTTCGGCGGATGACCGCAATTCAGCTCATAATCGATCAAGATCGCCTTACGAAAATGGGGTACGCTGCGGGCATTCCATCCACGCAGCAAGAGATCCTGCGCTACTTGACGCGGGGCGACGTTGTGCGGGTATAGGTCGGCGATGCACGAAAACTGCCGCGTAGACGCTTTGCTTGATTCTATCAAATCGAAAATTTGTTGAAAGGTCGCGCAGGAACAAGAAAGAGACGCTTGCGCCACACGCGAGAAATTGCCGCTCCCCGATCACAAAATGGCATTGCGGGACTTCCGGTGGCAAATCAGACGACGCTTTCGGCGCCGGGGACGCCAGCACCCGTAGCTTTGCGCTCGGCGGCGACCCGGCGCATATACCTAAAGTCCGCTATCTGAAAGCGCTTGGAGCTTGTGCGAGAGCACGGATGCCAAAGGTCGGCACGGTGCTCCCACCGACCCGCCTGCGCAAACAACACACTGACCGCAATACTATCTAGCTCGTACAGCCAGCCGGCTAATGCTGCCTTGGTCGGTCTTAAAACAGTGCAAATTCGTGCGGCCCACGGTCCCGTCACACTTGCCAAATTGCAGGTGCACCTCGGGATGGGGACGGCCGGAAATAATCGCGTCGGAGAACGGCGCGACATCGATCGGCACGTCGTGCCCATTCGCCTTCGCCTCGCACAACATACAGCCAAACAGCTTCAAGAAGTAGAGATGTACGTAGATCATCTGCCGCCGGGTGTCGTGGCGAAAAATCCGGTTGGCCCGCACCCAATGGCCGATCGTGAGCCGTCGGCTGCGAACCTGGTCGGACATCTGTTCCCAGGCCTTATCGTGCGGCTGGGTGCGCGCACTGTTGCAGTCGTTACAGATGCGGATTGGTGCCTTCAGAATTTTGGCGTCGAGACTCTTTACGGCTTTGTTTCGGCGCTCCACGTCGTGGTAGTAGAATGGCTGATCCTGCGTCGGCGAGCCGAGAACAGCGAGTAGATCGCTGCGCTTCGTCTTGTCTTCGCCAGAGTTTGCCGGGTTACTGTTGCAAATCCAGCATAGGGTCGCTGTGGCGCCGGCCGCCTTTTTCTCTTCGTTGATCAGCCGAATCCGTGCTCATGGATTTGTGCCGCCGTCCAGCACGTGCCTTTGTAATGCCAGGTACGTCGCGCAACCCCTTACACGACTGGCTTTTTATCCGCCGTCATAATTCATGCTACTACGCGCTGAGTTGTGCGGAAAGGTCGAAGTGATGAGCACCAGAAAGGGAGCGTCGCCGCTCATTTTGCCCGCGTCTAGCGGCGCTTGGCCGGTCCAAATCGGGGCAGTTTGGCATAGCGCCTGGAATCTCGAAAATCTACTAAGGAAATATTGCAAGCCCGTATTCGCACTCACAGGCGATCCGCAATTCCCGTATTGCCTCATGGGAAGCAGCACAGCCGTCAAGTTGGCTGGGCGACATTTCGTCTTTTGCTGCCGACACCAGATACGCAAATACACGCCCGACAAGATCGCTGTCCCGCTCTCGTTTGAGCCGAGGATCATGAGCGCTTCGACCGCGCGGCGTCTTGCAATTACCGAGGCGAACCGTGATGACGAGACTATCGATGTCGTGGCCTTCGAATCCAACATCCGTGACTATGGCGTCCCGAACCTCACGAGCGAATTTTTTCCCGCCGAAGATGCCCGTATATGGCCGACTGGATCGGCTCGCTTGCCTTTCATGGTCTTCGGCTATCCCTCAACCCATCAGCAATTCGAGGACGTGCGGATAGGCACCCGAAGCGAGGAAGTGCAGGCCGTTTACGATGGAGCAACGTCTTCGTTCCATTTACATCGTGTCAAAACGGAACGGCCTTTCGATGCCGATGGCATGAGTGGAGGACCCGTATTCTACATAGGAGGTATACCGGGCAGCTACTCCGTCGGCTTCGCCGGCATCGTTATGCGCGGCGGAAGGCAATCCGATTACCTTCACTTCATGGCAGCCAACTTCCTGCTCGACATGGCCCTGGAGACTGCAACAGTTCCTTGGGCGAAAGGTGAGGCTGGCTCGGCGCGGGCCGGAAATGCCGAAAAGGCTTTTGCCGTCTGATACTGCTGGCGCCGCACGGCCACGGACCAGCCGCTAAGCCCATTCGATGCGCCCGCGGCGAACGAAGAAATGGCTGTGGCATCCGTCGCGGCGCCACACCGAGGGTGCAAGCGTGGGTGCGCCATCGGCTTCGATCTTGAGAGTCCATACCGGCTTTGCATCGGGTATGAGATTCATATGTAGCGGAGCGCCGCAACCGCATGGGCAAGCCATCGCTGCGGCCCAGGGGCGCCCTGTGTCTTCAATGACGTAGAGAATGCCCAAGTCGCAGCGATCCGGCTCGTCGTGAACGCGCCGCATCAAATACACACGCTGCCACTTCGGCTCCCGCAGCAGCCGGTGCCAAAGCTGTGCCCAGTACCATCCCAATAAACCGATAAACTCGGAGACGAACTTCACGGCGCAGTCTCCACGCTCAGTTCGGGGAGATTGAGCAACGGTGTAACGTCGCCTTTGCCGATTTGTCTGCTCATGTAGCGGCAAACCGCCGATGGCTCTGCTTCGGGATAGAAGGCCATCTCGCTTAGGCTCAACCCGATCTTCGCATAGGCGCGGTTGGGGCTTTCGCGGAACGGATGGAGCCTTGCGATAAGCTCGTTGACCGCGAGACCGGCGAATTGCGTATTCACGCTGATGACCGCAGGACGGTTTTCGTCGACGCCCTTGATGTATCCGGCCTTGCGCTGTTCTTCATAATAGCCCGGGTTCTGGCGCTTCGTGCCTTCGGCCGTAACGTCATCGAGCGCGAAGGCGCCGCGGCTTAGGAGCGAAGAACCGCCGGGCTGCAGATAGTGAAGGTAGCCGCATACTTGCGCGATTTCTCCAGCTTCGTCGGCCTCGAGGGTCACACCAAGGTCGATGTAGGGCAGGCTGTAGAAGTTCGAAAGAAGATTGAGAAGGAAGCGGCCTTCTGCCGTGTCGACGCAGCCGAAGACCACGTCGCATTCGGCGACGGCGCGCACGGCGTCGGCGTTGTAGAGATTTACAGGGTGCCGCTCCACGGCCGTAGCGAGTCCGATCCGTTCGACCGCTTCGCCCAGCACGTCAACTTTGAACCGCTCCGCTTTCGCATCTTCCATCGTTGCCCAATAGATACGATTGAGGTTAAGCTCGTGAACCTTGTCGGGATCGACCAGCACCAGAACACTCACGCCGAGATGCGCTAACTGTGCAATGAGCGGACTGCCGGTGCCTGAACAGCCGACGACGGCGACTCGCAGCTCGCTTAACGCTCGCGCCGTGCGCGCGCCGAACGCCTTCGCATGCCGCTTTGCGAATTCGGCTACCTCCGGCGCGGGTTCGTGGCCGAAGTCATAAGGGCGCCAAAAGAGAAGATCGTCGCCGGTCACCGCAATCAGGCACAAACGTTCGAACCTACCCGTCGGAGCGAGATGACGGCCGAACATCCGACCATCGGGCATCATCACGGTGCTCGCATGCGGCACTTCGGCTTTCACCCAATCCGCGATGCAGGAAAACAGATCACCGTCGGAGGCGTCGTCCTGAGGAGAGAACCTGGTGTAGTCGCCAGGATGGGAATGAACTTTCACGACGCTGAGGCCACGCCGGTCGGCCTCTTCGAGCCATGGCACCATCAGGTCCGTCGGCCATTCGATCGAAACCGGCGACCGTTCAAGGCAGACATTATGGGGGATCAGGTGTATTTTCTGCGCGAGCAGCCGATGCCTGCTGCGGCCCGCGCGGTGGCCGCACAGTATGATGGCCGCCGCCTCCTTGCCGTCGCCGGGAAACAAATGGTTGCGAAGCAAAAGATGTTGCGCGCCGGAAAGGCTGAGTGTCACGTCCATGGGATCACCGCTTCAGTTCGCCCGTCAGCCACGTGCGCATGTAGAAGTAGTGGCTTCCGAGGCTGTCTTCGCCGGGTATCCAGGGATTGTCGTCAGTCCGGTGGCGTGACCAGCCCTGCCATGCCTTGCCGTCGATCGTTGCCCGGCTGTCGGACTTGATCGGCGCACGGCCGTTCGCGCGCATGAGCGGCGGGAAGAAATAGGCCATATCGAGCTTGTTGGGCGGGTAGCCCGGGGCGATTAGGATCGCCACGTCAACCTCGGCTACATTGTATCCGGCGGGCAGTTTTTCGCCGTAGACAAGCAGCCACGGTTGGTTCGCGACCGTCACCGTTTCCCACGGCAAACCAAGAGTGTTGAGGAAGGTCTCGTCCTCCGCCGGAAGCCTGAACTGCCGGCGGAGGCTTTTCGGATCTGGCGGGGCCACAGCACTTACCCGTCCTTCGCGGTGTTCGGCATGGCGCGGAAGCGCTCGATGCAGGGCCCCCGCAGATCGACTTTCTCTTCGAGGCCGATCACCTTCAGCACCCCGCCGTGCTCGACTTGCCGCAGAATGTATTTCTCGGGCGGCACCTTGCCCGCCAGTTCGAGGATGCGCCGCCCGGTGATGATCGGGTCCTCCACCTCGATGCGGGTTTTGCCGACGAGAAACGCGTACCGCTTGGCGCGCGGCTTGCGCTTGCGTGTCGCCGCGTAAGCCTCGATCTCGATCAACTCGAGAATTTCACCGTCCTCTTCTTCAAGAACTTCGGTGATCTCGACCTTCTCGATGACCACCTCTTCCTCGGGGTTGAGCCCCCGGTGCTCAGTTTCGTGTTGCATTTTTCACCTCAATATCGCCCTCCGACCGCCGGAGGGCCTTGTCTCATGTGGATATAATAGCTACTTTATAGCTAGTCAATAGCTGTTTTTGCTTGACAAGGTGACTGAAATCGCTATATAAAGAAACAAGAAGAAGAGGACGGAGCGCAAGATGAGCCAAAGTAAAAAGACGATGACGCTCAATTTAACCGACGCGGAGATGAGCATTCTCGAAGAGTTATGCACCAAGAAAGAGTTGAGTAAGACGGCTCTTCTTCGTCAGGCGCTGCGTCTTTACCAGCTTGTCGAAACGCGGCTTGAAAAGGGCGACAAGCTCTTCTTCGAAGACGAAGAAAAGAAGGAGAGGGCGGAGGTCATGATGTTATGACCGTCACCGTTTCCCCGGTCTTTCTCTTCAACGTCGCGACCGGCAAAGAAGAGCCGGCGGACTTGCTAGACGCCATCACCGAAAAGCAGCTCGCCGATTGGGAAGCCGAATGGACCCCCGAGCTGTTCAAGGCGATGCAACGCCTGCATCGCGCGGGCGTCGAACGCGCGCAGTGGCCCCAGAGCCGCCATTGGGATTGGCGGCGCAAGGCGGCGGCGTTTCAAGGAATGCTCGGTACGCCGGGGTTCAGCATCATGTGTGGCGGTGTCACGCAAGGCATGATGCTGGCGGACACGGTGACCAAGCGCTGCCGCATCGGAAGCCAGACCGGAAAGAATCTCGTCTACGTCTCGTTCGTCGAGAACGCGCCGTGGAACCGCAAGGAGCTGTTCGATCCGCCGCGTTATCGGGGCATCGGCAGCATTCTCATGCGGGCGGCCATCGAGCTAAGCAAAGAGCATGACTTCAAAGGGCGGATCGGTCTTCACTCGCTCCCGCAGGCGAACGGCTTCTATGCCAACACCTGCGGAATGACCGATCTTGGCCCGGACGCGAATTATCAAAACCTCCGCTATTTCGAGATGACTCCCGAACAAGCGGAGGCTTTCCTAGAGAAAGGAGGTAAAGCATGAAGATCAATATCCCGAAGGCGTGGTGCCTGCGCATGGCGCAGCTCGAAGGCGATGCCGAGATCGGCGCCGGCGCGCTTGCGGTTGATCCCGTTTTCGAAGGCGAAACGGCGCACGCCGAGGCGCCCGAAGAAACGAGCTTGGCCTTCAGCCGCTTTGTCCGTCTCGCGCGGCGCGGCCGCGGCCTCACCGTCGAGTTGCTCGCCGAGAGAGCCGATGTCGAGCTGGCCGAACTGCTCACGATCGAGGAGGACAGCCGTTACAAGCCGGATTTGCGAACCGTTTATCAGCTCGCGAATTACTTCGGCGTGCAGCGCGCCAATCTTCTGCAGATCGCCGGCCTTACCGCGCCGAAGGACAACCACCTCGTCATCGAATCCGTGCGCTTCGCCGCGCGTTCGGAGTCCGTCGCGGCTTTGACGGCCGAGGAGAGGGCGGCGCTTGACGCTTTTGTTTCGGTGCTTAGCGAGCAGAAATAGGGGCGCCGCTTGGCCAAGAACTACTTGATCAAGGAGAAAACCGCTCTCGACATTGACGAGCGCGTCGAACGCGTGTTGCGGGGGCTCGGAAATCCCGAGCCCCCGCTTCTTTTGGAAGATGTCCGCGAGCTTTTGAAGTTGGACCGGACTTATTACACCGCCGACGACCCGAGCCTGATCCGGGAGACGGTATCGCGCATTCGAGTCGCGACGATCCAGGTCTATCAGCGCCCCATGCTGCTCTTGGAGGCGATCAAAAAAATGTCGCTCCAGGCGCTTTACGTGCCGGATCGCCGCCGCATTCTCTTGGATGGCAGCCTCCCTCCCAAGAAGCATCGCTGGAGCGAGGCCCATGAAGTCGTTCACAGCCTGATCCCCTGGCATGACGACGTGATGCACGGCGACAATCAACATACCCTGCTGCCTCACTGCGAGGCGCAGGTCGAGGCCGAAGCCAATTACGGCGCCGGCCGGCTCCTTTTTCTCCGCGAACGGTTTGCCTTGCAGGCACGCGACATGCCGCTCTCGATCGCCTCGGTGCAAACGCTCCATGGCGATTTTGGCAACACAATCTCAAGCACGCTGTGGCGTTTCGTTGAAACCGTCGGCATCCAACGCCCGATGGTCGGAATGATCACGTGCCATCCGCATCCGAAGCACAGGCCGGCCAACTTCGATCTGGCCAAGCCCTGCCGCCATTGCATTCAATCCGCCGGTTTCGCCGCGCGCTTCAGCCGGATCAGCGAGCGCCAATTGTTCGAGGCCATTTCGGATTATTGCGGCCCGCAGCTCGGCGGACCGCTCGGCATGGCCGACCTCGCCTTGATGGATGATAACGGCGAGGAGCATGTCTTTACCTTCGAGAGCTTCTTCATAAGATACAGGGGACCCGTTCTCGGCGAGGCGTTGACCCTCGGCGTTTACACGCGACCCAACGTCAAAATCATCGCGGCTTAAACCACGGGATGTATAACTTATACGTGCGCTCATGCCGTTCGGTCTGCCATTTCCTGGGAACTATCCAAAGCTCACTGCCTCTCGATTTTGTGGCGATTACAAAGAATTAGGTGGAAATACACGCAGTCTGCGATCTGCGGCCAAATGACTTCCTTGGCGTGTGTGCCTTGTCGCGTTATGGTTTCGCTCCAGCCAGCGTCAGGCAATCGGATTGCGCGGCCCAAGGCCAGCTCCACCGCGATCATGTCGCGGTGGGGCCGAGTCGACATCGCTGCCGCAATTCTAGCCGTCCGACATCTCCTGAAGCCCAAGGCTGATCATGTGTCCTCCGGTTGGGGAGCCGGGAAAGCGTGCGCGCGATAACAAAGACCTGGGTGGGGCAGGAACAAGCGCTGGCGCTCAATCGGCGTCTTGGTGACCTTCGCGCCATCGCATCGAGACTCAAACGTTCGCGGATGACGCCGCTGCAGGTGTGCGAAGCGATCATCGAAAAGCGGTTTGCCGAACGCACCATCCGCGAGTTTTTCGCGGGCTTGCCCGATGACGAACGGCACTATTGGATCGCGAGCCTTTACGCGCTTCTCATGCCGAAGGCGCGCCGAAAGCGGCTTGCCGCGTATTTCACGCCACCCCATCTCGCGCAGCACGCCATCCGCGTCATGATGGATGCGGGCATTCGGCCGGGGCATCACCGCATTCTCGATCCTGCATCCGGCGGCGCGGCTTTTCTCGTGCCGCTCGCCGCGCACATTGCCGACGCCGGCCACGAACGCGGCGCGCGTGCCAAGACAATTCTTCAAGATATTCAGAGAACATTGCGCGGCGTCGAAATTGATCCCGGTCTTGCCGGTTTGTCGCGCACCCTGCTCGCCGATCTCTTGAAGGGCGAGATTGAGAATTCCGGCATCAAGCTCAATGGGCTAGTCCGGCGCGCCGACACCTTGCAGCTTGAGCGGCCAGCCGAACTCTACGACGCGGTGATTGGCAATCCGCCCTACGGGCGCATCTTCCGGCCGAGCCGGGGGCTCCTGCTACGATACCGTCCCGTCATCGCCGACGGTTACGTCAATCTCTACGCCTTGTTCGTCGAGCAAACTCTGCAATGGGTTCGACCCGGCGGCATTATCTGTCTCATCATCCCGATGTCGTTTGTCGGCGGCCCCTATTTCGCGGCACTTCGCGAACGCATCCTGAAATCGGCATTGGTCCTTCGGCTCGATCTCATCGACAAGCGTAGCGACGTTTTTTTGGATGTTCTCTACGACCTTTGCGTCGTCGTCTTGAGAAAAAATGGCGGGCCAGGCCGTCCGTCGAAACCGAAAAGCTCGTTGCTCCGCGTCGGCGAACCTAATCTCGACCTTGGCGCCATCGATCTGCCGGCGACGCCGGACAGGCGCGTGTGGGTTTTGCCGGATGCCAACGAAAACAGCACGCTATTTCGACCGGCCTTCGAGACGTTGGCGGACTACGGCTATCTTACCAAAACCGGTTATTTTGTTTGGAACCGGGAGAAACGCCGATACCGGACGGGCCGAAGACCGCGTAGCACCGAAGTGCCGCTTTTCTCGGCGCATAACATCCGCGCTAATCGGCGATGCGAACCCCGCGACGATGAAACCGCCGAGCTCGGCTTCGTCAAGATTTCGCAAAGCAATACCGCGGTGGTTCACGCCGATGCGGTCATCCTGCAGCGCACGAGCAACCGCCGCCAAAAGCGTCGGCTCATCGCCGCCATCGTACGCCAAAAGGATGCGATAGGCGGTCGCGGCTTCGTCACCGAAAATCACACAATCCTGATTATCCGCGATCCCGCGAAACGCCGGCGTCTACCTCTCAGCGCTGTCTGCCGGCTTCTGAATACCGCCGCCGTCGACGCGCGGTTTCGCCGGATATCCGGCTCCGTGAGCGTTTCGACCAAAGCCTTGCGCGGGCTGCCGCTGCCTGCGGCCGCCGATGTGCGGAAATCCTTCGCCAAACGCAAACTGGGCGACGACGAAGCAGCGGCCGCCGCCTACGCCGCGTCCGCTGCCCGGACGCGCGCGGCGCCCAAACGAAAAAAGCGGCGAAAATCATTGGTTAAGCGGAGGCGCTGATGAGCCGCTGGCCGCAAGGAAACAAGGATGTAAGTCGACGGCCGCAAGGACTAAAAGAATTCCGCGAGGCGCGCGAAAAAGCCGACGCCGAAAGGCGGAAATTAGTCGAGCGATACAAGGACGTCCAATCGGCGGCCGAGCGAGAGCGTCAGACACGTGCCGTAGCCCTTGAGACCAAACGCCATTGGTTTGACGGCCTCTCGGTCAGCGACGCGCTTGCCGCTGCCAGGCGTCTCAGCTTCATCGATCTCGAAGCGGAGCCAAGGCAAAGCGCGTCCCTTAACCGGCCGACCCTTGCCCTTATCGAATGGTTTCTCTCGATGCTTCGCGACCGGCATTCGGTTGCCGTTCTTCAGTGGCCGCGCGGCGTGCGCGACGCCTCGATCCTGCATCCGCTGGCCATGTTGGCAATCCTTGGGTCGCCGCCCGAGCAGACGACGAACGGATTTTCCTGGTGTCCGGCGGTGCGGGATTTCAGGACGCTTTATTATCCTTGGCGCGGAAGCGGAACTGGAACCGTCCAGCGGCGTGTGCTGGTTGATCGTCGCGAGATCACTAAGCACAACCAGCTTCACTTGACGCGGGAGCTAGTCAAGGAGCCTGAGGTTTCTCGCGAGCTTCGCGATCTACACGTCACGCTCGGTCATTTGAATCACCTCAAGCAGCGCGACGCCAACAAACCTCATCTAGCTCATCCAACGCTCGGCGAGCTTTTTCCAACATTCGGGGCGCTCGGCGGCGAAGATGCACGCGGCGCGTTCGATGGCGCGGTGTATGAGCTTTTCGGCAGGGTGCGCCATGGCGCGGCACTCGACCGGCTTCAGGATAATCGCGCCGGGCTTTGCCAGCCTCCGAATGCGCCCTTTGCGTTCTTCGGCGTGTGTCCGCGCTCTAACGTCAAGGCCGCACTGCAGCACGCGGCGCTTGCTCAGGGTCGACCGCCAGACGCATGCCTCCTGGATTTAGGTTCGCCGGGGCTGAACCGCTTGGGTCCCGGGTGGGAAACCGATGTTCGGAAATTCCTAGAGCTTTTAGTCGGTCTCCTTCCCGAAACACCGGTGCTGGCGGTTACGCAGGACATCTATGTCCATCGCCGATGCGAATATATGCTCGCCGACGCAGGGCTTGCAGCGCGCCCATCGGCGGGCGCGAGGCCTTCGTCACACGTGATCGTTCGCTCGTCCGAGGACGGTTTCGCTGCCGATCCCGAAGTAGGCGAGGTCACGGAGGTCGAATTCCGTTTCCACTCGGCAGGCGGGCAAGGAGCGTCGGCGCTTCGCGCGCTTTCGAGCGCGGCGCGGGAATCCTCCGATCCGGTCGTGGCCGGTGTCCTTCGCCATACGATGGGGAATCTCCGGCGAACCATGAGTTTGCCGTGCGGACTTCGCGACGCACATCAGGCTCTTGTCGATATCGCCGATGAATTTCTCGAACGGCGATCGGCGGGGACGGTCCTTTCCGTCATTCGTAAACAGCTCGAACACAGCGTTGATGGAGCGGAACGGCAGCGGCTCACCGCCGCCGAACGCCTGCTTGATGCCGCATTCAATGAATTCGAGAACGACACTCCCATCGGCTCCCTGCTCGCTGAGATCGCGGCGAGCTTGGCGCGCAAATCGAGCCCTAGCGTCATTGCCTTCGCGACCGATCATGAGTTGGCCCTCGGCCGGCGCCGGCTTTGCACCGACGACGAAGATGGCGAACGCATCAAGGGGCGGCTCGACTCTGGTTTTATCCGCCTCGCGACGCTGCAAGCATTGGACCCCGAGCTCGCCCGGATCGAAAGCGGCCGCGAGCGTAACTCCTGGAAGCGTCTCTTGGTCGTAGCGCCGCCGCGCGCCCAGTTCGCCGTTTTGCTCGGCCGCAAATGGCTGCCCGAGGAAATCATCGTGCTGGCAGACCGCGAGTTTGTCGATCGCCTCGCGGGCACTTACGCCGCCCTCGCAATGCATCCTGATCTTGGTGGTCCGGGCCACATCGGCGGCCGATTGGCGGCGGCAGCGGCGGCGGCCAAAGCCGAAGCCAAGGCGCGCGACGTACCGGCCCTTGATTTGGACCTTGAGCCGCACGCTCCGACGTTACTTGAAGAGAATGTCATCGACCTCATCGCCGATGATGACGATGATGAAGGACGAGACATCGTCGAGTTTGGACTCGAAAGTGGCCGCGTCATGCGCATGCGTCCGGGCGGTCTCGTTGTCCGGCACGACCATTTGGCGGACGTCAATCCCTTTGAACGGGTCTCAGCATGCGAGGTCACGCGCGGCAATACGATCGTCGTGCCTAATCAGGCTTTCTTGCAGGAAGCGCGCACAGTGCTTCCCGTGCGCATTCTCGCGCACACCCGCGTCCAAGTTTACCACACCCTCGTCGAAGCGGGACTGGCAACGCTCCCCGGCGCGACCCGAGCCGCCAAAGCGCGCTTTGTGATGGAACGCTTGCGCGCTTCGGGAGCACGCAGCGTCGTGGAGGCAACCGTTCTCGACTGGCTCAACGCCGCCGAACACAAGCTTGAGCCGCCCGAGCGTCTCACGCCGCACGCACCTCAACGGTGGCGCGAATTCCGTGCTTTCATGGAAGTCATGAATGTGCCGCTTCCGCTCGCCGAAGCAATTTGGCGCGAAGGTATCGAGCCTTTGCGGATTGGTCGCCGCCGCGCAGGCGTGCGCATGGCCCAGGCTTTCATATCCGTCTTGGTCGATCCGCATGGCGGAAGCGGCGCCCTGCCGACGGATGTCAAAGAACGGATTGGCCAGCTTCGTCGGCAGGCCATGGACTATCTCGACGGTGTGTTGACCGTCAAACGGCAAAATGCCGAGCCGGATATCCCCGCATGACTGATACCACGACACCCTCTGATCGCGCGCAGCCTGCTGGTCCCAGCGGCATCAATCTAGATGCCGTGGAGCGGTCGGGCACCGATCTAACCGAGGCAAAGGAAGCGGTTGTCGAAGGCGTTTTGCAACTCGCGATAGAGCGATGCACTGGAGAGGGCGCGGCCGGTGAATTTGTTTATGGCATGAAACCCTCGGCGAAATTTGTAAGCAGCTTTCTGCTTCCGCGTTTCGATGCGAGCCAGGAGGATGAAACCTCCGATATTCACATCGCGACCATGGGCATCGATTTGCAAGTCGCCGCCGAACGCTCCGGCGAGATCATAGTCGAACCCGAAATCTCCATTTACGTGCGGCTGCTGCCGACGTGGGAAGAACTCAGCGACCGGCGGCACGAGATGATGCCACGATCCGAACTCTCGCGCGAAACGCGGCAGCAGGTTGAGGATCGCGCGCGCCAATACATCAACGAAGCCCTGGCGGCCTTGCCGCCGCTTGACGAGCCGGTCGAACCGGACGAGCGGCCGGGTGATGCCGTGGCGGAAGCGGATCGCGCGCAGGACACCGCCGACCAGGCCGAACTCACGGCTGCCGAACAAGGCGACCCGGAGTCTCGCGGCCATAGCCGCGCCGCGCAAGAAGCCGCCCAGCGGCTCGAACGCGTGGCAACCGCGCGTCAACAAGCCGTACAGGTTCGCCTCGCAGCGCGGCGCCAGAGAAACGCCGCCGTTGCCGCAATTCGGCGCGACGCTTTTAGCCGTGCGTTAGCCGAGCTTGACGTTCGGCTCCAAGAGGAAAACGCCCGTGGCGCAGCCGCACGAGCGGTACGGGCTGAAGACCTCGCAACCGACATCGGCAGTGAAGACACACAGCCCGATCTGCCCGAACCGTTGGTAGAAGCCGGAGAACGCGACGGCGAGACGCCACCCCCGGCTGATGGCGAGCCGGCAGCCGTAGCCGCGGGTGCCGTGATCATGTTGCGCCCCGACGCCGGAATTCTCGATGATCGTATCGCCGAGCGGCAGCCGATTCCTATCAAGTGGCGCCGTTTCCGATTACACCTTGGCGAATTCCGTTTTGATTGCCACGACGAAGCATCGCGCACGGCCGCTTCGGATGCCTTCCGCGCGCGCGTCTTAGAGGAGGCCCGCGCCGTTCTGGCGGCGTGGATCGACTCGCCGGAAGGCCAGCGAGACGCGTACCGCCCCAATGAGCGAATTCTTCCAAGTCAATTTGCGAGCAAGGCGAATTGGGAGCGTTATCTCGATCAGCTACGCACGCGCCGCCCCGCCGTCCTTGCCGATATCTTGCCCGATCTAACAGGCGTTGCGCTAGTGCTCGACGCGGACCCGGATTTTATCGATCCCTCGCGCGTGAATCTTCGGGCCGCGATCGAAAATGGAGCGCAGTTCCCCTCGCGGCGAACCTTTCAAGATTTCGAGCCTAGTTTATTCCAGGTCAGTCTCCAACTCACTTTGTCAGCCGCGCTTCACCGGCCCTTGAGATTGGACCGCGTGCAGCCATCCTATCGTTTTAGGGACTGGCTTGAATATCCGGCGATGGGTCTCAATTGCGGCGTCGAGGCTTTGCCAGCGTCGCAAGGAAACGTCCGAATAGGAACAAACTGGGCGCCCCGCTACGCTCAACCTCGTATCGATCCCATTGCTATCGAGGGGTTGCCAACGAGCTACGCCGAACTTAGCGATCCCAACTGCGACATCACCCGGCTTTTTCTTTTGCCCGATCGTTACGACGCGTGGATCGCGGCGCAGGCACTGATCGACGCGGGTACAGGGCTTCCAGCCGACATCGCCGATAGGGAACGCCAAGCCCACGCGCAGGATATCGAAGGCTACCGGCGGGAAAGCAGCTATATCCGCGCGGGCATTCAGTTGCTTCTCGATTCACGCAACGCCGCGCGCGATGTCGTCGGCCGGGTGCCTTTCGGCTCATGGTCGGCGAGCGACGCCCGCGCGGCGCCGTGGGAAGCTTGGTTGCTAACCAACGAATCTTTCGCCCAATATGGCGGAAGTCGTTTCACCGACTGGCGCCTCTTTCAGCTCGCCTTCATTCTCGCCCATATTCCGACTCTGGCTTCCCGGATGCCGGAATATGCCGACCGTTTTAACGCCGACCGCGACGAACTTTCAGCCAGCCTTCTTTATTTCGCGACGGGGGGCGGCAAGTCGGAGGCGTTTTTTGGGCTCGTTGTCTTCAATCTCTTTCTCGACCGGCTTCGGGGCAAAGAGCGCGGCGTCACGGCTCTTGTCCGGTATCCGTTGCGTTTGCTCACCCTGCAGCAAGCGCGCCGGCTTATGCGCATCCTGGCCAGGGCCGAATTAGTTAAGCTTCGCCTCCGCATCCCCGGCGCGCCATTCGAGATCGGCTTCTGGGTTGGCTCCGGCAACACGCCCAACCGTGCCGCTCAGGGCTTCGGCGGCGTTCCAGCGATTACGCTCGCCGCGTATGCCACCGATGCGAACCTCTTAAACCCGCCGCAAGGCGATACCGAAGCAGAACGAGCCGCGCGGCGGCGTTCCGAGCGTTATCAGGAAACATTGGAATCCTACGACAAACTTCGAACCTGCCCCTGCTGCGGCCAGCCCACCGGCATGCGCCGCTACCCGTCGCAGGATCGACGTATCGGTGTTGTGTGTTTCAATGACGCGTGCGAATGGAATCGGGAAAATCCGCCGGTGCCGCTTCGCGTGCCCCTGCCTTTTCTTCTCACCGACGACACCATCTATCAGCGCGCACCCGCCGTCATCCTCGGCACGATCGACAAGCTCGCGCTGATCGGCCAGCACGACCGGACGATCAACCACGTGGTCGGCATGTTTGGCACCGCGCGCTTCATGAATCCGGACAACCGTCACTTCCAAGTGCCGCGCGGTTCTCGCGCGCTAACGCGCGCGGCGGACGAAGGTTGGACACGGCTCCGGCCGGCCTATTCCGACGGGGCCGCGATCTTTCATGATCCGTTTCCGAGCCTTGTCATCCAGGACGAGGGCCATCTTTTAGAAGAAAGTCTCGGCACGTTTTCAGGGCTCTTCGAAACCTCCTTCGAAGGAATCTTGACGAGGCTCGGCACCGGCCTCTTGAGGGACTACGTCGCGACTTGGCGTCCCGATCCGCAATCGGACGAGCGCCGGCCCCGTCTCGCCAAGGTCATCGCCGCGACCGCCACCATCTCCGATCCCGACCGACAATTGCGCGTACTTTATCAGCGCGACCCCCTGCGTTTCCCGTGCCCCGGCCCGAATATCTACGAATCCTTTTACGCCATGCCGCGCGTGCCCCGAGATGCCGAGAGACGCCGTCTAGCCGAACTCGCGCCTGCACAGCTTCGCGCCGAACGGTTCGCGCCGCGCATGCGGACCTATGTCTCGATGATGACGAATGGCCGCTCGCATACTATGACCACTTCGGCGGTTGTTTCGGCTTACCACCTGATCATTACTCGTCTTTGGCGCATGCTGGTGGAGGAAGGCCGCGCCGATGCCGTCATACGCGAATTGACCGGCGCGCTCGACCTCGACGATCCCTTAACGCCTCTTCGCCAGCGCGCATTAGAATCGCTCGCGAGGCGGCCCGACGGCCCAAGCATTCTCGCCACACTTCTCGATCTTCAGCGGATTTCCCTTACCTACGTCACTAACAAGAAGGGTGGCGACCAGATTATCGAGACGCTCCAAACCCAAGTCGAGCGCGATCAGCGCGGCGAAGGGATCGACGAGCTTCCGTTTGTAACCGAGCTTATTTCCGGCGGCGTCACCATCGCCGAAATCCAGGACGTCATGGAGCGCGCCGAGGGCGGCATCGCGCCTGGCGAGCCGTTCCCGCCGCTCGGTGAGAGCTTGCGCAATATCGTCGCGACTTCCGCCATCAGTCACGGCGTCGATGTCGACAAGTTTAACGCCATGTTCTTCGCCGGGCTTCCCGCCGACATCGCCGAATATATCCAAGCCTCAAGCCGTGTTGGCCGCACGCATGTTGGTTTCAGCATGCTCGTGCCGACGCCGCACGCCCGGCGCGACCGCTACGTCGTCGAGACGCATGACCAGTTTCACCGTTTCCTCGAACGCATGATCCCGCCCCCGGCCGTCCAACGTTGGGCGGAACGCGCGATCCGGCGCGCCATGCCGAGCATTGTTCAGGCCTATCTTTGCGGCGTGGTCGAACAAGAGCTCTTCGCTGCGGCGGGGCCCAACAAGAACGACGCGCGTACTTTCAGCACGGCATCGTCGATCAAGGCTTGGGCCGACCGGCATACCGGCGGCAATCCCGGCGCCATCCGCGACGTGACGGAATTCGCGCTTGAGGCGATCGGGCTTGACGGTAGAGGAGCCCGGCAAACGGGGGCCGCCACGCACGCGGATCATTACCGCAGATTTGTCGAAGACCGCGTGCGCGATATCCTCGGCATTTTCACGCAACGGTCGGACAGCAGCAAGCTCTCGAATTTCTGGCAAAGCCGGGAGAACCGCGACATGCGTAAGCCGATGCTGTCGCTACGCGACGTCGATGCCGCCGGTATCATCCAAGCCGCGACGAGAGATCCGGCACGCGGTAAGAGTGTCCTCTTAGAGACCACGCGCCAAGTCATGCGCATCATACGCGGCCAGCGCCTCGCCGTGCGCGCCGATGTTGACGACGACCCGCCTCCCATCGACACGGAGGATTAGCCACATGCCAGGAGATCAAGAGCGGGACGGCTCGCAGGCACGGACGGCGCAAGCTGCGCGCCAATATCCGCCGCGCATGGCGCGATCGCAACCCCAACTCGCCACGGCTTACGCGCCGGGCGCCATTTTCACTTGGGAAGGAGGCAAGGGGGCGTGTTTCTCGGTCCCCATCGATGGCGCGGCAATCGACTTCTCCGCTCGCCAGACACGGCGCGATCAGATCATCGAAAGCCTCCAAGAATTCTGCCAGAATTGGCTCGCGCGCGGCATGGCCATCGCCACCACTCGCGCGGCGCCGGTCTATGAACAGCAGCTTCTTGATGCCTGTTTTCATAATCCGATGCGCCAGGGGCAAGCATCCGTCGATATTGCGCTCGATCGATTTGAATTTCTAAGACCCGAACGGATGGGCTATCTGCCCGGCCCCTTGGTCTACCGGTGCGATACCTGTGAGGTTGTTCGCGAATTCGTCTCGCCGGCTCATCAAATCGCCGAGCCGTTGCCTGCCCGGTGCGAGAGTGACGCGGCGCGGCGCGCGCACGACTCCCGTTGGCGGCAGCTTGATGTCGTTTATGCCCACTGGTCAGGCGGCATCGAGGGCCTTTCGCCATTCCGTTACACGATGGATCGCAACGGAACGGTTCAAAAGATTCCGCGCTGTCAATGCGGGTCTGAAAAGTTTCGATTAGCTAAACCGGGCAATCAATTCTCTCGCTGGCGTTTTATCTGCACCGGCTGCAGCACACAGAAGGAGGTGTTTCAAACCGATCCGTTCAGCCTCAATCTTCTTAAGCCGAGGATCGATCAAGGGGTGCAGCATCAATGGAGCGAGATCAATATGATCCCAGTCTCCTATCGCGCATCGCCTGTTTTCTATGTTCAGACCGCGCGGTTTATAGTCTTCGATAGCGATCCCGAAGTCATCACGCTCATGGGGCCGACGCGCGAAGACGAACTCGTGTCGCGTGTTGGCCGTCTTCATGGATTTGCCGGCTCTGATCCTACCGACGAGCGAATCAAAGAGCAGTTGGAAAGGACCGGCCAAGGGGCGCTCTTCAACGCCTACCAATCGTTTCGGAACAGCGAAAATGCGGCGCGTTCCGCCGGTGATGCCGCGAATGTTGAGGTCTGGGCGCAGGCCGCGCGGCTTATGCTCCAAAGCTGGTATCAGACAGGCTTGATCTACCGAGAAGTCAGTGCAAGTCCTGCCTTGCAGGCGCGAGTCCGCGAGCGCGGAGGTTATGCGCGGCGATATGATCCGATACGCAGCACCGTCGAGCACGATGCGTTGCGCCGCCGTAAGGTCAATCTCGCCGGTGAGACCGCCGATCTTCGATCGGCCCTTCCCGATCTCTGCCCGGAATATGGATACGCCGACCTGCAGCGGGCCTATGAGCAGCGGGTAGCGGATGACCTTGGACGCGCGGGAATCGCGGACGCGCGTCTCATCCGCAATCTCGACATGGTGGAGTTCTCATTCGGCTTCACGCGGGTTTCGTCGACGCCCGAGACGACGCAAAAGGACCTGCGCATGCCGGTCCGCTTGATGGGCTTCCCGCCACTCCCAAGCAACAGACGGCCCATCTATGTTATCGAGCAGCAAAACGAGGCCATCTATATTCGGCTCAATCCGGCGATTGTGGCGGCCTTCCTGCAACGCAATGGCGTTTTGAACCAACCACCTCCCGCTCCCAGGTCTATCGGCGGTGCTTTAATCGAGAGTTATCGCGATTTCGGGCTATTCTTAAAAGACTTCTCAGTCCGCGACCCTGCGGCGCGCGTTCGTAGCCGTGACGTCGCATCGATGGTCTATTTGCTGCTGCACTCGATGGCTCACCATGTCATGCACGGCATTGCCCGCTTCTCGGGTCTCGATCTCGGCTCCTTGAGCGAAGTGATCTTTCCGGCCGACCTCGCTTTTATCGTGCATCGGCGCGGCATGACGGAAGACCTCGGAAACATCTCATCCATGTGGCGCGATCAGAACGCCGCGTTTCTTCGGTATCTCGTCGCGCGGCGCGAACTGCGTTGCGGTTCGGGGACCCTTTGCGATCATCGCGGCGGGGCTTGTCCCGCCTGCATCATGATACCCGAAACATCGTGCATCGCCGGGAACCAGTTGTTGTCGCGCGCCGCTTTGGTCGGCGGGCGGGCGCCGAATTGGGATACCGACCAGAACCGCCTCCAAGGCTACTTCGAAGTCGTCAGCGATCTTCGCAATGCGGCGGCCCAGCAGGCCGCGCCAGGCTAATGCCTGGGGATGCCGACATCGTCCGTTGCACCGCCCCTTGGCCCGGGACTGCGGCGCGCTTGCTCGAAGGCCTCGCCGCGCTGGGGCCGGGCACGTGGTCTGTCGAACAGATTTGCCGTGCGGCGGCATCAGGGACCGAAACCGGACATGCCACGCAAGTACTGGCAGGCCTCGCAGCATCGGGCGTGTGCGCAACGGGAGACGCAGAGGATTCTTGGTCGTGCGAGTTTGCTCCGGCAGAGCTTTTGCGGCTTTCAAACCTTCTGACTGGCGCGGATTATTTTCGCCGCATGCGGCTGAACCCCGCCGTCACCGAACTTGCCATCACCATGCCTCTCGTTCCGAGCTTTCTCGAAAGAGAGTTGGCCGCAACGTTAGGCCGGTCCGGCGGATTTCTCTCAACCGACGCCGCGTTTACACGCTTGGCGCAGGCTGCCGTACGCCGCTTGGTCGTAATGACGCCCTTTATTGATCCCGCAGGGTTTCGCTGGCTGAGGCGGGTCTTCGAGGCGGCTCCGCCAGCATGCCATAAGGTGTTGATCTTACGCGATATCGACCGCTACGCCGTGGAGCTTGGCGTGGAAAACGCGGATTGGCTTCGCGGCCTCCAGGTCTCGGTGCACGATTATCACTTATCTCATGCTGAGACGGGCGGCCGCCAACTACCAATCGAGACCTTTCACTCGAAGCTCGTGCTCGCGGACGAAACGCTGGCTTATGTCGGCTCGGCTAATCTTTTGAATTCAAGTGAAGGGCTTTGCCTGGAGACCGGATTCCTTGTCGAAGGCGCGGCGGCATCCGATGTCGCGCGTCTGGTCGATGCTGTGCTTCGTATTGCTCGCGCGCTTTAAGCGCGATTGCAACCCTGGTCCCCGAGAGACAAACTATGGAGCGCCACGAACAATCCCAGGACCAGCTCGACCTTCTGTCCGATATTACGGACCTCGGCGCGATGCGCGTATTGCTCGCAGATCTGCACGACGATCTTAAAGGAAAAGTAGCGAGATTCCGCTATCTTTCTGATCTCGGGATGCAGCTAGGTTCTGGTGGCACCATGCTTTATGGTGGCCATGTAACTTTCAACGCCTGGGCCGAGGCTAGATCATCCTTCGTCCACGGCAATTTCCTGGCGACAATTCTGCTTTGCCAAAGCTTGGCCGAGAATTTGCTCGCTGGTTACCTTCACCTCGGCTCGTCCGAATTGCCACGTCGCATCGCCTTTGATGAAACGCTGCGCCGTGCCAGAGATGCGGGGATTTTGCTTGAAGATGATGTCCGCGACCTAAAAAGGTTGGTTGGTCTTCGTAATCCCTTGACGCATTTTCGGGCTGTCGATGATGAACATAATCTAGTTCGACGCTCCATGACAACGGGCGAATTCGTTGACGATATTTTGATTAACGATGCGTGGTTCGCGATTGGCTTAGCTGCACGCCTTCTTTCTAACAGACCTTTTCGCGTCGATTCTTCCGATTAGTAGCGCTTGAAGCGGGCTCGTTTGCCTATCTTTGAGTGTGACGGAAGGGCTCTGCCTTGCCTCCAAGCGAGAACGATTCGGTCTCTCCCGATCTTCGGTCGCTCACCACAAACTGGGTGACCCGCTCCGATTTTGTTCTCACATTCCCTTCGCCGTGTAATCGAAGCCTCGAAGGTGATTAGAGTGAGAGGTAAGGCCGGATCGGCCGTGACGGGTTGAAAGTCGCGAGAGAGGCTCGCGGCGCCCGTCGCGGAGATCCGCGATGTCCACACATGCTGCTCCCGCTCGCGCCGGTCGGGACCGGCCGAGCCTCTACCAGGAACTCACCAACAAGATCATCGCCGAGCTAGAGGCCGGCCGGGTGCCGTGGGTCCAGCCCTGGGGGACTGGCGCAGCGAAGGCGTCGCTCACGATGCCGAAGAACGCCGCGACCCAGCGCCAATACTCGGGGATCAACGTGCTGATCCTCTGGGACGCGGTAATCGAATACGGCTTCAGCACACAGAATTGGCTGACATTCCGCCAGGCATTGCGGCTCGGCGGAAATGTCCGCAAGGGCGAGCACGGCACCACGGTCGTCTATGCCGACCGTTTTGTGCCCGATGAGGAACGCGAGCGCGCGGAGCGCGACGGCGACGAGCCGAACACGATTCCATTTCTCAAGCGGTTTACGGTCTTCAACACTGATCAATGCGAGCATCTGGCGGCGGAATTAACCAGCGCTCCGGCACCGGTACCCGAAGGCCTCATCCTCCCGCACGCCGAAGCGCTGATTGCCGCAACCGGCGCCGACTTCCGCATTGGCGGCGATCGCGCCTTCTACAGCCCGGCGCATGATTTCATACAGGTGCCGCGGCCCGAGGCGTATTTCGAGCCGATCAACTGGCACCGCACGGCGGTGCATGAGCTTGGTCATTGGACTGGTCATCCATCGCGGCTCGCGCGCGATTTGTCGGGTCACTTTGGCTCGGCGCTGTACGCCAAGGAAGAACTGGTGGCCGAAATGACCAGCGCCTTCGTGTGCGCCTCGCTCGGCATCGTGCCGACAGTGCGCCACGCCGATTACATCGGATCGTGGCTCGATGTGTTACGCGAGGACGATCGCGCCATCGTGCGCGCTGCCAGCGCCGCCTCGAAGGCCGCCGATTACTTGCGCGCGTTTCGCCCTGATGCCGACGATGCCTTACAAGCCGCCACGCCCGTCGACCGCCCGGACGCGACCGCCGCCCCCGCAGCATGCGCCGGCTGAGCAGCAAGTTGACTCCGCCACTTCACTCTCATTCCGGCGAAGCGAGGTGCTCAACGGTCGCCGTGCCGCGGCGCTGGCGGCGCTGAAAGAGTGAGAGAAGGGCGGGGCGTCCGTGACGGGTTGGAGGTCGAGAGAAAGGCTTTCGGCCGCCCGCCGCGGAGAATATCCACATGGCAACCGCCAAGGTTACGCTCAGCGCATCCCGCGACATCCCCTTCAACAAGCTGGTGCTCAGCCAGTCCAACGTCCGCCGGGTCAAGGCCGGCATCTCCATCGAGGAGCTTGCCGAAGACATCGCCCGACGCTCGCTCCTGCAGAGCTTGAATGTTCGGGCGGTGCTGGATGCCGACGGCCAGGAGACCGGCATGTTCGAGGTGCCCGCCGGCGGCCGCCGCTTCCGCGCCCTCGAGCTGCTGGTGAAGCAGAAGCGCATGAAGAAGACCGAGCCCGTGCCCTGCGTGGTCCGGACCGAGGGCTTGGCCGAGGAGGATTCGCTTGCGGAGAATGTCCAGCGCGCGGATCTTCATCCGCTCGATCAATTTCGCGCATTCCAGACCTTGCGCGAGAAGGGCTTGAGCGAGGAGGACATCGGCGCGCGGTTCTTCGTCAGCCCGACCGTCGTCAAGCAGCGGCTGAAGCTTGCTGCCGTCTCGCAAAAACTGCTCGACGTCTACGCCGAAGATGGCATGACGCTGGAGCAGCTCATGGCGTTCACGGTGACCAACGACCACGCGCGCCAGGAGCAGGTCTGGGAGGCGCTCGCCCACAGCTACAACAGGGAGCCGTACCATATTCGCCGCCAACTGACCGAAGGCGCGGTGCGTGCGGCCGACAAGCGAGCGCAATTCGTCGGGGTCGATGTCTACGAGGCCGCCGGCGGCATCGTCATGCGTGACCTGTTCGAACATGACGACGGCGGCTGGCTGCAGGATCCGGCGCTGCTCGACCGCCTGGTCATGGAGAAGCTCAAGGCCGAAGCGGAGACGCTTCGCGCCGAGGGCTGGAAATGGATCGCGGTCGCGGTCGAGTTTCCGTACGGCCACACCGCAGGTCTGCGCCAGCTCGACGGCACGATGGTGGATCTGACCGACGAGGAGCGCACGACCCGCGAGGCCTTGCGCGCCGAGCTCGACCGCCTTGAGGCGGAATACGCCGATGCCGACGAGCTGCCGGACGATGTGGACCAGCGGCTCGACGAGATCGAAACGGCGCTCATCGCGTTCGAGGAGCGTCCGGTCATCTACGATCAGGCCGATATCGGACGCGCCGGCGCGTTCGTCAGCATCGACGGCCAAGGCAAGCTCCGGATCGACCGCGGCTATGTCAATCCAGAAGACGAGCCGCCTGCGCAGCCGACCGACACCGATGGACATGATCCCGCGGCCACCGAACCAGCCGTTGCCCGGCCATCGGTCATCACGGTGCACACCAACGGAGTGTCCGAGCCGCAAGGCGACGCCGAAGACGACGACGGCCTCAAGCCGCTGTCGGAGCGGCTCATGACCGAGTTGACGGCGCACCGGACGGTGGCGTTGCGCGATGCGCTGGCCAATGACCCGAGCGTCGCCTTTACGGCAGTGCTGCACGCGCTCTGCCTGGGGACGTTCTATCGGATGTCGTCGGGCACGTGCCTCGAAATCTCCACCAAGAGCGCAAGCTTTAATGCCCAGGCGCCGGGGCTCGCCGACACCGCCTCCGCCAAGGCGATCGACGCGCGCCATCAGCAATGGGCGAAACAGCTGCCGCAAGACGACGATGATCTCTGGCCGACGCTCTTGGCATTGGACAGCGACAGCCAAGCCGCGCTGTTCGCGCACTGCGCGGCGCTCAGCGTCAATGCGGTGCATGAGCCCTGGAACCGCAGCCCGGCGCGCCTTGCCCATGCCGACGCGCTTGCTCGCGCTGTAAATCTCGACATTGCGGCAGCCGGCTGGAAGGCGACTGTCGACAACTATCTCGGCCGTGTGCCGAAGGCACGCATTCTCGAAGCGGTGCGCGAGGCGAGGGGCGAGGCGTCTACGCAGCTGATCGATCATCTGAAGAAGCCGGAGATGGCCAAGGAGGCCGAGCGGCTGCTGGCGGACACGGGCTGGCTCCCGGAGCCGCTGCGCACGACGGACGCCCAGGTCGGCAGCGGCAATGCCGGATCCGAAACCTCAGCGGACGCTCTGCCGGCGTTCCTCGCTGACGAGGACGACAGCGATCCGCAGGATCCGACCGATTCCGACGAGACTTCTCACGCCGTCGCGGCGGAATGATTCGACAGCGCGGGGCGCCGCAGCCGCCCCGCGTCTCCCAACCTCCGAAGCCCAGCTCCCCGCCGGGCTTTTTTCGTGCCGGCGCAGCGGACGGCAAGCGAGCCTGCTGCGCTGAGAGTGAGAGGACGGCCGGAACGGGTTTGAGCCGGCTGAGGTCGAGAGAGCGCCCAGCGGCTCAACCCGTCCTCGCTCTCCGGATCTTCTCCCATGAATTCCATGCTTCTCTCGCCGGCCGCGCTGACGGCTACTCGCTCCACCGCGCCCACATCGTCGCCGGATCCCGGTGCAGCACTTCTTGCAGCGGCCAGACTGCTGTTCGCCGATCTCGAAGGCGGTCGAGCATTCGATTCGCAGACATTGCGCAACGCGATGAGCGCCGCCTTCGGCGGCTCGGATGCGGAAGGCGCGTGGAATTGGAAGACCGCCTACGACGCCTGCGAGGCGGCGCAGATTCTGTTCCTGCGCAAGTTCGGACCGGCGATGCGCAAGCGCGCTGCGTCGTCCCCGGCATTCCTCGCGCTGCTCGGAAAACTCGCGGGGCTCGTTCCTTCGCATACGCGCCGCTCAGAGGAGAGCCAAGCGCTGCAGCAGTTCTCCACGCCGATCGAGCTCGGTTTCGTCGCCAGCGTTGCGGCCGCGCTTACGTCCGACGATCTCGTGCTCGAACCGTCCGCCGGCACCGGGCTCCTTGCGATTCATGCCGAGCTCGCCTGCGCGCAGCTGCATCTCAATGAGCTTGCCGACGCACGCGCGTGCCTGCTTGGTGAACTGTTCGGCGGCATCGGCGTAACCAGATACGACGCTGCGCACATCCACGATCATCTCGATGCGGACATCCGTCCGACTGTCGTGCTGATGAATCCGCCGTTCTCGGTGGCGGCGCATGTCGATGGCCGCGTCGCCGATGCCGCGTTCCGGCACGTTGCGTCGGCGCTGGCGCGTCTTGCCGACGGCGGCCGCCTGGTCGCCATAACGGGCGCCAACCTTTCTCCCGACAATCCGACATGGCGCGACGGTTTCGTCGGGCTGCAGGAACGCGCACGCGTCGTGTTTTCCGCACCAATCGATGGCCGCATCTACGCGCGCCATGGCACCACGACCGAAACTCGTCTGACGGTCATCGATCGTCTGCCGGCTGACGATCCGACAGCATTTCCCGCTGCGCCCGGCACAGCATCCGACGCAAGAGTGCTGTTCGACTGGGTGACTGCGCTCATTCCGCCGCGACCCGCTGTCACGACAGCAGTTGCCGTCACGACCACAACGCAGCGGATCGCTCCGCGAAGACGAGCCACCCAGCGTACTCTCCCTTCCCGGACCACATATTCCCCGGTGGCAGCTGAGCCGGCTGCTGTCGAACTCACCTACGAAACCATCGACTGGACGCCGCAGTCCGGCGGCCGCATCACCGATGCGCTCTACGAAGAATACGCGCTTCAGTCCATCCGTATTTCTGGCGCAAAAGCGCATCCGACGCGGCTCGTGCAATCGGCTGCCATGGCGTCGGTCGCGCCGCCGAAGCCCAGCTATCGGCCGCATCTTCCGGCGGCGATTATCACAGATGCTCTGCTGTCCGACGCGCAGCTTGAGAGCGTCATCTATGCGGGTGAAGCGCATGCCGGATATCTCGCGGGCGCGTGGACGGTGGATGAGACCTTCGACGTCGTCTCCGCTGCAGCGGATGACGTCGAGAATGCCGTCCGCTTCCGCCGCGGCTGGTTTCTCGGCGACGGCACCGGCGCCGGCAAGGGCCGCCAAGTTGCCGGTATTCTGCTCGACAACTGGCTCAAGGGCCGCTGTCGAGCTGTCTGGATCTCAAAATCCGACAAGCTGATCGACGATGCGCAGCGCGATTGGTCCGCGCTCGGCCAGGAGCGACTGCTCATTACACCGCTTTCGCGCTTCCGTCCGGGCAGTCCGATCCGGCTTGAGCAGGGCATCCTTTTTACGACCTACGCCACGCTACGGTCCGACGGCCGCGAGGAAAAGCTTTCGCGCGTGCAACAGATCGTCGATTGGTTGGGCCGCGACTTCGACGGAATGATCGTCTTCGACGAGAGCCACGCTATGCAGAACGCGGCCGGCGAAAAATCCGAGCGTGGCGAACGCGCACCGTCGCTACAGGGGAGGGCAGGCCTGCGCCTGCAGCACGCTTTGCCGAATGCGCGGGTGGTTTATGTTTCGGCGACCGGCGCCACGACAGTGCACAATCTCGCCTATGCCCAGCGGCTCGGGCTCTGGGGCGGGGCCGACTTCCCCTTCGCCACCCGCGCCGAGTTCGTCGAGGCGATCGAAGCCGGCGGCGACGCCGCCATGGAGGTGCTTGCCCGCGACCTCAAGGCGCTCGGCCTTTATGCGGCCCGCTCGCTCTCCTTCGCGGGTATCGAATACGAGTTGCTTGAGCATCAGCTCACGGACCAGCAGGTCCGCATCTACGACGCCTATGCGGCCGCGTTCCAGGTCATCCACAACAATCTCAATGCGGCGCTGCAGGCCGCCAACGTCACCGGCGAGAGCGGCACGCTCAACCGCCAGGCCAAATCAGCGGCGCGTTCGGCCTTCGAGAGCGCCAAGCAGCGTTTCTTCAATCATCTAATCACGGCGATGAAGACGCCGACACTGATTGCCGCCGTCGAGCGCGATCTTGCGCTCGGCCATGCCGCCGTCATCCAGATCGTCTCCACCGGCGAAGCCCTGATGGAGCGGCGGCTTGCCGAGATTCCGACCGAGGAGTGGGGCGACGTTCAGGTCGACACCACGCCGCGGGAATACGTCCTCGATTATCTGGCGCACGGCTTCCCGACCCAGCTCTATGAGCCGTTCACCGACGGCGAGGGCAATCTCTCATCCCGGCCGGTCTATCGCGATGGCCAGCCGGTGCAATGCCGCGAAGCCACCGAGCGGCGCGACCGCATGATCGAGCGGCTCGCGGCACTGCCTCCGGTGCAGGGCGCGCTCGATCAGATCGTGCAGCGCTTCAGTACCGACAAGGTCGCCGAGATCACCGGCCGCTCGCGCCGCATCGTCCGCAAGACCGGGGCGAGGGGTATTGACCGCTTCGCCGTGGAGGCACGGGCGGCTTCCGCCAATCTCGCCGAGGCGCAAGCCTTCATGGATGACGAGAAGCGCATTCTCGTCTTCTCCGATGCCGGCGGCACCGGCCGCTCCTACCACGCCGACCTCGCCGCCAAGAACCGGCGACTGCGCGTCCATTACCTGTTGGAAGCCGGCTGGAAAGCGGACGCCGCGATCCAAGGCCTCGGCCGCTCCAACCGCACCAACCAGGCGCAGCCACCGCTATTCCGACCGATCGCCACTGACGTCAAAGCCGAGAAGCGGTTTCTGTCCACCATTGCGCGGCGGCTCGATACGCTCGGCGCCATCACCAAAGGTCAGCGGCAGACCGGCGGCCAAGGCCTGTTCCGCGCCGACGACAACCTCGAATCGGTCTACGCGCGGGCGGCGCTGCGCCAGCTCTACCTCCTCATCTTCACCGGCAAGGTCGACGGCTGCTCGCTGCAACTGTTTGAGGACGCGACCGGCCTGCGGTTGACCGACAACGACGGCAGCTTGCGCGAGGACTTGCCGCCGATCACCACGTTCCTCAACCGGCTGCTGGCCCTCACCATCGATCTGCAAAACACGCTGTTCGGCGTGTTCGATGATCTGCTGCGGGCCAAGGTCGAAGGCGCGATTGCGTCGGGCACCTACGACATCGGCGTCGAGACCATCATCGCCGAGAGCCTCACCGTCACCGATCGCCGGACGCTTTACACCCACCCGCAGGGCGGCGCCGAAACCGGCGTCTTCACCATCACCCGCCGCGATCGCAACCTGCCGTTCACTCTTGCCGAGGCTCTCGAACGCGCGCGGGATCGGCACGCCAAGCTTCTGGTCAACGACCAGTCCAAACGCGCCGCTGTGCAGGTGTCGGCGCCGAGCCTGATGCGCGACGACGGCACCGTTGAACGCCGCGTGCGCTTGTTGCGGCCGATGGAACGTCCGGCCATTCCGCTCGACGACCTGGCGCACAGCCATTGGCGCGACACCGATCGCACTGAATTCGAGCAGGCCTGGGAGGCTGAGATTGCGCAGGTGCCCGAGTTCACCGATAGCAATCTCCACATTGTCACCGGGCTTCTGTTGCCGATCTGGAAACGGCTGCCGAACGACTCGATGCGCGTCTATCGCCTGCAGAGCGACGACGGCGAGCGCATCATCGGGCGGCTGGTCTCGCCGGCGTGGGTCGCCGAGGCGGTCGAAACCGATGAGCCGACGCTCGCTCCGGCTGACGCCTTCGCGGCCGTGCTTGATGGACGCACCGTCTTGCAGCTCCAGGACGGACTGGAGCTGCGCCGTGTCAAGCTCATGGGCGAATTTCGCATCGACCTGTCCGGATTCTCGGACGGCATGGTGGAACGGCTGAAAGCAATCGGTCTCATCTCCGAGATCATCTCCTGGAAGCTTCGCCTCTTCGTGCCGACCGGCACCACCGGCCCGGCAATTCTCGAAAAGCTCATGGAGCGCCATCCGCTCGTTCGCCTCGCCGACAAGACGGCAGCATGAGGTGCGCGCCATGGCCTCGCAAGCTGCCGAACTGGCGCGCCGCCTCGCGCGCGATGCCGAGGCGGTGTGCCGCCGCTACCTTTCCAATGGCCGCCGCCAAGGCCGCTATTGGGTGGTCGGCGATGTCGCCAACACGCCGGGCCGCAGTCTGTTCGTACGGCTGACCGGTCCCGAGAGCGGCAAAGGCGCCGCCGGCAAATGGACCGACGCCGCCACCGGCGAGCACGGTGACCTGCTCGATCTCATTGCACTCAGCATGGCGCTCGATCACTTCAGTGATGTGCTCCATGAGGCGCGCACGTTTCTCAGCTTGCCGCGAATCGGACCGACATATGATTGCCGCGCACGGAGGCCGCCGGCTCCGATCGGATCGCCGGAATCCGCGCGCCGGCTGTTCGCGGCATCGCGTCCGATTTGCGGCACCATCGCAGCGGCCTATTTGCGTAACCGCGGCATTACGGCTTTCCACGAAACGACGGCGCTGCGCTTCCATCCGCGCTGCTATTATCGGCCGCACGCCGACGCGGCGACCGAAGTGTGGCCGGCGCTGATCGCCGCTGTCACCGATCTCGCGGGCACGATCACCGGCGCGCATCGCACCTGGCTCGATCCGTCCGGTGAGGATAAGGCGTCCGTCGATACGCCGCGGCGAGCGATGGGCCATCTGCTCGGTCACGGCGTCCGCTGCGGCACCGCCGCTGACGTCATGGCCGCCGGCGAGGGCATCGAGACCATGCTGTCGCTGCGCAGCGTTCTGCCGCGTCTGCCCATGCTCGCGGCGCTTTCCGCCAATCACCTCGCTGCCATTCTGCTACCGGCAACGCTCCGGCGCCTCTACATCGCGCGCGACCACGATCCGGCGGGCGACTTTGCAGTGGCAGCCCTGACTGAGCGAGCGCATTCGGCGGGCATCGAGGCACTCACGCTCTCGCCCGCACTCGGCGACTTCAACGAAGATTTGCGCCACCTGGGCATCGATGAGCTTCGCGCCGTCTTGCGGGCCCAGCTTGTCCCCGAAGACGTGCAGCGGTTCCTGCATGCGATGCACGTCGCCGCGCCGGCATGACGAACGCGATCAGGGGTACTCGGCTGCGACGATCGCATCGGTTCGCGGTGATCCTCTCTTCCCGGAAGGCGGCCGCGACGCGGCCTTCAAGAGGGCGATCGGACGGCAAGCGGACCGGGCCCGCAACGGCGAGCGGCGGCTATTTTCCGCCGCCGGAGAGAGACTCTGCTCACGCTGCGCGACAAGCAGATCTCCGGCTTTGCAGCGCGAAGCAAAATAGCCGCCGCCCGCCCTCCTCCGCTGCGCTCCGGCCGCCTTGCGGTGCAGGCCCGATCCGCCCGCCGTCTGCTGATCGCCGTGAAGGCCGCCGTTGTGCGCGGCCGATCCGAGAAGGAGATCACTATGACACCCGATCGCGACGACCCCGAATTCTCATCGCCACACGCGTCATCGCCGACCGACAGAGTCTTCACCGAGCTGCAGCTGCATGCACATCGCCCGTTCCAGGACGAGCCCGATCCGCGACCGCTGCCGGAGGGAAACGCCATCGCGGGCGCCGTCGCCGACATCTTCGATGCGTTGATCGCCACGCTAGCCGACACCCGGCTCGAACCCGATCTCGATGATC
>Ga0335081_10001169_pt1 | contig 41811 bp, 34 predicted proteins | sample Lox_Sample_35_FD_206713 | JGI IMG/M metagenome (GOLD analysis project Ga0335081, IMG submission 206713) | Soil microbial communities from Loxahatchee National Wildlife Refuge, Florida, United States - Lox_Sample_3.5 | ecosystem: Environmental > Terrestrial > Soil > Wetlands | place: USA... | reverse complement strand
GTTCTACGCCCTGCCGGCCGACATGGGACCCAATGGATTGGCGGGCCTGGCGGCTGTGAATCCGCAGACGCCGCCGGCTCACGGCAACTCTTACCTGACCTCGAACCCGGCCACGAGCCAAGCGGGCCTGTTATCGGCCGGCTTCGGATTTGTCAACTTCGTGAACGGAGGAGCAGGCACCCCCGGCGCCGCGCAGCCCAGGAGCGGGCAGTTGATCGCGCGGTTTACATTCTAGACAGCGGGGGGCTGCCGGCTCTGCCGGGCGTCGGCAGGACACCGGCACCGCTTGGTGGCAGTACAGGTGGCTAGCGCCTCCGCTGGAAAAAGCACCGCTCCCTACGGTCACGGCTCGGAAACGGAACGCCTACTGAGCCGCGACCAGACGGAGCGGTGGCCTTTGCGGTTCGCTTTGCGTCGTCTGTCCGATCGCAGACCGCTGAAAGGCGACGGTCTGCGCTACAGGGGCCAGAAGGCCTGACCCCACCGGGCTTTAGCGCGGCCCGTCCGGGAGCGTTGTACTGTAATATGGTATGCCCAAACGCAGCTCCAAGAACCGCTTGGAGTATGTCGAAGCACCATCGGCCGCGGCCCCGGCTCCGGTAGAGACACCGCTTCCTGCGGTCCGCTCCCATTCTTTTCTTCCGTGGCTCCTGGTATTGCTCGCCGCGAGCGGTTGTGCGGCTCTCATCTACGAAATCGTCTGGTTCCAGCTGTTGCAACTGGTGATCGGTTCCTCGGCGGTATCGCTCGGATTGCTGCTGGCGGCGTACATGGGCGGGTTGTGCCTGGGCAGCGCAGCGCTACCACGGCTGGTTTCCACGCGCCAACATCCGCTGCGTGTGTATGCGTTGCTGGAATTAGGAATCGCAGCGTTTGGGATCATCGCGCTTTTCGGCGTGCCGGTGGTTGGGCGGATCTACGTTTTTGGCCCGACATCCGGTTTGGTGGGACTGATCTTCCGCGGTGTGATTGCTGCGGCGTGCCTGCTGCCGCCGACCGTGCTCATGGGTGGTTCGCTGCCGGCCATTACACGCTGGGTGGAGACCACGCCGAAGGGCGTGTCGTGGATGGGTTTTCTGTACAGCGCGAATATTGCGGGTGCGGTGTTCGGTTGCCTGTTGGCGGGCTTCTACCTGTTGCGAGTCCACGACATGGCGGTGGCGACATACGCCGCGGCGGCCATCAACGTAGGCGCAGCGGCTGCCGGGTTTGCGCTCGCCGCGCGTAGCACACCGCATCGAGGCGCGGAGATACAGGACCGGACCGCATCCATCCAACGCGCTCCCGGCGCCTACTTGATTTACACGGCGATCGCTATTTCCGGCCTGAGCGCCTTGGGCGCCGAGGTGGTGTGGACGCGCTTGTTATCGCTCCTGCTGGGCGCCACGGTGTACACATTTTCGATCATTCTGGCGGTGTTTCTGGTGGGGCTCTGGGCCGGCAGCAGTTTGGGTTCGTTTCTCGCGCGGCGCGTAAAGCATCCACGACTCGCCCTGGCTGGTTGCCAAATGCTGCTGGCGGCGGCGATCGCGATGACCGCCTTTACGCTGGTTTATTTGCTGCCCTATTGGCCGGTCGATCCGTGGCTTTCCCTCAGTCCCTGGTTCAATTTCGATCTGGACGTGACGCGCTGTCTGCGCGCGATTTTCCCGGCAACGCTGCTGTGGGGCGCCAGCTTTCCCCTGGCTCTGGCCGCCGTGGCCGCGGAAGGCGAGGACCCTGCCCGCCTGACGGGAGAGGTCTATGCCGCCAACACGGCCGGGTCTATCGTGGGTGCGTTGGCTTTCAGCCTCGTGCTGATCCCTGCCGTTGGTACGCGGGTTTCCGAGCAGTTGCTCATTTTGCTGGCGGTGGCGGGCGCAGCGGTTGCCGGCGCGCCTGTGTTTGTGATGACGCGGAAAGTGCTGGGTGACGTTCGAAGGCGAAGAGTGTTCACCTTTGCCGGGGCGCTGGCCGCAGCGATCGTGCTGGCCTGGATCATGGCTGCGAATGTCGGCGATATGCCTTGGCCGGCGATTGCGTACGGGCGCCGCATCGCACCGATCTTGCGCGGGCTGAGCGTTTCGAGCGATTCCGACAGTAAGCCATTGTTTGTCGGAGAGGGGATCAACTCATCGGTGGTGATCACCGAGCGCGGTGACCAGCGATTCTTCTACGTCAGCGGAAAGTCGGAGGCTTCGTCGGCACTGCTCGATATGCGCCTGCAGCGTATGATGGGCCACTTACCGGCGTTGGTGCATCCAGGGCCGCAGTCGGTGCTGGTGGTGGGGTTCGGCGCGGGGGTTACGGCCGGGTCTTTCGTTCCTTACCCGGAGGTGCGGAATATCGTGGTTTGCGAGCTGGAGCCGATCATTCCGCCCGCCTCCGACGAGTTTTTCGGACCACAGAACAATAACGTTCTGCGCGATCCACGGACCCGAGTCATCTATGATGACGCGCGCCACTATATCTTGACGGCGCCGGATAAGTTCGACGTAATCACCACCGATCCGATTCATCCATGGGTGAAAGGCACTTCCACCCTATACTCGAAGGAATATTACGAGTTAGTCAAAAGCCACCTAAATCCCGGCGGAGTGGTGGCGCAATGGCTGCCGATTTACGAAAGCGACGCGGAAACAGTTAAGACAGAGTTGGCCACCTTCTTCGACGTGTTTCCGAATGCGACTGTTTGGAGTAACTATCTAAATGGCGATGGATACGATCTGGTGTTAATCGGCCGTCCGGAGTCGTCGCCGATTAGTGTCGATGCGTTGCAGCGGCGTCTCGACCAGCCGGCATACTCGCGCGTCGCGCACTCGCTGGCGGACGTGGAATTCCATTCCGCAGTCGATTTACTGGCTACGTATGCCGGCCGCTCTTCGGACCTTGGTTCCTTCGTGGGCGATGCGCCGATCAACGAGGACCTCAACCTGCGCTTGCAATACCTCGCCGGCATGGGGGTGAACTCGGTGACAGCGCCGCGGGTTTATCAGGAAATCCTGTCCTATCGGAAGTTCCCTGAGGACTTATTCACGGGCAGCAGCGAGCGCACCGAAGCGCTACAGGGGCTGATTGGCCGGAAGCACCGCACGTTCTAATTGAAAGAGTCATGCCGCTACGATTCTGTTTGTTTTGCGCGCTTTTGCCATGCGTCGCAACCGCCCAGGTGATTTGTTCGTTGGGTGCCTCCGCAGCTTCTTACAAGGCTTCCGGGGATCAGCGGCCGAGCCCTGATGCCATGGAGCTGGCGCGAGGGGTAAATGCGGCGCTTTCGCCGATTTGCACGCCCAATTGTCCCCAGATTGCCGTGTTCCGCAATGAGACTGCGCCGAATGCCATGTTGATCGCGTCCAACGGCGAGGCGAAGATTGTCTACCAGCCGCAGTTCTTTTCGATGGTGTACGACAAGTATGGTGATGGCGCGATCATCGCGATCATCGCCCACGAGCTCGGGCATGCTCTGAACGAGACGGCGCCAGCGGCCTGGATGAAGAGCGACTGGCCGGCGGAGCTGCGGGCGGACGCCTGGGCCGGTTGCGCTTTGGCGAAGAGCGGACTGAGCGCTGGGAGCGTGAAAGATGCGCTTACCGCCGTTGCCAAGTATCCGTCCCCGGCTCACCCGAGCTGGGCCGCGCGGCTGCCCGCGCTGCGGCTGGGGTTCACGCATTGCGGCGGAGAAGCGGCCAAGTTCGATAGCGGCCATTAAGCGCGCACAAAATTCTTGACTTTGACCTTAGGTCAGACCTCAGCATGTCGACGAGGGACGATTTGAGCGGGTTCTACCAAATCCACGAATTCGCGGAACTGGCGGGAGTCACGATCAAAGCCCTGCATCATTACGATCGGCTGGGTTTGTTGAAGCCCCGGCGAACGGATGCCGGGTACCGGATCTATGCCGAGCGTGACCTGGAGCGGCTGGAGCAGATCATCGCGCTCAAGTTCCTGGGGGTGCCTCTGAAGCAGATCAAGGCGGTGCTGGATCGGGCCGCGCTCGAATTGCCGGAGGCATTGCGTTCGCAGCGCAAAGCCCTCGAAGAAAGACAGGCGCTACTGGGCCGTGCGATCCGCGCAGTGCGTGCGGCCGAAGAAGCCCTGGAACCCGGCAAGCCGGCCGATCCCGCGATTTTGAAACGAATCATCGAGGTGATCGACGTGCAAAACGAAGTCGAAATGATGAAGCAGTACTACAGCACTGAGGAAGCGTGGGAGAAGCGGCGCCGCTATTACGAAGAAGGCCCGTCCGAGGAGTGGCAGAAACTCTATCGCGATGTTCGGGCGGCACTGGGGGAAGATCCCGCCAGCGGGGAAGCGCAAGCGTTGGCGGACCGCTGGCTGGAGCTGTCGATCAGGGCTTGGACCGGTGATCCGGCAGTCCAGACGGATTCCGGCAGCGCCTGGCTGCATCGCGACGACTGGCCGCCCACCATGAAACGCAGGATTGCGGAATTCGGGCTGGAGGAGATTACGGCATTCATCCAGCAGGCGGCCTTGTGCGCGCGGAAGAAATACTTCAGCGCGGAGGCATGGGCCAAGGTGGTGGCGAACCGGATGGCATCCAAAGATTACACGCCGTTTTGGCAGGCGCGCGTGGATCTCTTTCGAGACGTGGCGTCGTCGCTCGGTGAGGATCCGGCCGGCGAAAAGGCGCGATCGCTCGCCGCGCGCTGGCTGGCACAACTGGACCAGGCAAGCTACGGCGATGCGGCTGTAAAAGCAGGGTTGATCGAGGAATGGAAAGACCGGCGGAATTGGTCGGCGACCGTTCGCTGGCGCGAAGAGGGCCTTGCCATGATGAACACGGACCAGTTCGAGCGGGTGGCCGACTTCATCGACAGGGTGGTCGCGTTTTCGATACCGGCTAGGACAGAAGCGTCGCAACGTGCGCGGCCGCGGCGGTAGCGAGGCCGCTCAACGTGTAGCCGCCCTCGAGCACAGAGACGACGCGCCCGCCGGCGTGCTTTTCGGCCATCGCCATAACGGCTCGGGTGAGATCGGCGAAATCGTCATCGGTGAGGGTGAAGCCGCCCAGAAGGTCGCCGATGCGCGAATCGAAGCCGGCTGAGATCATCACCAGGTCGGGACGAAAGTGATCCGCGGCGGGTATGAGGGATTTCTCGATGGCGCCCAGAATCTCTTTGCGGCCGGATCCCGCCGGAAATGGGAAGTTCATGGTGCATCCTTTGCCAGCGCCGGCGCCCGTTTCGTCAGCGCGGCCAGTGCCGGGGTAGAGCGGCCACTGGTGTGTGCTGAAGAAAAACACGCTCGGATCGGTGTAAAAGATGTCTTGCGTGCCGTTTCCGTGGTGCACGTCCCAATCGACGATCAGGACGCGCTCGAGGCCGTGCCGGCGCTGCGCGTATCGCGCGCCAATCGCGATGTGGTTCACGATGCAAAAGCCCATGCCGCGCGTGGGTGTGGCGTGGTGGCCGGGCGGGCGAACCGCGCAAAAGGCATTGCGCGCGCGGCCGGTGACCACGGCGTCCACCGCGTTGAGGACGCCGCCGGTGGCGAGCAGGGCCAGGTCCCACGAGTTGGGCGTAATGTCGGTATCGCCGGTGGTGAGGTGGTGGTATCCGGCGACGATATCGTGTTTGGCGGTTTCGAGATAGTCGGACGTGTGGCACAGCAGCAGCTCCGCTTCGGCCGCCGTGCGAGCGGCGAGCGGATCGAGACGCTCGAGAAGCTTGGCCTTCCGCAAGCCTTCCATTACGGCGTCGAAGCGCTCCGGGCGTTCCGGGTGGTGGACTCCGGCCAGGTGCCCGCGGCAGCGCGGGTCGGCGAAGAGGGCGGTGCCTGGTTGCACGCAGCTATTTTATATGCCGCGGCGATTGCCGTAGAGGTCCACGTGCAAGCGCGGGCTGAAGCGGAAGCCTTCCGATTTGCAGATCTCGGCCAGCCAGACGCCGCGTTCGCGCAACATATCGCGATCGATTCCTTCGGGCATGAGGATGACGCGGGCGGGGTCGGCATGGAGCGCGGCCAGGAGTTGGTGCACGTCCTCTAGGTCTGTCGGCGCGGCAATCACAAATTTCAGTTGGTAGTTGTAGCGCTCCATCAACTGGCCCAAGACGTCGAGATTGATACGGAGCCGGTCATGCTGCGCAGCCCAACTGCCGGCCGGCGTAGAATTGGCGAGCTTGGGACTGATGCTCATCAGATCGCAGGCCACAGGCTTGAAAACGGTGCCGGCGGTTTCCACCGTGATGTGCAGGCCGGCTGCGCGGAGCTGCTCGCAGAGCGGGATGATCTGCGGGGCGATCATCGGCTCGCCGCCAGTGACCACTACGTGACGAGCGGGATGGGCTTTCACCTGATCCATGATCTGGTCGAGCGAAAGATCGACTCCCTCGGGCTCCCAGGACGTGTAAGGCGTGTCGCACCACGCGCAGCGCAGATTGCAGCCGCTGGTGCGGATAAAGAAGGAAGGCACGCCCACCAGCGAGCCCTCGCCTTGCACCGAATAGAACAGCTCAGCGATCTTCAATGCCGGCCTCTTCGAAGCCCTTTCGACGCAGCAGGCACGCATCGCACTGGCCGCAGGGGCGGCCTTCGGGCGTGGGATCGTAGCAACTGTGGGTCAGGCTGAAAGGGACGCCGAGCTTCGCGCCTAATCGCACGATTTCGGCTTTGGAGAGTGCGATCAGGGGTGTGTGAATCTGGACGTGAGTGCGCCCTTCGACGCCGGATTTCGTTGCCAGATTGGCCATGCGCTCGTAGGCTTCGATGAACTCCGGGCGGCAATCGGGGTAGCCGGAGTAATCGAGCGCATTCACGCCGATGAAAATGTCCGAGCTTTCGAGTACCTCGGCCCAGGCCAGCGCGAAGGAAAGAAAAATTGTGTTGCGCGCGGGCACGTAGGTCACGGGGATGCCGTGAGACATGGCCTCGAGCGAGCGGGCCTTGGGTACGGCGATGTCTGCGGTAAGGGCCGAGCCTCCGAAGGCATCGAGCGGGATCTTGACCACGATGTGCCGTTCCGCGCCCAATGCGCGCGCAGTGCGAGCGGCGGCATCGAGCTCGATCTTATGGCGCTGGCCGTAATCGAACGAGAGCGCGCAACAAGAGAAGCCCTCGGCGCTGGCGTACGCCAGACAGGTGGCCGAATCGAGGCCGCCACTCAACAAGCAGACCGCCTTTTTCACTTACTATCATGGTATCTTCCGTGCGCCTCCGGTTTGTCACCGCCACTCCACTCGACGTTCGCCGCGGCAGCGGTACCTATGTGGGAATCCAGGTACTCGCGCGAGCGCTGACTGCCCTGGGGCACACAGTCGTGTTCGAAACACCGCGGATTCATCTGCCGGTATTCACGTTGGAGCGCCTGCTGTTTAACCGAACGCTGCGGCGCTCCGATGCTTTCGATGTGACCGTGGGCTTCGACATGGACGGTTACCGGATTGCGGATGTCGCTTCGCTCAAAGGTGTGATCGCCGATGAGGCGCGATTTGAGCGAGGCCTGACGCGTCTGACCATGGGGATGCAGGCAGCACGCGAGCAGCTGCATGTGCACCGCGCCCGGCTCGTGCTGACAACGAGCCTCTATGCAGCGGGGCGCGCGCAGGAACTCTACGGTTTGGCCACACGGCCTGCCATCGTGCCCGAGCTGATCGATCTCGAGGAATGGCGGCGTACGCTGACGGCGCCTCCCGCGGACTCCCCAAGGTTTACCTTGTTATTCGTTGGCCGCTTCTACCGGCGCAAGCGGCTCGACGTGTTGCTGCGCGCGGCTGCGATCTTGCGCGGCCGCATCCCCGGCTTGGAAGCGCGAATCGTGGGTAACGGCCCTTGTCGCGCCATGCTGCATGCGCTGGCTCGTGAGCTGCGGCTTGAAAGCGTGGTCACCTGGTTAGGTGATGTCTCGCGCGCCGAACTCACCCGCGAGTACAACCGGGCGAGCGTGTTCTGTCTGCCGAGCGTCCAGGAAGGCTTCGGGATTGTGCTGCTGGAGGCGATGGCCGCGGGAAAGCCGATCGTGGCCGCGCGCGCAGCGGCGATTCCGGAAACCGCGCCGCACGCTGTGCTGGTCGAGCCGGAGAGCGCCGAGGATCTGGCCGCGGGAATCGAAGCCCTTCACCACTCGCCGGAGGCTCGGGAGTCACAGGCAGCGGCGGGGCTCGCCTGGGTGGAGCGCTTCGATGCTCCGGGGGTCGCACAGAAGTTTCTCGATACAGTGACGCGCGCGGCTACTTGTATTTCAGTGTGATATTGAAAGTGGCTTGCTGAGCGCCTGGCTCGGACGCGCGAGAAACGACTCCGCCCGCTTGGCCGGCAGCCCCGGGCTGGGCTTTCAGAGCAGCTTGCACACGTGAGAACCGAACCAGGAGTTGACTGGCGCCACCGGCAGGCACCGTGTAGGGCACGGAAGCTTGTAGGGGCTCATTTGCGATGAGCCGCGGGCCGTTGGGATCATCGAGACGCGAGACCGAAAGGAAGCCCGCCATTCTCGATTCGAAGCGGATGACCACTTCGTCGCTTCGTTCGAGCTCCGTCTGTGGGCCGACCTCAGTCAATTCACCGTCTGCCGACTTCGTATACACGGTGTATTGCAGACCCAGACGGGCAGCATCGGCACTACCACCAACGCCTACGAAATTGAGCTCGCGAAACGCGGGGCGAGCCGCCGTCTGAAGGACGGGTTGACTTACCTTGGCGGTCTTCGCTTCGGCGGTCTTCGCTTCCTCCGCGTCAGCACTGAGCGGTTCGGCTAGATTCTGTTTGGCCAATGGGGAAGGAGCAGCCGGAGCTATTGGAGCGGGCGGAGCAGGCGGGGCGGGCGCTGGTGTCCGCGCGAGAGCATCCAATTCTTTCGCGTCCGGCGCCGCAGCCGGAAGTTGTGGAGGAGGTGGAAGCGAAGTTGGCAACGGCGAGCCCGCCACAGGCAACGGTGCTTGAAACGACTTCACCGGCTCGCGGCGGGTTTCCGCAACCACCACCGGCTCGGCCTTCGGCAGCTCATGCCTGGAGAAAACGGCCATCAGGATCATGACTGTCGCGGCGACGACTCCGAAAGCCGGGGCCAACACACGCCGGAACCACGGCACTGGCCGGTTGTCGAGCGCGGCGAGTAGTTGTGCTCGGGCGGCGGAATCTTGCAGCAGCTCACGCAAAGACTCCTCGGCGGCCAGACTCTCGAAAAGCTGCTGATCGTCGAGCGCAGCCGCAAATAGCGTGTCACGCTCGTCCGGAGTCAGAGTGCCGGCAGCGTAACCGCCCAGCAGTTTTTCGATGTCGTCGCGGTTCATCGTTTGCCCTGTTCCCAGTGGCCGCCCATCAGCTCCAGCAGGTTCTTGCGGCAGCGATGGTCCCACGTATACACCGTATTGATGGCGCTGACTCCCATGATCTTCTGGATCTCTGGAAAGGACTTGCCCTGAAGCTTCAGGCGCATCAACTCGCGGCAGCGGTCTCCCAATTGGCTCATGGCGCGGGTGAGCCGTTCCAGCATCTCCTTGCGTTCCACATAATCGGCCGGGCTCGAATCGAGATCCGGCAGGGGAATATCGTCGATCGAGATCTGCGCGGTTTCGCCGCGGCGCACGGCTTTGCGGCGCAGACTCATCATTTTAAAGCGCACAATGCGCAGCGAGAGGGGCAGCAGATCCTCCAGGCGGTCCAGGTGGGAATACTTCTCTTCGAGGAGCATCAGCACCTCCTGCGCCAGGTCTTCGGCGGCGTCCCCCGATGAATGAGATGCCGCGAACCGGACAATCCTTTCACGCAGCTTGGTGAGAACCTCTTCGCGCGACACTGGTCCACCAGTTAAGGCGATCATAACATTGACGTAACAGGGGACCGGAAGGTTGTCGTTGGTTTAGGGCTGCGCCAGCTCGACCAGGACGCCGCCAGGGTCGCGGACGAACCCGACCTTGCCGTTAGGGCCGAGCTGGAGGCTGCCGCCGTGCGTGATCGAAGAGCCGCCGGCGGATTTGACCGCGGCGATGGCGGCGTCGATATCGTGCACCTGGAGGCCGAGGGCGGGGGCGCCGGGGTCGGGAATGCGAGGCGTTTGCGGTTTGCGGTCAACGCTTTTGAATTCGAAGAAGGCCCACGAGACGTTCGTACCAGGGATGGTGGCACTGATGGTGCGGATTTTCGCGCCGGGCGTGCCCAGGTTGTCGGCGGAGTCGGAAGACCAGTCGTTGGTGGTGACCGTGAAGCCGAACCGATCCCGATAGAATGCGGCAGCCTTTTCCGAGTCTGCGACCACCGATCCAAAAGCGGAGCCGATGACTTTGCCGCTGCCCGGTGGCATTCCTTTGGGTTGTGCCAGCTCCACGTAGTATCCGTCGGGGTCCTTTACAGTGACGGCGCGAGAGGCACGGCCCGTACCTGCGACCGGCGCGCCACCGGCGGTGACCACCTCCGCACCGGCTTTCTTAGCGATGGCGAGCGCGGCGTCAATCTCGTCAACGGCCAGCACCAGCAGCGATGCACCCGGATCCTGAATGCGCGGCTTCACCGGGTGTAGCTCCGTGTCCGAAAATTCCGTTACCTCCAACGCGAAGGATGCGTTCGGAATCTTGAGCATTATGTTGCGGAACTTCGTCCCCGCGGGTACGTCCACCAACTTCAGAAGCATTTCCGGGAGCGGATTGGGCTTGCCGAGGGTGCCGCCATTCTCCAGTTCCAAGCCGAGCGCATGGTAGAAGGCGTACGTCCGGTCCAGATCTGCCACGCCGAGTATGTACTTCGTCAGGCGGATGGCGTTGGGAGTGGCGGATTGGCCGTGGGCCAGGGTGGCGAGGAGCAGGCCAGCGATGATGGAGAATGGGCGCATATGCAGCGAGGATAGCATGGAGGTTTTCACAGGCCGGGAGGCCTGTGCCACGTAGCACAGGCCTCCCGGCCTGTGTGCTTAACGCTGATTTGCCTTGAGTACCTTTTTCCGTAACCGGATCGATTGCGGGGTCACTTCCACATATTCATCGTCACGGATGAATTCGATGGCTTGTTCGAGATTCAGGATGCGTGGGGGCACCAGGCGGATGGCTTCGTCCGCGGTGGAGGCGCGCATATTGGTCAGCTTCTTTTCCTTGACGATGTTGACGTCCAGGTCCCTCTCGCGCGCGTTCTCGCCCACGACCATTCCTTCGTAAACTTCCGTGCCCGGGGACACGAAGATCTCGCCGCGCTCCTGAAGGTTGAAGGTAGCGTAGCCGGTTACCTTTCCCGGACGGTCTGCCACCAGCGAGCCGGTGGGCCGCGTGGGGATGTCGCCTTGCCAATCGATGTAGCCGTGGAAGAGCGAGTTCATGATGGCGGTGCCGCGCGTATCGGTAAGGATTTCGCTGCGCAGGCCGATCAGGCCGCGGGAGGGCACGTGGAACTCCAGGCGCACGCGGCCGGAGCCGTGGTTGATCATCTTCGTCATCTTGCCCTTGCGCTGGCCCAACTTTTCGATCACTACACCCAAAAAGTTTTCAGGGCAGTCGATGACCAGGAGCTCGAGAGGCTCCTCGATTTTGCCATTCCTGCTGCGGGTGAGGATTTCGGGCTTGCCCACCGCCAGTTCATAGCCCTCGCGGCGCATCATCTCGATGAGGATGGCGAGTTGCAGTTCCCCGCGGCCCATCACCTTGAAGGTGTCATGGCCCAACTCTTCCACGCGGATGGAGACATTGGTAAGCAGTTCCTTATCGAGCCGCTCCCGGAGATTGCGCGATGTCACCCATTGGCCCTCCCGGCCGGCAAACGGCGAGGTGTTGATGGTGAAGGCCATGGCAATGGTGGGCTCGTCAATGTGCACATGGGGCAGCGGTTGTGGGTTTTCCGCATCCGTAACCGTTTCGCCGATCGTGATGCCCTCGACGCCCGCAATCGCCAGGATGTCGCCGGGCCGCCCGATGGTTTCATCCACGCGCTTGAGGCCTTCGAACGAATAGAGCTTGGTGATCTTGGTGTTATGGAATGTGCCATCGCGCTTGGCGATGGCCACGGTGTCGCCGTAACGCAGGGTGCCGTTGAAAACGCGGCCAATTCCGAGGCGGCCGAGATAGTCGCTGTAATCCAGATTGGCGATCAGCATCTGAAGCACACCTTCCGGTTCGCCGGCGGGAGGGGGGATGTGCTCGATGACGGCATCGAATAGCGGGCGGAGATCGGTGGAAGGATCGTCCATTGTGCGCTTGGCCACGCCGGTTTTGGCAACGGTGTAGAGAACCGGAAAGCTCAGCTGATCTTCGGTGGCGTCGAGGTCGATGAACAGATCGTAGACTTCGTTGAGGACTTCCTGCACGCGCGCGTCCGGCCGGTCGATCTTGTTGATTATGACTACCGGCGGCAAGTGAGCCTCCAGGGCTTTGCTGAGCACGTAGCGCGTCTGCGGCAGCGGGCCTTCGCTCGCATCCACGAGGAGCATGACGCCATCCACAATTTTGAGCGCGCGCTCCACTTCGCCGCCGAAATCGCTGTGGCCGGGAGTATCGACGATATTGATCTTGACGCCGTGGTAGCGGATCCCCGTGATCTTGGCGAGGATGGTGATGCCGCGCTCGCGTTCGAGCTCGTTGGAGTCCATGACGCGCTCGACATGTTCCTCATGGGAGCCGAAGATGCCGCTCTGGTTGAGCATGGCGTCGACGAGCGTGGTTTTCCCGTGGTCGACATGCGCGATGATCGCGATGTTGCGGATGGATGTGTTGGTGGTTTTCATTCAGTAGGTTGTTCCAGTGGGGCAGACGATCGTTTTTTGTCGTCTGCGTCTTCGCTCGAAGCCGGCGGGCGACGAAAGGCGATCGACGGCCCCACGTTGGAAGACAAAGATGCCGCTCTGGTTGTCGACATGCGCGATGATTGCGATGTTGCGGATGGATGCGTTGGTGGTTTTCATTCCGTGGTTTGTTCCAGTGGGGCAGACGATCGTTTTTTGTCGTCTGCGTCTTCGTTCGAAGCCGGCGGGCGACGAAAGGCGATCGACCGCCCCACGGTGCACTTCAAGGGAGCAGAGGTTTTACTATGCGTCAGTTGCTTCATCGAGGATTTTCCAGATACGGTCGATCCACTGCTCGTGCTCTGGCTTCATCAGGACGGAGCGCAGGCAGTGGATCTCGGATTGAGGATCGCCGAAAAACGCGCCGGGCAACCGTGCCATAGCCAGGTGCAGATTGCGGCGCGCGGCTTCCTGAAAGATGCGGTCGGCCGAGCCGGTCTTTGGAGCCCACACGACGATGTCGAGCTGCGGCGCAAACGGCACGCGAAAACGCGAATCTTGCTGCAAGCGGGCGTGCAAGGCCAGCGCCGCCCGGCGGCACGCGGACATGCCGTTTGCAAACGCTCCGCCGCGCACGAGCGGCAGCAGGCGCATGGTAGCCCACAGCGCGACCGCCGAAGCTCCGGGGCGCGAGCATTCGAGCGAGATTTCACCCAGATGCAATTGATCCGACGAAAAGTAGGTCGCCGGGGAATCGTGCTTGTAGAGCGTGCCCACGGCCGGGTCGCGGAACAACACGCAACCGCAGCCGTATGGTTGGAGGCCGTGCTTGTGGGGGTCGATGACGATGGAATCGGCTTCGGCGACGCGATCGAACGCGGCACGAGCTTCGGGCCCGAGATTGTCGGCCAGCGTGAAGTATCCGCCATACGCGGCATCAATGTGGACGCGAAATCCGTAACGTTTCTGTAGCGCCAGAATCTCGGGCAAGGGGTCTACCGACCCGGTGGCGGTGGTTCCCAGCGTCGCCACCACGCAGCCGATATCGCCCACCTTGAGTTGCTCCTCGAGTGCGTTCAGGTCCATACGGCCCCGGCAATCGGTGGCAATCTTGGTGAACGGCAGTTGCAACACGCTGCTGATGCGCTGGTGCGTGTAGTGCGATTGCGTGGACGCCGCGATCTTTTTGCCGGCATGGAGCCGGCCCGCCACCCACAGGCCCTCCAGGTTGGCCATGGTGCCGCCGCCGGTGAGATGACCCAGGTGCTCCCGCCAACCGAACATGCTTGCGATTTGCGCCACGGCCTCGCGTTCCATGGCGGTGCTGGCGCGACCGCCATCGAGGGCGTGGTTATTGGGGTTGATCCAGGTGGCCAGTGCATAGGCGGCGCGCGCGACGGGGTGCGGCGGTTTCAGCATCTGGCCGGCGTAGAGCGGATGGAAGTACGGATAGTTGTCGCCCAGATGCCCGGCGACTTCCGCGAGCACCGCATCCATGCGCGGCGCCGCGGGGGTTTCCAAATCCGGCAGGGCGGTGAATTCGCGTTCCAGCGCTTTCACGGCTGCGCCGAGCGCGGCCAAGGTTTGCGTTTCGAGCATCACTCCTCGTGTAGAGCGTCCATCGGGTCGAGGCGCGCGGCTATACGCGCCGGATAGAGCCCGGCCAGCACGGTGACACACCACACCAGAAGAAGCGCGCCTGCCAACAGCGTAACAGGGGGATGAAACTGGATGGTCCAGCCGAAGCTCTGCTTGTTGACTACAAATATCAATAGTAACGAAAGCGCGAAGCCCAGTGCCAATCCCACCAGCGCGGCCAGGGCGCCGAGCATGCCGGCCTCCACCAGAATCATGCCGCGGAGTTGGCCCGAGGAAGCGCCCAGATAGCGCAGCAAGCCGAGCTCGCGGCGGCGATCCAGCACCAGGGCGAGCAGCGAATTAGCTGCGCCCAGCATGGCCACGATGATAGCGACGGCCTCCAGAGCCCAGGTGATCGCGAAGGTGCGGTCGAACACGATGATGGCGTTGCGGCGCAGTGCCTGGTTGGGGACTACGAGGATCCCGAGGCCCGCGGCGCGCTGCTGGATGGTGTGCTGCGCTTCGACCGCGTCGGCTCCGGGTTCCAGATACACCGCGGCATTGGTGGGCGGTTGTGTGGGTAGATACCGGAGAAGCGTGGATTGGTCGAGCAGCACGAAGCCCTGGCTGCTGGAGTAGTCGAAGTAGATGCCCGCAACCGTGACAGTCACGTTACGCGCGCCGAGCGGGAGCGAGAGGTGGTCGCCGGCGCGGACCCCGTGCCGATTGGCGAACGGCTCGCTGACGATCGCGCGGTCGCGGCCGGGAAGCGAGCGCAGGATCGCATCGCGGTTTTCGCCCGGCAGGAAGCGCAGGCGGCCATAGCGGCGGACGATGTCGAGGTTGCCCGCGCCTAGAGTGACGCGGTCGCCGTGATAGTGGAATTCGAGCGCATGAAAGAGGTCGACCGCGGCCACGTGCGGAATGGATGCAAGGATCGAAGCAACCTGCGGAGGCAATGGTGGATACTGATCGGCCGGGCCACCGACGGCGCGGCGCACGTACAAATCCGCGCGCAACTGCGTATCGAGCCAAAGGGTCACGGTCTCGCGGAAACTGCCCACCATGATGCCTACGCTGGCCATCATGGCAATGGCGGTGGCCAGCGCTGCGACGACTACCGACGAGCGCGACAGCGAACCGGCCAGGCTGCGTCCAGCCAGCAGGCTCTCGGCTCGGCGCTTGAGCGCGAAACGTGAGGAACGGTTCACCGCCAGGACGATGGCCGGCGCCGCGAACGCGGCGGCAGACACCGCCAGCAGGGCTGCGGCATAACCGCCCACGGGCTTGCCATCGAGGGGGGCGGCTTGCGATGCGATCGCCGCCAGAACGGCCAGCACCCCCGCAAACAGTAAATGGCGGCGCCAATGCAAGCGCGCACGATGTTCGTGCGCGCCGCGGCCCATCGCTTCGCTCGGGGAAACCTGCATGGCCTCGCGCGCGGGCGCCAGCGCGGACAGGAGCGCGGTCAACATTCCGGCGATGATTCCCACCAAAGCCTCGCTGATGGAGAGTTGCACGGGCGTAGGCCGGCTGGTGGTATAGAGCGCGTTAACCGTAACCGCAATCAGCCCGACGGTTCCACCGGCCAGAACGCGTCCCAGCGCCACCCCCAGTGCCGCTCCGGCAAGGCCGAGCACCTGCGCTTCCGCCAGGAACAATCCCAGAACGGCCGCACGGCTCGCGCCCAGCGCTCGAAGGGTGCCGATCTCAGCGCGGCGGCGAACCACACTCACCGAGATGGTGTTGTAGATCAGGAATGCGCCGACTACCAGAGAAATGTAGCTGAGCACGCGTAGGTTCCAGCGGAAGGCGCGCAGCATTTTCTGGTTCTCTTCGTTACGCGCGCCGGGTTTTTCGAGGATGTAAGCCGGCGGCAGCAGCTGGCGAATGGCCGCTTCTACCCGCTCCGGATCCTCGCCGGGGCCAACCGTCACGTCGATCCGGTCCAGCCTGCCGTAATGCTGGAGAGCGTGCTCGGCGGCCGCGATGTCGATGGCCACGAACTCGGCGGGGCCGGCGTCGGCCAGACGCGCTACGCGGAACTGGCCAAAGGGAAGCCCTATCCGTGCGTGCAGGCCGGTCCCTAGGCGCCGCGCCAGAGCGGCCGAAACGACCGCGGAGTCCTCGGGTGCTCCAGCAAGATCGAGTCCGTAGAGCGTCACGGAACCCACGCCTGGGATTTCGACCTGGGTCTCGATGACCGGCGCAAAGTGCGCGTCGACGGGAAGGGAAGCCAGCCGTCCGATCCACGATTCCTCGATTCCGCCGTTGGCCACGATATCGAGGTCGGTTCTTCCGGCCAGTGTTTCAACGGACGAGCGGAACGAGCCGGTGGCAGCGTCTCCGGCCAGATCGATCGCGACCACCACCGCAACACCCAGGGCGACGGCGCCGATGGTGAGAAGAGTGCGCAGCACGTCGCGGCGTAGAGGGCGCAGGATGAGAGTGCGAAGGAGCTTCAAGTTAACCCCGCCGCTCGCGCGAACACCGTATCAGTGGCTTGATACATCTCTCCCAATCCATAGTAATTGCAAGCCGTACGGGATTCGCTACGGTAGCGAACTGGAAATCGCCGGGTGCGGACGGCTAACCTCATAATGATGAAGCGAAGAACTGTTCTGGGCGGCGCGGCGTTGCTCGCCGGCGCGGCCGTTTCGAAAGCTGCCACAGAGGCCACGGCTGCTACGCCTCAAGCCGTTTCGACCAACGCGAACTATAGCGGTCCCGCCCGGACATCAACGCCTGCCGACACGGTAGTGGAGACGAACGCGGGCAAAGTCCGCGGCTATCTGCGAAACGGGATTTACAACTTCCGCGGAATGCCCTACGGCGATACGACCGAAGGCGCCAACCGCTTTCTGCCGCCGCAAAAACCTAAGCCATGGCCGGGTGTGTACAACGCGCTGGGCTACGGATCGGTGTGCCCGCAAGGCGCCAACCCGCAGTGGAAACAGCCGGAGTGGGTGTTCCTTCACAATTGGGACAACGGGATCACCGGTGAAGACTGTTTGCGCGTGAACGTGTGGACGCCCAGCTTCCGGGGTTCGACCAGGCGGCCCGTTATGGTATGGCTGCACGGCGGCGGATGGTCGGGCGGTTCGAGCCAGGAGCTGCCCTCGTACGACGGCGAGAATATCAGCCGCCGCGGCGACATCGTCCTGGTTTCCGTGAATCACCGGCTGAACCTGTTTGGCTTCACGAACCTGGCGGGGGTGGGCGGCGAAAGATACGCCGCTTCGGGGAACGTGGGGCTGCTCGATCTGATCGCCTCGCTCGAGTGGGTTCGCGACAACATCGCCAACTTTGGCGGGGACCCCGGCAACGTCACCGTGTTTGGCCAATCGGGCGGCGGTTCCAAGGTATGTCATTTAATGGCGAGCCCTTTGGCGAAGGGCCTGTTCCATAAGGGCATTGTGCAGAGCGGGCCCACGATGCGCAGCGGGCCGGTGGAAGCGTCGCTCAAAACAGCCTCCGCTTTTCTTGGGCAGCTCGGGTTGACCGCCTCTACGCTCGAGAAGATTCACACGCTTCCCTATGCACATTTGCAGGAGGCGTACGTGGCTTCGGCGCCATCGAGCGGCGGATTCATTAACTCCGGGCCGGTGATGGATGGAAAGATTGTGGCGTCTCATCCCTTCGATCCCGTGGCCACGCCGCTCGGGGCGAACATTCCTCTGCTGATCGGCAATAACAGCCACGAGATGGTCAGCATCGCCATGAGCAATCCAAAATACGAGGACATGAGCGAGGCGGAGCTGAAAGAGCTCCTGGCAAAGCCTCTGGGCGATCGCGCCGATCGAGTCATCCGGGCATTTCGGAACGAGTACCCGAATGCGAAGCCGGTGGACCTGCACGGGCGCATCAGTTGTTGGAACGGTTTCATGGGCGCGCCCACGCTCAAGCTGGCCGAGATCAAAGCGGCGCAGCCCGCGGCCGTATATCGATATGTGTTCAGCTGGTGTACGAAGGCGCTCGATGGGCGGCCCAGAGCCTATCACTGTGCTGAATTGGCTTTCGCATTCGACAACATCGACCGCTGCGCGAACGCTACTGGCGGCGGGCCCGAGGCGCGCGCATTGGCTGCGAAGGTGAGCCAGGCATGGATCAACTTTGCGCGCAACGGCAATCCCAACCATTCCGGGCTGCCGAACTGGCCGGCACTGAAGCCGGGCCAACTCAATACCATGGTCTTCGATACGACGCCAAAAATGGTAGTGGATCCGGATCGCCAAGGCCGGCTCGCGATAGAAGGCAAGGCCTGACGCGCGCGCGGCGCGGTATCATACCCCCTTGAACACAGGTCGGTGGAGGGAGCACGAATGAAAAACCCCAATCGCCACGTCCGCGAGTTTGCTGGGTTGGCGATATTCCTGGCGCTCGCCGCGGCGCTATTGCCGGTTCGGGCACAGAAACGATCGGACACGCCAAGCCGGCCGTGGATGGACAAAAGCTTGTCCCCGGACCGGCGGGCGGACCTGGTGATCGAGCAAATGACGCTCGACGAAAAGATCCAGTTGGTCCACGGCGTCGGCATGCCCAGGCCCTCGGATCTTGGCCAGGCATCCGAAGTGAACCGGCTCCGTTCCAACGGAGGCGCAGGTTTTATCCCTGGAATCGAGCGGCTGGGGATACCCGACTTGCAGATGGCCGACTCCGCCTATGGAGTCACGCGCGGGGCTGCCAAGGGCCGCTACTCGACGGCCTTACCCTCCGATCTGGCCGGCACCGCGACCTGGGATCAGAAGTTGATGTACGAATATGGGTCGCTGATCGGACGGGAGCTGCGCGCTCAGGGGTACAACATGTCGCTCGGAGGCGGTGTGAACATCACGCGCGAACCGCGCAATGGGCGCAACTTCGAGTATCAGGGTGAAGATCCGATCCTGGCCGGCAAGATGGTGGCCCAGTTCATCCGCGGCATCCAGGATCAAGGAGTGATCGGCGACATTAAGCACTATGCACTCAACGATCAGGAGACGGGCCGATCAATCGGCGATGCCAGGCTCGATCGGCGTTCGATGCGGGAAACCGACTTGCTGGCTTTCGAGATCGGAGTCAAAGAAGGGAACCCCGGCGCCGTGATGTGTTCCTACAATCGCATCAACGGCGATTATGCGTGCGAAAACAGCTACACGTTGAATGATGTTCTGAAGAAGGCCTGGGGATTCAAAGGTTGGGTGGTCTCCGATTGGGGCGGTACTCACAGCACGGCGAAAGCCGCCATCGCCGGACTGGACCAGGAGATGCCTGGTTCCAACTTTTTTGGTCCGGCTCTGAAGACGGCCGTGGAAGGCGGCGAGGTTCCTTTAGCCCGGCTCAACGATATGGTTCACCGCATTTTGCGGACGGAATTTGCCGCGGGCATCATCGACAATCCACCAGCGACCAAAGTTCCTGACGTTGAGGCGGGTCTGGAGTTGGCCCAACGCGTGGCGGAGCAGGGAATTGTGCTGCTGAAAAATGCCAACGCGCAGTTGCCGTTGAACGCTTCGGCTCTCAAATCGATTGCGGTGATTGGATCGCATGCCGACGTGGGCGTACTGTCGGGCGGCGGTTCGGCGCAGGTGGATGCGCCGGGAGGCAACGCGGTCCCGCCCGCCCCTACAGATTCGGAAATCATTCCGGGATTGGGCCGCGGGGCGACCTGGTATCCCTCGGCTCCGCTGAAAGCGATTCGCGCCCGCGCATCCAAGGCTAAAGTCGATTACGATTCCGGGACTGACCCTGCGTCGGCCGCGAGGCTGGCTAAATCCGCGGACGTCGCCATTGTCTTCGTGAACCAGCCGGCGAGCGAAGGCCGCGATCTGCCGAGCCTGTCGCTGCCGGGCGGAGAGGACGCGCTGGTAGCCGCAGTTTCAGCTGCCAATGCGCATACGATCGTTATGCTCGAGACGGGCGGCCCGGTCACGATGCCGTGGATCGACGGGGTAAGCGCCGCGGTCCAGGCGTGGTTCCCTGGAATCCGCGGCGCCGAAGCGATCGCGCGGATTCTGTTCGGCGATGTCAATCCTTCGGCCAAGCTGCCGGTCAGCTTTGCCAAATCGGAAGCGGATCTGCCGCACCCCAAGATTTCGGGGATAGACCTTGCACCCAAGGTCGTCAACGGCCGGACACAGTGGCCGCCTTTTGAGGTGGACTACACCGAGGGCCTCAAGGTCGGCTATAAGTGGTTCGATGCCGAGGACAAACAACCGCTATTCGCTTTTGGGCACGGACTCTCGTACACGAGTTTTGAGTACTCCGGCCTAAAGGTGACGGGTAAAGAGGTGGTGTTCACGCTGAAGAATACGGGCAAACGCGCGGGAGCCGAGATTGCTCAGGTATACGTCAGCCTGCCCCCAGCGGCGAAGGAGCCGCCGCGCCGGCTGGTAGCTTGGGACAAAGTACAACTGGCGCCCGGCGAATCGAAGACCGTCACATGCAAACTCGATCCGCAGTTTCTATCGATTTTCAATGTGGACAAGAACGATTGGGAACTGCTGGCCGGCGATTATCGAGTATTTGTTGGCGGGTCTTCGCGCAGCGCGCCGCTGACTGGAACAGTGAAGGAACCATAGTCAGCAGGGAGTAACCGATCGTTAGTCTCCAGCCAACTTAAGAACGTTAACGCCCTCGACAGCCGCTTCTTTGCTGACGTAGCCTACAGCATTTTTGGTTTTCTTGACGTAAGATACGACGTTTTCGTCGCCCTCGACGATGCGAGGCATCCCCCCGGTCCCGGTGAACATCTGTTGCCGGTAGTAAGTCCAAAGCGCGCTTGCGTTCATTCCCAGCGTTTCGTTGGCGAAGGCTTGATGGGCAGCGCCGAGCTTCTGCATGATCGGCTCGACGTGCCCGCATTTTTTCAAAGAAGTGGAGGTTCGCAGGTATACACTGCGCAATTCATCCACTGTGACGTTAGTCAGCCCCAAGCTGGGATTGGCGATAACGACGAAGTCTGCGGCTGAGGCTCCGGAACTCAAAACCAGGAGTAGCGCGCCAAGCCACCGCCACGAGCTCTTAATCATGAAATACTCCATATCGCGCCTTAGAACTGAAACCCAGCGCGAATCAGAAGCAGCTTCGTTTTAGGAACGAGCCCATTTGGATTCGCTTCTGAGTAAAAGCCGCGCAGCGCCCAGTCGTTCCCGTATCCGGCGAAGAAATGCCCCTCGGTCTTGACGTAGAAGTGAGAGCCAAATTCGTACTTAGCCGTCACGGCGCGATCTCGAATGAGGTTGTCCGTTGAATCGTAACTGCAGTCGCTTCGGTAGCCAGAAAAGTATCCGCCCAGTGAGAGCCCCCTGGTGGCCTGATAGGTCACCGACGCATAGGCGCCCAGATCGGAATAGTCTTCCGCGATATCGTCGGCGTATTGTGGGCTTGCTGTTGAACTATAGGCTGTCCTCTCCACGTCCACGGTGCGGCGGATCTCCGCCTCCCAGCGCCATTTTCCTCTGGAGTACCTGACAAAGTAGTTCGTCAGGTGCGCTTTCGGATCTACGTCGGCGGACCAATCCCGGTTGCCATCCGGGTACTGAGCCCAGAACGTCCAATTCATTAGCTGGTAGGAAGCACCTACCATCAAGCCGCGAACCGGAGTGTACCAACGTATATCCGCACCTCGCTGCGTTCCGAAGACGGACATCGGTGAATCGCTGGCAAAGTGGTTGCCGTCATAGGGGTCTTCCACATACTTGCCGACATAGATTGTGTATGCTATTCGGCCGATTTTGCCCGGCGCGATCTCGCCGTAAATGTCAGCGCCGCGGTGAGCCAGGGTCGACGCCATGGTGTCGCGAGGATATAGCGCGGCAGGCAGAAGTGCAAAAGTCTGCAGCATTTCCATATCCTGGGTGTCGGAGTAAAGGCCCAACTTTGTCTTGACCTGACCGGCACGGATCCCGAGCCACCGCTTTGCCTGATAATCCAGCAGGGCCCAATCGAGACGCGGGTGTGGCCCGCCCAACTGGCCTATTTGGTAGGCGGAAACCTGGGCGCCGATCCGCAGATTGTCCCGCAGCGACGTACTGGCATTGATCCCGCCATCCCGCAGAGCGAAGCTTCCGGCGGTGGTGTCCATCGTCAAATAGTTGTTGCCGGATGAGTATGCGAATCCCTGGGAATACCAGCCGTGGAAATCGATCGCATGATCCGCGATCTTCAGTTCTTGAGCCTCCGCCCGTTCGGTCCACAGCAGCAACGCTAGAACCGCAAGACAGCCCGCAGACCAGTTCTTCTTACTCATACGACTTGCCACAAGGAGTTCATCGGCACAATTGACAAGAAGCAATAGACCGGGCACGGATGGGTCGACGCTGTAGCGATACGGCCATTTGGCGATAAGCTTGTCCAGGGAGTTCGCTTGGAAGTCTACCTGGTCGACGGTACGTATGAGTTGTTCCGGCACTACTATGCCGTGCCGTCAGCACGCGATCGGGACGGCCTGGAGGTGGGGGCGGTCCGCGGCGTGCTGGCTTCGTTGTTGGGCATGGTCAAAGGCGGCGCCACGCACATCGCCGTGGCCACTGACCACGTGATCGAGTCCTTCCGTAACGGGCTCTGGCCGGGCTACAAAACCAGTGAGGGCGTCGAACCGGACTTACTCGCGCAGTTTCCTTTGCTGGAACAGACGCTCTCGGCGGCCGGCATCGTCGTCTGGCCGATGGTCAAGTTCGAGGCGGATGATGCTCTCGCCGCTGCGGCCGTGGCGGCTGCTCGCGACGAGCGTGTCGAGCGCGTGGTCATTTGCACGCCGGACAAAGATCTTGCGCAATGCGTCCGCGGAAGCCGCATCGTCCAGTTGAATCGCCGTACGCGCACTACGATTGATGAATCCGGCGTCGTCCAGAAATTTGGTGTTCACCCAGAGTCGATCCCCGATTACCTGGCGCTGGTCGGGGACTCGGCCGATGGATATCCGGGCTTGCCAGGCTGGGGAGCGAAGTCGGCAGCCGCCGTTCTAAGCAAATTTGGCCATCTCGAATCGATCCCTGCCGACTGGCGCGAATGGGGCGTGAACGTAGCCAGCCCGCGGGCGCTGGCCGATACGCTGTCGTCGGAGCGCGAGCACGCGTTCCTGTTTCGAACCCTTGCCACGCTGCGCACGGATATACCACTCTTCGGGAGCGTGGACGAATTGCAATGGAACGGGCCAACCCCAGAGTTTACGGCTTTGGGCGCGCGATTCGACGCAGCAATCGCCGGAGCGAAACGCGGCCGGGCGAGTGAGTAACGTATCACGCGGTGTTGTAGAATCTGGAGAACCTATGCACTGCGATCGGCGAACATTTTTGGCTGGGCTGGGCGCGGCTGCGCTGGTGCGGCCGCCACGCGCCGCGGAACCGTCGGGGCGCGTCGATATCCACCACCACATGTTTCCCCCGGATTACACGGCGGCCATAGTGGCGCGAGGGCAAGCGCCTTCGCCAGCCTGGTCGCCGGCGCGGTCTCTGGAGGAAATGGACCGCGGCGGGATCGCCACGGCTGTGCTATCTCTCTCGCCGCCCAATGTGGTGTTTCCGGATGCTGCGTTCGCCCGCCAACTCGCACGCACAGTGAACGAGTACGGAGCGAAGATGGTCAAGGACTATCCCGGGCGCTTCGGTTTGTTTGCTGTGCTCCCGTTTCCGGATGTCGACGGCAGCCTCCACGAAATCGAATATGCCCTGGACACGCTCAAGGCTGATGGCATCGGGCTCATGACCAGCTACGGCGGCCAGTGGTTGGGCGATGCCGGATTCGCGCCGGTCTGGGAGGAACTCAACCGGCGCAAGGCCGTGGTCTACACGCACCCGCTCACGCCGGCGTGCTGCGGCAACCTCAAATATGGCGTTCCCGCCGCCGATATCGAATGGGCCACCGATACCACCCGCACGGTCGCCAGCCTCGTGTTTACCGGCACCGCGGCGCGCTTTCCCGAGATCCGCTGGATCTTCTCGCACGGCGGCGGCACCATGCCGTTTCTGTTGAGCCGCTTTCTGTATGAAGAGAAAACGATGAAGGAGAAAGACCAGCGCCTGCCGCGCGGTCTGATGTACGAATTGCGGAAATTCTATTACGACACGGCGCAGGCCAATCACCCGGGCGCCCTGGCCGCGCTGTTGAAGATCGTCACGCCGGCGCAGATGTTGTTTGGCACCGACTATCCCTACCGAACCGCCGCGGAGGTCATCTCGGGGTTGGAGGCGCAGCAGTTCGCAGCCAATGATCTACGTGCGATCGAACGCGACAACGCGCGCAAGCTGCTTCCACAACTCAAGGCCTGACTCTGTGCCCCGGTTCGCTATTGTCCTGACAACTGTTCTGTGCCTGGCGCCCTCAGCCCGCGCGATTGAACTGCGCATCCAGTTCGCCGCGCTCGAACGCATGCTCGCCGATCAGGTCTTCCAGCAGGATGGCCGCCGGTATGTCCACAACGATCAGACCAACAAGTGCAACTTCGCCTATCTTGAGAAGCCACATGTCCAGGGCCAGGACGGTAAGCTGCGCATGCGCGCCCGGTTTACCGGGCGGTCAGCGCTTAATATGTTTGGCAAGTGCGTTGGGTTGGGCGATGCCTTCGACGTCATCATTACCGCGCTGCCGCAGTACAAGGATGGCAACATCGGACTCAACGACGTGAAGGCCGTGCCCGACGGCCACACCGGTTATTACATTCGCCGCGTCTGCGAGGCGCTCACCAACAGCTTGTTGCACAGCTTTCGTTATCCGGTGGCGACGGCGGCGAAGAGCCTGTTGGAAGACCCTGGCACGCAGAAGTCGTATCCGCGCGAGTTGGGTGACTTCCATGTGACAGATATCCGGGTTACGAACGACGCGCTGGTGCTGGTAATCGATTTCGCGCTGACGGTGAAGTAGCCAAGTGGGGCGGGCCTTCCGGCAGCCCGGAAGGGCTGGCCCCACATATCGCTTTCACAAGTAGTTACTCGATGGCTTGAATCCGCCCGTCCCGCAGATGCACCACTCGCCCCGCGATCGCCGCCGTTTCGGCGCTGTGCGTGGCCATCAAAACGGTAGCGCCGAACCTCTCCGCGCTCTCGCGCAGGAGCGCCAGCACCTGTTCGCCGCTGGCCGTATCCAGATTGCCGGTGGGTTCGTCGGCCAGTAGCAGTTCCGGGGAGTGCACCAACGCCCGCGCGATGGCGACGCGCTGCATCTGCCCGCCCGAGAGTTGATAAGGCAGAGACGCGGCCTTGTCCTCGAGCCCTACCCAGCGCAAACGGTCGCGGGCGGCTTCCGTCGCGCCCGAGCGCCGGGCCAATAATAGCGGCAACTCGACATTTTCCAGAACGCTCAGTGTCGGCAAGAGCTCGAAGAATTGAAAGACGAAGCCCACGCGCTGGCGCCGCAGGGCGGTGAGGTCCGATTCTGAGAGCGAAGAAGTGGAACGCCCATCGATCAGCACCGCGCCCGCCGTGGGGAAATCGATGGCGCCCGCCAGATTTAGCAGCGTGGTCTTGCCGCAACCGCTGCGCCCCATGACTGCCGTAACGGTGCCGGAATCGAGGGCCAGCGAGATTTCGTGAAGCACTTCGAGCGGCTGGCCGCCGTTTTGATAGGTCTTCGAGACGCGGCGGAGCTCCAGGCGTGGCGGCACTCTACTATTTTAGGTTGCACACCGCAAAAAACAATTTGCACTTTTTCTGTTTTCTGTTATTCTATGGTTGCTCTGGCCACTAAAAACCCGCGCCGGGAGAATGGATACTGCCGCACCTAGCATCCTGACTCGCGACGAGATGGAATCCAGGCGTCTGCTCGCCGCCCAGGAACTACAGAGGGGACTCTCACAATCACAAGTAGCCCGGAAGTTCGGCGTAAGCCGCACGACCGCCTCCCGGTGGTGCCGTGCATTAAACGGCAAGGGCGTGGAGGGGCTGCGAAAACGGAGGGCGCCAGGCCGCCCCAGCCGCTTGAATGCGGAACAACTGCGAGGCGTCGGCGAGGTCTATCACGCCGGCCCTAGGGCTGCCGGTTTTGACACCGACGTGTGGACCACGGCCCGCTTCGCCGATGCGATCTTTGCGCGTTTCGGCGTGCGCTACGACCCGGACCACGTAGGGCGCATCATGCACCGTCTGGGTCTGCGCGAACGCAGTCGTACGCGCAAACAGGGCGCGGGCTACGGCTCGCCGTATTCGCCGAATACCGTCCTGAGCCGGTCGGAAGTCTCGCCCACAGTGGTGTAGCAGGCGGCGGCATCTAGTATCGGAGGCATCAGGTTGCCACCGGTGCGCGCGGCGTGCTCCAGTGCGTCCAGCCGCTCGTTGACTGCCGCTTGGCTGCGTGAGGCGCGCACCTGGCGCAACCGTTCGATCTGTGCGCGCTCGAGTGAGGCGTCGAGATGGAGCGGGGGAATCTTGTGGCCCTCATCCATTTGAAATCGGTTCACTCCGACGATGATCTGTTTACCTGTTTCCACGCTGCGCTGGTAGGCGTACGCGGCGGTCTGGATCTCGTTTTGAACGAAGCCGGTTTCGATGGCGCGCAGGGTGCCGCCCATGCTGTCGATGGTCTCCAGGTAGGCGAGCGCGTTGTGCTCGATCGAATCGGTGAGCGCTTCGATTGCCTCGCTGCCGCCGACGGGGTCGGTGGTGTTTGCCACGCCACTCTCGTAGGCGATGATTTGTTGTGTCCGGAGGGCGAGGCGGGCCGATTCTTCGGTGGGCAATCCCAGCGCTTCGTCGCGAGAGTTGGTGTGCAGCGATTGCGTGCCACCCAGCACCGCAGCCAGTGCCTGGACGGCGGTACGGACAATGTTCACGTCCGGCTGTTGAGCCGTCAGCGAAGAGCCTGCGGTCTGCACATGGAAACGCAACATCATCGAACGCGGGTCTTTGGCGCCGAACCGGTCGCGCATCAGGCGCGCGTAGATGCGGCGGGCGGCGCGAAACTTGGCGATCTCCTCGATGAACCCGTTATGCGAGTTGAAGAAGAAGGAAAGGCGGGGCGCAAAGACATCGATATCGAGCCCCGCCTCGAGTGCCGCCTGGATGTAGGCGGTGGCGTTAGCGAACGTGAAGGCCAATTCCTGAACCGCTGTCGAGCCGGCTTCGCGGATGTGATATCCGCTGATCGAGATGGGGTTCCATTCGGGCATTTCACAAGCCGCCCAGGCGAAGATATCGGTGATAATGCGCAGGGCTGCACGCGGCGGATAGATATAGGTGCCGCGCGCGATGTATTCCTTCAGAATGTCGTTTTGGATGGTGCCGGAGAGCTTTTTCGGATCAGCGCCCTGCTGCCGCGCGGCGAGCGCGTAGTACGCCAGAAGAATCGCGGCTGTAGAGTTGATCGTCATCGACGTGGACACATCCTGCAGAGGAATGCCACGAAACAGAATTTCCATGTCGGCCAGCGAGGAAATGGCTACCCCTACGCGGCCCACCTCGCCCTCCGCCAGACGATGGTCGGAATCGTAGCCCATTTGCGTGGGAAGGTCGAAGGCCACCGAGAGCCCGGTCGTGCCTTGGGAGAGCAGATAACGATATCGGCGATTGCTATCCTCGGCGGTGCCAAATCCGGCATACTGCCGCATGGTCCACAAGCGGCGCCGGTACATGTCCGGATAGATACCGCGGGTATAGGGGAACTCGCCGGGTGGCTCCCGCTTGCCGCTCATGACCGCGAGATCTTACGGGCGCGCCGGAACGAGGAAATCCCGAACCAGGCCATGACACAGGTGCAAAAACCCGCAAAGAAGAGCCGGACGCCGTCGTGGGCCAGGAAGTAGCGGACGCCCTGAATGCCGAAGATCACCGCAAAACATAAGAAAAGAAACCCGATAATTTCGTTCCAGAGAGTACGGGCGGGCTTCAGAATGGCCGGCACGATATGCTCGACCAGCAGGCGTCCCTGTTGTTGGATGGCCTGAAGCTTCACCATCTTCATGGTAACAAAAGCCCCCTTGCTGGGGCTTGCGAGTGAAGTATTGACAGGAGATAGCCGATAGTAAGACTTGAGAACGCAGTGCCGGTCCACTACAATCGGAACGGGTGGGGCTGGCCATCTGGTGGAACGCTTGGGTTATCCTAAGCATCCACTAAAGGGGGAACGTCTGTGGACGAACCATTGAAGCACCTCATGCAGGAACTGGGAAACGCGATTAACGATTCCCTTTCCGAGTCCGACCGAATCGCGGAGGCGATCGGGGAGATCAAACGAGCCGGGTACGATGTCTTCCTGGTCTTGGAAGCGACCATCGGGTTCAACCGGCGCGATGAGATGGACGAGGGTGACGACGAATCCGAAGTGATGGAAGCCACCGATGAGCCCAAGCGCTTTGAAGCGACCGGAAAAATCAAGCTTACTTCTCAGGACCACCGCTTTCTGCGCGCTTTGAAGATTGCCGTAGACGAAGATAAGTAGGGGGGTGCCAGCTCCTGATAAACCTGCCAAGTCTCCCGAACAGCACGATCCCAGGTGAATAGTTCCGCTCGGGCTTGCCCGCGAGCCGCCAGGGCGGCTCTCCAATTGTCCTCCTGAGTAAGCCGGCATAAAGCAGCCCTCAAAGCAGCGGTATCTTCGGGATCGATCAGCACGGCGGCGTCTCCTGCCACCTCGGGCAAAGCCGAGCGATTCGAAGTGAGGACAGGAATCCCGGAGGCCATCGCTTCCAGTACCGGCATACCGAAGCCTTCGTCGAGCGACGGAAAGGCGAACACCGACGCCCGCGAGTACCAGCCGGCCAATTCGGTGCCCGAAAGATAGCCGGTGACGGTGATGCGGTCGCGCGCCGAGCTCGATTCGATCCGGCTCATGATCTCGCGGAAGCCGAAACCCGCGGATCCGGCCAAAACGAGCCGCCATCCAGCGTCCACCGATTCGAAAGCCTCCACCAGACGTGCGGTGTTCTTGCGCTTCTGAATAGCGCCGACCGAGAGGACGATCTTCTCACGATGCGCGGAGGGTGCCGGAAGCGCCCGGACGCCGTGATGGACCACGTGAACCTTGCTGGCGTCGACGTCCAGCAGTTCCGTTACCTGCGACTTCGTGAACTGGGAAACCGTGATGATGGCGTCGGCGCGGGCCGCAGCTTCCTTCGCCTGAGCGGCAAAGCGCGCGCGGAATTCGGGAGTCGAGTACTCGCTCGAGAGCACGAACAGGTCGTGGAACGTCACCACGCACCGTTTCAACGGCAGGCGCGGCACGCGCTGGTTGAGCGCATGGAAAATATCGGCCGAGCGCGGGCCTAGCGGCTCAGCCAGGAGGCCCCTGCGCACATTCGGCGGCAGAGTTTCCCGCCACGAGCGCAGATACCGGTGCGGACGATAACAAAAACGAAAGCCGGCCTCGGGGTGGGCGTGCGCCAGGCCGAAAAGCAGCTCGCGCGAATAGATTCCGACCCCGGAAAGCTCGTCCCCAAGGCTGTAGGTGGCGTCGAGAGCGATGTTCACTCGATACCGTATTGTTTCATTTTCCGGTAAAGAGTGGTTCGGCCGATATCCAATAATTTTGCAGCTTTGGTTCGATCACCGTGGGCCACCGCCACGGCCCTGACGATAGCCTGCTTTTCGCTGTCGGAGATCGAAAACATTGTCACCTTCGGCCCGATCACAAATTCGGTGAAGGGATGCTCCTCCAGCACTTCCGACAGATCCGGCGCAGGGGAGGAAGCATGGTACTGCAAGGCGGAAGGCAGATCGGCCATCTGCAGCGCGCCTTCCGAGTGGACGGCGGCCATGCGGTCGATGCAGTGTTTGAGCTCGCGCACATTGCCAGGCCAGTCGTAGGAGAGGAATGCACGGATCACCTCATCGCCGGCGATGAACTCAGGGAGCCCCTGCTCGCGGCCCTGGTCGATGAAATGGCCGAGCAGCAACGGGATATCCTGTTTGCGCGCGCGCAGGGGCGGCATGTGCATCACGATTACGTTGAGCCGGTAGTACAGATCTTGCCGAAAACGTCCCGCCGCCACCTCCGCCTTCAAGTCGCGGTGCGTCGCCGCGATGATACGCAGGTCCACCTTCCGCCAGTTCAGCGAGCCCACCGGACGAAACTCGCGCTCCTGGATCAGACGCAACAGCTTCACCTGCATTTCCAGCGGCAGATCGCCGATCTCATCGAAGAAGGCGGTGCCGCCGTCGGCCAACTCCACCAGCCCTTTCTTGTTTTCTGTCGCGCCGCTGAAGGAGCCTTTGGTGTGGCCGAAAAGTTCGCTTTCCAGGAGGGTGCCCACCAGCGACCCGCAATCGATGGGAACAAATTGACCGCGTGGGTTCGCATCGTGGATAGCCCGCGCCACCACTTCTTTGCCCGTGCCGCTTTCGCCGAGAAGGAGCACCGGCAACCGGTTCCGGGAAGCTTTTTCGATGAGGCGCCGTATGGCGGCGATTTCTTGGGACTGTCCCACCAGCCCGTGGGCAAATCCCGTGCTGACGGCTTGTGTCAAGTTGTGGACTATGTAGAATCTACTCGTACCACGAAGGCCGCACTTTTCTCACCAGATTCTTCGCGAATCCGCGCGGCCAGAGCTTTGGCTTGATTCTCTGTAGATTGCGACCCCACCAGGACACACCATTCGTCGGGGTCACCGGCCCGCAGGATCACGCGCGCCATGCCATAGCGCGATTCCATCTCCTGGCGCAGGCGTTCGGCGTTACCGCGATTTCGGAATAGCCCCACCTGCACCGCGAAGATCGAAGCCTCCAGAAGCTCCGGCCAGCGGATCACTTCCACTCGCACGCGCGCGGTGCCCGGCCTCACCATATCGATCGCCAGGGCCGCTGCGTGCGATAGATCGATGATCCGGCCGTCTACGAACGGGCCGCGGTCTATGATGCGCAGGTCGATGCTCTTGTCGTTGTCCAGGTCGAAGACGCGCACCCAGGTATTGAACGGCAGGGTGCGGTGAGCCGCAACCATCTGCTCCATGTCGTAAATCTCGCCGTCGGCAGCGGGCCGGCCGTGGTAGGGATGGCCGTACCAACTGGCGAGGCCGGCTTCCGCATACAAAGGCTGCGCGGGCAGCTGCGGCGTCGGCGCAACACCCGGGGAAGGCTGCGGTGGTGTAGTCGGAACAGGGGGCGGAGGGGGCACCGCGGCGCGTTTCTGGTGCGCGCAAGCCGACAGAAATACCATGAGCGCGAGTACGATGCCAGCGCTTCTCATCGCAACTTCTTCCGATTATGCCATGCGCGCACGCCGGCGGACGACAAAAATGATCGTTTGGTGAATAAAACGACGGACTACAAATATGTTTCCGTTGCTGGCAGAGGCGGTCTGCGAATGGCAGACGACACAAACCGATCGTCTGCCCCACAAGTCACTGTGGGACAGACGGTCGCTTTTTGCCGTTTGTCTTCTTGAGCTCCCGACCGGCGGGCCACGAAAACCGATGGCCTGCCCACTACAGCAACCTGATGCGGTCGGTGGCGCAGGCCGTGGCTTGTCAGCCAGCTACAGCAAGTCGCGAACATATTCCGCGACCAACGCCGGCGCCTCCATGGGCAGGTAATGCGAAAGCTCTTGTAACAGCACGTCGCGTCCCCGAGGGAATCTGGCGGCGAGTTGCGGGTCAGTGGGTGACGGGTCGGCATTGAAAAGAGGGTTGCCGACGGCGCCGGCCCGCAGAACCGTTACTGGCTGCGTGATCCCCGGGATTACCGGATGAAGATTCGCTTCCTGCTCCCGCGAGCACTCGTAGACCGACGCCTCGGCTTCCGGCGCGCACGCCAGCACGTAGTCGTCCCCCTGAGGAAGCAGCCCGTAGTTGCAATAATCGCGCAACACGGCATCGTTCCACATGTCAAACGGCGGCCGTCCGCGGAAACTCTCCCACATCGCATCCGGCGAGGGCCAGCGGCGCCGCCGCTTGCGGATGAAGCTCGCGTCGAACGGCGGGATGCCATATTGATCGGGCCGGCGAATGGTGGGATCGAGCAGGAGCAGTTTGGAAAACGTGGCGGGGCGCTCGGCGGCGACAGACGTTATGGTGTGCGCCCCCATGGAGTGGCCGATCCCGATGGCTTCCGAGAGTCCGAGTTGCTCGGCGATCGACACCAGATCCCGCGCGAAGGCCGCCCAGTGGTAGGGCGGTGCGGGCTTGCTGCTGCGCCCGTGGCCGCGGGCTTCCGGAGCAAGGCAGCGCCGCTCTTGAGGAAGCAGCCGGATCACTTGATCCCAACATCGCCCGTGAAATCCGGTCGCGTGCGCGAACAGCAGCGGAGGATCTTTTCCCGGCCATTCCCACACCGCGAAGCATAGATCTCCTGCGGCGGCTTGGATCAGTTTCGGGATGCGCAATGACGATTCCGGCACTCCTGGATTTTCGCATGTGGGTAGCGCCGGAAGGCTACCCGCATCGGGTTATCCGGTGGCTGCCAGATGGGGATACTGCGGCGTTGCTCGCCGAATCGCCCAATATTGTTTCATTCGTGCCGATACTTGCTGGCGTTCTGCCTCGCCCATCGATTTTCGGCCGCGCCGGCGCGCGGTCGTTTTCGCCGTTGGCAGAGAAAGCGAATAGGTTCGTTGGACCTCTTCCATCGCTCGAATCAGGTCCAGTACGCGTTTTCTCTCCTCTTGGAGTTCCTGAATGGTTCGATATAAATCCAAAATTACTTTCCCCCGGAAAAAATTTTGGTGCTCGAAAATCCACCACAGGCTAACACGGGGTGCGCCACGTGAAAATCCCGTAATAAACCTAATTTGTCCTAACACGCACACTCGATCAAAGGCGGAGCGTGGTTGCGATTCTAGCAGGCTGCTGAAGAGGCCCGCCAAGCCTCGGCTCCCTGACGGTCGCGGCTCGGTAACGGCCTATGAATCGGTAACGGCCTGTGGCCTGCTAGGCCGAAACGGCCGCCAAGCGAGCGCCAACAATGGGAATGTGAGAGAGCAGCAGGCCCCTGTGTTCACGCTCGATACAAGTGAACAGTGCCAATCCGCCATAGACCATCCCGATCAACAGCGCCACGGCTACCAGTTCCAGCCAAGTGCGTCCCGGCAGCCCGTGGGTTTTCAGGAGCCATGCCAGTGCGAACACCGGCATAGATGTAACGATCGGGCGCACATAGATGCGGCCTAGGTAAGCCAGGAACCCGACCTCCAGATTCTGGCATACGAGCCACGGCGTGTAGAGCCCGCGCACCAGTAACATCAGCGTGGAAGAGACCACGGCCGCGCCCAGAATTCCGTATCGGGGAATCACCAGCACCATCCCGGTTACGTTGAGCAATGCCTCCAGTACCAGAGCGCGTGCGTAGCCGCCGTGCAGACTCAGCCCGTAGAGCAGGGCGCTGGAATTGAATTGGCCCGCCAGCACCAACGCCGTCGACACCACGAACACGGGCAGCAGCGGTGCGCTATGTTCGGCGAATGACGGTCCCACCCAACGCAAAATCAGTTCGCGGCCGTACACCAGCAGGAGTACCACCAGAGGCATGAACAGCGTCAGGGAATATCGGTTGGAATAAATGCCCAGCTTCAGCACCGCTTGCCTCTTGCCCAATTCCGACAACTCGGCCGCGCTCGATCGCGTCACAATCGCCAGGCGCGAAACAGCGTCCACCGCATACTGGAGGATCTTCGACGGCAGCGCGTAGAACCCGGCAAACTGGGTCGGCTGGTAGTGCCCGATCAGCACGGTCCCCGACTGGTTCAGCACCATTGTGGAGGTATTGGCGACGAAGGATTTCAAGCCGTAGGAAACGATCTGCCGGAACACCGAAAACTTTACCAGGCTCCAGGAGAAACGCAGGGGGCGGAACACAATCCGAAAATTCCGGAAATTCAGAGCATACCCCACGAGCTGGAACACCACGAAGATCGCGGCCATCTCCACCAGCCCATGGCCCAGCTTCAGTACCAGAAAGTAACCCGTGGAGCGCAGAAGAATCGTGCCCACCCACACGCGGCTCTCCAGATCGAATCGCTGAAAACCATCGAGCGCCGAAACAAACATGTTCAGCACCATGCACAGCGCCCAGCTCAATCCGGTGATCTGGATGAGGATTGCGAATTCACTCTGATACTCCGCGGGAACGCGGAAGAGTTTTTGCGCATTGTGGGAAAGCCCCAGCGTGAGCGCCACGGCCACCACCGCAATCGCGGAGAAGTAGAAGACCGCTGTGTTAATGACCTCGTTGATCTTCTCCGGCTCGCCCGCAGCTTCGTAGCGTGCACAAAAGTTGGTAACGGCGGTATTGAGACCCAGGTCGAAAAAACCGAAATATTCCAGGATGGAAAAAATCAGCGCCCAGATGCCATAGCGCACCTCACCCAGTTTCCGGATGACGTACGGGTTCAGCAGCAGGGCTACCGCCAGGTTGACCGCCACCCCGGTCCAGCTCCACAGAACATTGATTACGAAGCGCTTGCTCTTGCTGCCGGGACCCGGCTCGCGCGCCTCTTCGGATTCCGCCATACGGCACTTCCTATCCTACACATCGGACATCGGAAAGGCTTCCACTCCGCTGATGTTAACTCTCGGCCATTCCGCGCGCCTGCCGCAGGTTGCTAAAGTGCTGGATGAAGCCCGAAGCATGTGCGGAATTGCCGGTTACGTGTTGCTAGAAGGAAAGGCCGACCTCGACCTGGTGCGGGCGATGTGCGACCGCATTCGGCATCGCGGCCCGGACGACGAAGGCTTCCTGGTAGATGGCGGCTGCGCGCTGGGTATGCGCCGCTTGAGTATCATCGATCTCAGCACCGGCCACCAGCCAATGGCCAACGAGGACCATTCGGTATGGGTGGTGTACAACGGCGAGGTCTACAACTATCGGGAATTGCGGCCCGGTTTGGAAGCCCGCGGCCACCGCTTCCAAACTCATAGCGACACCGAAACCCTGGTCCATCTCTACGAGGAGGAAGGCCCGACTGGCGTCGCCCGGCTTCGTGGCATGTACGCCTATGCGATCTGGGACGCGCGCCGGCGCCGGCTGTTTCTCGCTCGCGATCGGTTTGGCAAGAAGCCGCTGTATTACGCCGCCCTGCCGCAGGGGCTGTTCTTCGCCAGCGAAATCTCGGCTTTGCGCCAGGCGGGCGTGCCGCTCGATCCTGATTCCGAAGCGCTGAAGCTCTATTTTCAGTTCAACTACATTCCCGATCCGTGGACGGCATATCGCGCCATCCGCAAGCTGCCCGCTGGGTCCTGGCTGACTTACGATGCCAACGGGAATCTGAACCAGCAGCGCTACTGGCGGCTTCCACGGCCAGCCATGGAGCCGCCTCCGGGCCTCACCGAGGAACAGGCGGCCCAGCAACTGCGCGACAAGTTCGATGAGGCCGTCCGCATCCGCCTCATGTCCGATGTGCCCTTAGGAGCATTCCTGAGCGGCGGAATCGATTCCTCTTCGGTGGTGGCGTCGATGGCCCGGCAGTCGCGCGAACCCGTCAAAACATTTTCCATCGGCTTTGAAGAAACCGGTTTTAACGAACTGCCATACGCGGAATTGGTCGCGAAGCAATATCAGACCGACCACCACCAGATTCTCGTTCAGCCGGATTCCGTCAGCCTCGTGCATCGCCTGGTGGATCATTTTGGCGAGCCGTTCGGCGATTCTTCGGCAATCCCGACCTTCATCGTCTCCGAGTTTGCCGCGCAGCACGTGAAAGTCGCGCTTTCCGGCGATGGAGGCGATGAGCTTTTTGGAGGCTACGACAGCTTCGTTGCGGTCAGCCAAGGCAGGCTCGACCGTATGCCAGCCGCGTTGCGTGCCTTTGCCGCGCGTGCCGCCGAAGCGTTGCCGTACGCGAGTTACGGCAAGAATTATTTGCGGATGATCAGCCGGCCTTCGGCTCTCGAACGGTATTTCGAATTCAACTATGCGCCCTATTTCCTGCGCGAGCGGCTGCTCGAACCGAAATGGATGATGCCGGCGGACGCCGGTTTTCTGATGCGCACTTTTGATGGCTGCCTGTTGCCGGAGGGCACAGATCCGCTCTCGCAGGCGATGTACTTCGAAGCGAACGCCAACCTGACGGGCGACATGCTGGTGAAGGTGGACCGCATGTCAATGGCGGCATCGCTCGAAGTGCGTTGTCCGATGCTCGATCACGAACTGGCCGAACTGGCTGCCGCGCTGCCGCACCGCTGGAAAATCGCGCACGGCAAAGGCAAACAAATTCTGCTAAAGGCCCTCGGCGACCGTCTTCCTGCCGAACTGCTGTCGCGTCCCAAGCGAGGCTTCGGCGTGCCGCTCGAGCACTGGTTCCGCGGTTCCTTGCGGGACCTTTTGTGGACCCACTTGACGGCACCGCGCTTTCTCGACCGCGGTATCGTATCGATTCCGTTCGTACGCCGCTTGCTCGCGGAACACCAGAGCCGGCGCCGCGACAATCAGCATTGGCTCTGGGCGCTGCTCATGCTGGAGATGTGGTTCCAGCAGATGGAGCAGCCAATTTCGCCAAGTTTGACACCGGCAGCGTGACCAATCCGCAGTATGATCGTGTCTGCTCCCTAATGCCCACCGAAACCAGCAGCAGCCGTTTCCTCGAACTGATCGACCGGTTTGCCGGCAAGCGCGTGCTGGCGATCGGCGACTTGATGCTCGATGAATTCATCTGGGGCCGCGTCTCGCGCATCTCGCCGGAAGCCCCGGTGCCAGTGGTGAACGTGACCGGCGAATCGTACTACCCGGGTGGCGTGGCCAACGTGGCCCGCAATCTGCGCGAGTTCACCGAGGAGACGTCGGTTGCCGGAGTGACGGGAGCTGATCCGCGCGGCGGCCAGTTGGTGGAATTGCTCGAGCTGGCGGGCATTCGCACCGGCGGCGTGCTGCAGGATGCGTCTTTCTTGACAACGGTGAAGACTCGCGTGATCGCGCGCAACCAGCAGGTGGTGCGCGTGGATCGCGAGCAGAAGGCCGCGCTGAAGTCCGAGCAACAGGCGCAGGTGGCTCGCTATCTGGCACATGCCATCACGGAAACCGATGGCATCGTAGTGGCGGATTATGGCAAAGGCTTTCTCTCGCAGCCCCTCGCCGATGAGATCTGCCGCCTGGCCCACAACCACGGCAAAGTTCTGGCGGTCGATCCCCATCCGCACACCGCGCTGATCTGGCATGGCGCCACCATGATCAAGCCGAATCGTGCGGAGCTCTTTCTGGCCGCGGGACGGCCCGTTGCGGAGCCGGTCGAACCGGTCTGTCAGGACACTGCGCTGATCGAAGCAGCCAGGCGCGTGCTGGGCGAATGGCAGCCCGACAGCTTACTGGTGACTTTGGCGGAGCAGGGTATGCTCCTCCTCGAAAAGGGCGCCGAACCTCGGCATCTGCCTGCAAGCGCCCGCGAGGTTTTCGACGTATCCGGCGCCGGCGATACGGCCATTGCTGTGCTCACGCTGGGGTTGATCGCGGGAGGCTCACCCGCCGAAGCCGCCGAGCTGGCCAACCGCGCGAGCGGAATCGTGGTGGGGAAGGTGGGTACGGCGACGGTTACACCGGCCGAGTTGGTCGCTTCGTTTAAAGACCGTTGACCCGCTCACGTCACCGGAATATCCAGGATCACCGCCCAGTATTGAAGCGATTGCAGGACGAAACCGCACAGCACCAGGAAGATTCCAAACACGCCCAGGCGCCGTTCCGGCAGATTGTCCGCGAAGTACTCGATGAACGGGTTGACGGTAACGCCCACCGCAGTCACCAAACCCGTCACCAGTCCCAATCGTACGGCGAACGACCACGTGTATGCCACGTGCCGCGTCACCGCGCCAGAGATTAGCGCTGCGGCGATGTACCCGACAGTTCGGACGAGAGTAGCCCTAAACTGGCGGGGCGTGATACGGGGCCGGCCGGAAGCGGAATAGTCCATTCCGGGCCGTATTCCGCGCATGTACGCAGATACCGGCCCCACCGTCACCAGAAAGCTGAAGGTGGCTGCATAGAGAAATCCCAGCATCCGGTACAAACCCACACCAAAACCCAAAGCCCGGATTGCGCTGAACCCCATTTCCGCCGCCAGTGGATAGTGATCACCGGTGCGGCCCGTTCGTTGGAGTTCGAGCGCAATCGTGATGCCGGTGGTCGCACCGGCCACGACTCCAAAGAAAAGACCCAATCCCAGACCAAAGCCGGCGCCGAAGACTATCGAATACGTTACCATTCGGGTGAGCAGCCGCAGAGGGCCATACTGGCCGCCCAACAAATCGTAGGCGAGGTACAGGCCGCCGAGCACGTCCAGGCAAATGCCGGCAACACTTACAGCAGCGATGGTGTGATGATCCATCGCTACGAGTTGTAGCACAGTCGAACGATCCGCTAACGGTCTGCGTCACTGGCTTCCGTGGGGCAGACCGTCGTCTTTCGCGGTCTGCCAGGGTGTGCGAAGCGCGCCCTTGTGCCGCTGTGCGGCGCCGGCAGACGACAGAAATCGATCGTCTGCCCTACGCCAGCGTGGCTTGTGCGGGACGGAATTACCAGACGCGCAATGGGACGTCGCCAGGTGAGAAGCCGATGCCAACGCGCGCCGTATAGATCGTCCGGTTGTAGTTGGTGAAATCGGAGCTGTTATAGTACCGGGCGCTAAACGAGGTGATGGTGCTCCAAGCCCCGCCAATGCGGCGGCTCACCGTGATGGTTCCGGCATAGGTATTGTAGTCGCCGATCACGTTGCCGATCGACTTGCCCAAGCCGGCAGTCACTTCGGAGTTGAAACTCCAGCGCCGCAGACCGGTGTACGCATAACCGGCCATCACCGACGTCATTTTCGAGGTGAGGAACAGCCCGTTGCCGGGAGTGACGGTACGTCCGCCCGCCACGTAGAACACACCGTTCTGAACGGTCCGCGAGAGGCGTGCATTGGCCGTGGGCGACCAGTCGATGCCATGAATCACCACGTTTTCCGGGCCCGCTCCGATGAGAGCCGCAACCACCGGATCGACCGGCACGGTCTGGACGAACTTGGTTTCCGCGCGCTGCGCACCGGCGTAGGCGGTGAACTCGGTCTGCTCGGTAATCCGTACGGCGTAGGAGCCGACCGCGGTGTGAACGTCCGTGCCGCTGAAGACGCCTGTGAAATCGAAGTGCGTGTAGGTGTAGCCGGCGCCCAATGTGATGCGGCGGGTGGCGCGGTACTGTAGATCGCCGCGTGCTGCTCCGCCCGTAGTGCCATAGAGCGCGGTCGACCGGCGGCGCGCCAGAAAGCCATCGCCGCCGAAGTTAAAGGAAAGGCGCGTGCTTTTCTGAATGGTTAAGTCGGCTTGCGTGCTGCCGTAAATGGTGCGGTTATCGAAGAAATCCGTGGTGGGAATGTAACTCGACGAAGGATCGAACGGAACTGTCTGTGGCAGCCCAAGCAGATTCGCATCCCGCGAAAACATTCCGGCGCTCTCTCGCAACGCGAGACTCACATGCTTGGAAATTTGGTGCGTGATGCCAAGCAGTAGCGATTGGTCGGTGCCGTCGTAGTATGTTTGCTGCGTATAGTCTCGGAAGGTGCCGCGATAGTCCAAGCCAATGGTGCTGTGTTTCCAGGAGTGCACGCCGCTAATGCCGCCGGCGATCTCCACACCGCCCGCTGCCGCCTCGGCCAGCTGACCCTGATTGTTGAGAATCACGCCGGCGAGACCTGTATCGTAAATACCGTCCACCTCAACGAAGGGCCGCAAGTCGATCTGCGGCGTAGCCATTGCCGCCGGAGCTTGCCCGCGCGTCAGCAGCGCCGGTCCAGCATCCGAAGAACCAAAAGGGTCGATCTGTGCGTAAACCGGCAACACCAAAGCGCAGGTTACGAACGCGTACCGCAAATTCAAAGTTAGTCCTCCGAGACTTTCCAAAGGTTCGCACCCCAGTCTGGCGCGCGTTTTCGTAGTGTGTCAATCAGTCTTCAGAGAGCATTGTAGCTACTAACGCTTTGTTCGCCCAGAGCCGAAAATACTACCGGATGTTAGTGCCGTAGTGTAACCGCAAAGAATCACTAAGGTCCTTTTCTTAGACTGGAGTGTAACTTCCCGCCGCTATAATGCGCACATGAAGTGGCCACAGGCATTTGGCAGCGTCCTCTTGCTTTGGCCGATTTTCGCCGCGCCCGCACAATCTATCCCCCTCGCGGAGCGAGTGCTAGTACTCGTGAACGATCGCATGCCTGCCGAACCGGGCACCGGCAAGAGCGGAGCCAGCATCTTTGTCGGAAGTTACTACGCCGCCAAGCGCGGCATTCCCGTTCGCAACCTGATTCGTCTGCACACTTCCACCGACGAAGCCGTCTCGTATGAGGATTACCAGACCGACATCGAGACGCCGGTTCGTAAGTTCCTCGACACCAACGACGGCGCCATGCGCAAAAGGATTCTGTACATTGTCCCGGTTTACGGAATCCCGCTCAAAACCGGAAAGAACGGTCAAACCGTGGCCATCGACTCGTTGCTATCGGCGTTGTATATGACGCCGGCCATGTTGATTCGTTTCCCCAATCCATATGCGGGCGGCATCGGCTCGCGGCCTACGCATTTCGATGCCTGGGCCGATCAGCGTGAGGCGTCCGGCCTCTGGAAAATGTTTCTCGTATCCCGATTGGATGGCCCCAGCGCCACCATCGCGCAGGGGCTGGTCGATAAGGCCATCGCTGCGGAGTCGTCGCTGAGCGTGGGGAGCGGTACCGCGTATTTCGATTATCAAGGCACGCGCACGCCCTCCGAACCGTTATATGCCGCCGATGAAGACATGTTGCGCGCCGCGAAACTGAGCCAAAGCCGGGGCTTCGCCACCGTTCTGAATACGCAGCGAGAAGCGATTTGCGGCTCGAGGATACATGCCGGTTCAGCCTACTACTACGACCCGGCGGAGAAGAGTGTCCACGTGGCGTCTTATGGGACCGAGACCACAACCACACGCGCTTTCCCGCCAATCGAAGAGGGTGATGTCGTCATCGGAGTGCACGGAACCGTGAATGACACCGATAACTTCGCCTCGATCACTCTGGGTTCGGCCGATCCCAAAACATTCGTTCGCCTGATATATCCGCTTGCGCCCTTCGAACAATATCGAGCCGCGGATCAGATTGTACTCGAGAAGAGCTTCGCCGGATCGAGCGTGAAAGCCACGATAGCCGTGGATAAATCGATGCAGGCGACTCTCGATGGAGTCACCGAATTCCGCTTCCATATCCAAAACGGCTCAATCGCCGTCAGCCGCGACGCAGCTCCGCTGATCTCAGTAACTGATCCAAACGCGGCTCCCGTGAATCTTTCCACACTATCGATCGGATCGCGCTGCTGGGACTTCGTCATGACCGGTGTCCAGGTCGTCCGGAATGGAACCGCCGTGGTGAGCGACCATTTCCTGAATAACACCACGGCGAACTATAAGTGGGACCTTGCGCCCATCCAAGGGAAGAATGCACTTTGGGTTTGGGGATGGTACGGGCCCGCTTATGACGCCTACCGATTCGTTCCAGGCGCAATCGGCGCGCAACTCACCTCCTACACTGCCAACAGGATTCGCAAACCGGTGAACGACGACCCCGCCCTCCGCAGTTTCGGCGACCGGCGCTGGGCCGGCAACTGGGTGCCGCGCATGCTGGAGGAAGGAGTCACCGGCACGTGGGGCGCTGTGGAAGAGCCGTACGCACAGTTCTACACCTCAGGCGCCGATTTCTTCGACCACTTCTGGGCCGGCTACAACTTCGGCGAAAGCTTCTATCTGGCCGAAAACGTTCTGCGGTGGACCATGGTCGCGGTGGGC
>Ga0335081_10001168_pt1 | contig 41867 bp, 39 predicted proteins | sample Lox_Sample_35_FD_206713 | JGI IMG/M metagenome (GOLD analysis project Ga0335081, IMG submission 206713) | Soil microbial communities from Loxahatchee National Wildlife Refuge, Florida, United States - Lox_Sample_3.5 | ecosystem: Environmental > Terrestrial > Soil > Wetlands | place: USA... | reverse complement strand
CGGTTCGAAGCACAAGCCCGAGGCGGTGAACGACTGCAGCTTCACGGTGAGGGCAGGCGAGATAGTGGGCCTGGCCGGGGTGGAGGGAAACGGCCAGACCGAGCTTGTGGAGTGCATCGTGGGGCTGACGAAGCCCTCGTCGGGGACCATCATCCTGAGGGAGAGGGTCACGAACGAGATGTCGACCTCCGAGATCCTGAAGCTCTCGGTGGGCCACGTACCCGAAGACAGGGCCCTCAACGGCCTCATCCTCGACTTCTCGATCGCCGAAAACGTCGTCCTGGGGGCGGCCGAGAGCCCCGACTTCTCGCGGCAGGGCTTCATGCTCCCCAAGAAGGTGAGAGAATTCGCGAGGAGCGTGGTCAGGGCCTTCAACGTCTCCGCTCCCGGCATCGACGTAAAGGCGAGGAACCTCTCCGGGGGCAACCAGCAGAAGGTCATCGTCGGGCGGGAGCTGTCCGGGCAGCCCCACCTCCTGATAGCTCACCAGCCCACCAGGGGGCTCGACGTGGCGAGCACCGAGTACATCCAGTCGCTGCTGGTGGAGGCCAGGAACTCGGGCAGGGGGGTCCTCCTGGTCAGCGCGGACTTCGACGAGATTCTCGACCTGAGCGACAGAATCGTCGTGCTCTACGAGGGGAAGATCATCGGCGAACTGACGAGGGGCGTCGGCATCGGCGAGCTCGGGAAGCTGCTCGGAGGGGTAGCGGCGTCATGAGCAGGCAGATTGGAGCCGCCCTCGTGGGCGCCCTCAAGTCTGCCATTCCCTCGATCGTTGCGCTTCTGCTGGGGCTCGCGGCCTCCTCCATCCTGATGCTCGCCTTCAGGCTGAACCCCCTCGAAGTGTTCGGCTCGGTATTCGTCGGCGCCCTTGGGACCACCTCCGGGCAGTCCCTGGTCCTGACGTACCTGGCTTCCTACATCCTCCTGGCCCTGGCCTTCATAGTGCCGGGGAAGGCGGGAATCTGGAACGTCGGCGGCCAGGGACAGGCGATCCTAGGCGGGATATCCGCCGCGCTCGTGATCGAGTTCGTCCCCCTGCCCCCCATCCTTTGGCCTCTGGCGGCGGTCCTGGTCGCGTGCGTCGTCGGCGCCGTCTGGGCTTCGATCTCGGGCATGCTGGAGGCGTACCGGAACGCTTCGGCCATCGTCACGACCATAATGATGAACTTCGTGGCGCAGGCCTTCGCCTCCTTTCTCCTGCTGTACGTGGTGGCCATCAAGTCCAGGACGGTTTCCGAGTACAACTACGTGGTCTTCCCCCCGGCCGCGACCCTCCCCACGTTCCCCTTCTACAACACCTCAATCATGTTCATCGTTGCGATCCTGGTGGCGATCGGCACCGCCTTCTTCCTCAGCCGGACGGCCCTGGGGTACAACATCAGGGCGACGGGACTGGGTGCGAGGCCCGCCGAGTCCAAGGGGATAAACCCGCGGACCACCAAGGTGATCGCCATGCTCCTCGGCGGGGCGCTCGGCGGGCTCGCGGGGGCCGGCGACGTCCTGAGCGTCGGCAGGGGCTGTCTCTTCGTCGCCTGCTACCAGGAAGGTTTCGCCGGGGGCTGGTTCGGGGGTGAAGGCTTCGCAGGGATAGCCGTCGCGCTGGTCGCTGCGAACAGCGCCCTCGGATCCGTGTTCTCCGCGGTCTTCTTCGCGATCCTCGCTTCCGGCACCGCAGCCGTGTTCCAGAACGTCTACGTCGTGTGGGCGACCCAGGGGATCATCATCCTCTTCATGGCGGCGCCGTACCTTAGCAGGAGGATACTCAACGCCGGGTGGAGGAAGAAGCAGTGGACCTAACCCCCTTCATCCTGCTGACGGTCTTCGGCCTGCAGACGGCGATACCGATCGCGATAGCCGCGGATGGGGAGCTCGTCACCGAGAAGTCCGGAATCCTCAACATCGGGATATACGGGGTGATGGTGATCGGCGCATTCGCCGCAGCCGCCGCCGACGTCGCCTTCGGCCGCTCGATGGGGCCGGCGTCGGCGTACGCCGGGCTCCTGGCCGGGATGGTCGCGGGCCTGGGCGTCAACTTCGTCTTCGCCTTCCTCGCGACCAAGATCCACGTGGACCAGGTCATCGCGGGGATAGGGATCAACATCTTCGCGGTTGGTATCACCTACGTCTTCCTCGAGCGCTACTACAAGATCGACGGGACGCCGAACGCGAACACGCTCCCTGCCCTCTTCAACGTTGGCGGCCTGACCTCGGGCCTGACACTGAAGATCAGCCCCCTGATGGCCGCCATGTTCGTGCTTCCCGTGGTCGTCTACCTCTTCCTGGGAAGGACGAAGCTGGGGCTCCACATACGTGCGACGGGGGAGAACCCGAAGGCCGCCGAGGCGGCGGGAATCGACGTCGTGAAGACGAGGCTGATCGCCACGGCCATCGGCGGAGCCCTCCTGGGGGCGGGCGGGGCGTACTTCACCATCGATTTCAACCCGAACTTCACCCCCGACCCCACCGGCTCCATCATCCCGGGGTTCATCGCCCTCGCTGCCGTTATCGCGGGCGGGTGGAAGCCGCACTACGTCCTCGGGATGAGCATCGTCTTCGGGGCGACGGTGGCCCTCCAGTATGTCCTCGTGTTGCCTGGGGCCCTGATCTACCTCGTGATGATGCTGCCCTATATCGTGACGGTCGCCGTCCTGGGAATCGCGTCCAAGAGCCTGAGGCCTCCGGCCGCCCTCGGCGTGCCGTACAAGAAAGAGTGACTCGCCAGCAACACGTTTAAACGGGGGTCGGGACTCGGGCAAACTCAATCTTGACCAAGAAGCGAAAGAGCCGTGGCCGCTCCAAGGGCGGCAAGGGCAGCAGCGTTGTGATTCACTGCAGCAACTGCGGGGCCGCCGTACCCAGAGACAAGGCGAAGAAGGTCACCACCCGCATGTCCCTCGTCGAGCCAACTCTGGCGAGGGAGCTGCGCCAGCAGGGGGCCTACATCGCTGCACCGACCCAGGTCCGCTACTACTGCGTTTCATGCGCGGTCCACTACGGGATTGTCAAGGTAAGAGCCAGAAGCGAGCGACGGTTCGGGTAGGGGACCCTAGGCGACGGCCGGCGGTGCCGGCGACGGCGCCCGAGCGAGACTCCTCGAGGCCGTGTAGCTGCGCTGGATGAAGGTGAAGCCCGCTATCAGTATCACCAATCCCACCCCGTACTCGACGTACCCCAGTATGGACGATACTGCGAGCACCAGGAGCCTCTCGCTCCTCTCGCCTATGCCCACGCCCGCGAGACTGGCCCCCAGGGCGTCGCCCTTGGCGCGGGTGTAGCTCACCAGCAGGCTGAACGACAGCGCCAGGAGGACGAGCACCGGGCTTGCCAGCGCCCCCAGCAGGATGCCGAGGTAGACCGCCACCTCCGCCACCCTGTCCAGGGTCGAGTCCAGGAAGGCCCCCTGCTTCGACACCCTTCCCGTGACCCGGGCGACCGAGCCGTCCACGACGTCGAAGAATCCCGAGAGCAGGATGAGCAACCCGCCCAGCAGCTCTCCCCTGTATCCGGACGTCCAGAACGCCACTGCCGACAGGAACGAAACCCAGAGCCCCACGAAGGTCCAGCCGGTCGGCGACAGCCCGACGTCCGCTGCGGCCCTGCCGAGCGATAGGAGCGAACCGCTCAGCCTGTTCCTCAGCTTGTCGAGCATCTGGCAGCCTGCCCGCCCAACATCTTATATATACTGAGACGGGCGATTCGCGCCAACCTTGGGCAAGGTGGACAAGGGCGTGACGTGCAACGTGGGCGGATGCTCCAACAAGGCGGAGAGGTCCCTCAGCCGGGAGCAGCTGTCCGGGAGCGGCCTCTCGGTCGGCGGCGAGGGAAGGCGCGTCTACCTCTGCCGCGAGCACTACAAGACCTGGAAGAAGGCGACGAAGAAGGACAAGTCGGTGGAGCGGGCCCGCTGGTCATGACCGCGTAGACGAGCGATACCCAGTCAACGGCCTCCGCATGAAACGTCTCCCTTTCCGCCACTTTTAGGGAGCATGCTTAAACCAAAGTTTCGGTCGAAAATGCGATTGTGTCTCGACTGTGCAGAAACAAGGCGACGTGAAGACAGACGAGAAGACCCTTGTCCGAGACGTCAGCTGGTGCGGTGTCGGTAGCAACAACGGTTCCAACGCGTGCGCCATAGACGTCAAAGACAACAAGATTATCCGTATCAGACCGTTGCACTTCGATTGGAAATACACGAAGGAGGAAATGAACCCGTGGGTCATGGACGCCCGGGGCAAGACATTCGAGCCCAGCATGAAGACCCTGATTCCACCCTACAGCATCAGCTACAAGAAGCGCATCTACTCTCCCGCGAGGATCAGGTTCCCCCTCAAGAGGGTCGACTTCGACCCCAACGGGAACAGGAACCAGAAGAGGCGGGGCGACAGCAAGTACGTGAGGATCTCGTGGAAGGAGGCCCTGGACATCATAGAGAGCGAGATCAAGCGGATGAAGAAGCAGTACGGCATGACCGCCATTCTCTACCAGTCCGACCAGCACGGGGAGAACAAGAACGTTCACGGCCCCCACGGCACCGCACGGAAGCTCCTCAAGATACTGGGCGGCTACACGCTTCAGGTCAGGCAGCCCGACAGCTGGGAGGGCTGGACCTGGGGCGCCAAGCACGTCTGGGGCTGCCAGCCGGTCGGGCAGCAGGACCCGCAGGCGAATCTGCTCTACGACATCGCGAAGAACACCGAGCTCCTGCTCTTCTGGGGCTGCGACCAGGAGACGACCACCTGGGGATGGGAGGGCCAGCTCCCAAGCCGCCTGAGCTACTGGTACTCCGAGCTGGGGATACGGCAGATATACATCGCGCCCGACCTCAACTACGCCGCCGCGGTCCACGCTGACAAGTGGATACCCGTTCTTCCGAACACGGACGCCGCGCTCTACCTGGCGATCGCCTACGTGTGGATACAGGAAGGGACCTACGACAAGGAGTACGTCAAGACCCACACCTACGGCTACGACAAGTTCGAGGAGTACGTCACGGGCAAGGAGGACGGCGTCCCGAAGACGCCGAAGTGGGCAGAGAAGATCACCGGCGTGCCCGCGTCGGACATCAAGGCGCTCGCGAGGGAGTGGGGTTCCAAGAGGACCACGGTCGTGATCGGCAACGGCGGCCCGGGAATACGCGGGCCCTACTCGACAGAGCCGGCAAGGCTCCAGGTCCTGCTTCTCGCGATGCAGGGTCTCGGAAAGCCGGGCTGCAACCAGGCGAAGATGATCGAATGGGGTCTCTTCGAGCTGGTCTCGCAGATAGCAAACCCGAAGCCCCTGGTGCTCCCCAACCTGATGAAGGCATACACCGGCGGCCACCCGAGAGACACCAACCATCCGTCCTTCATACCCAAGACCCTGATACACGAGGCAATCCTGAACCCGCCCCTCACCTGGTACGGCAACGAGTCCGAGACGCCCTCGAGGGAGAACCAGTTCATCCAGTACAAGTATCCTGCAGACGGCTGCTCCGAGGTCCACATGATCTGGACCGACTCGCCCTGCTGGATGACCTGCTGGAACGACGGCAACCGGTTCATAGAGGCCCTGAAGTCCGAGAAGATCGAGTTCATACTCGCCCAGCACCCGTGGATGGAGAACGAGTGCCTCTTCGCTGACGTCATCCTGCCGGTGAACACGAAGTTCGAGGAGGAAGACATCAACTCAGACGTGTTCAGCGGCCAGTTCGCGCTGGTCTACCCTGAGCACAAGTGCATCGAGCCCTTCGCCGAGAGCAAGAGCGACTACGAGATAACCTGCATGATCGCCGAAAGGATGGGCGTGCTCAAGGAGTACACCGACGGCAGGTCGGTCGAAGACATCATCAGGCTCGGCTACGACACGTCCGGAGTCACGCACCTCGTCAGCTGGGAGGACCTGCAGAAGAAGGGCTACTACGTGGTGCCCACGGACCCCAACTGGAAGGACGTGCCCGCTGGCCTCGTCCAGTTCTACGAGGACCCCAAGAAGCATCCGCTCACGACGCCCACGGGCCTGGTCGAATTCTACGCCACGGGCCTGGCGGAGAACTTCCCCGACGACAAGGAGAGGCCGCCCGTGCCCCACTGGATTCCGGAGGGAGAGTCCCACCAGGAGACCATCGGCACGGCGAGGTCGAAGAAGTACCCGCTCCTGATGGAGTCGAACCACCCCAGGTGGAAGGTGCACGCCAACCACGAGGACATCACATGGATCAGAGAGATCCCCACGTGCAGGGTCCGAGGCCCAGACGGGTACCAGTACCAGCCGGTCTGGATCAACCCCGTCGACGCGGCGGCCAGAGGCATCAGGGACGGCGACGTGGTCAGCGTCTACAACGAAAGAGGTGTCGTCCTCGGCGGGGCGTACGTGACCGAGAGGATAATGCCCGGCGCCCTGAGCATGGACCACGGGGCGAAGGTGGACCCCATAGTCCCCGGCGAGCTCGACCGCGGAGGCGCCATCGACCTCATCTGCTGCCGCAACCCCACGTCGAAGAACGCCGTCGGAATGGCCATGAGCGGCTTCCTGGTCGAAGTCGAGAGGACCAACCTCGAGGAGATGAGGCGGAAGTACCCCGAGGCGTTCAGCAGGAAGTTCAGCCCGTCGGCCGGCCCGGTGATCGAGTCCTACATGGCAGAGGGAGGTGCGTGACCTTGGGCAAGGTACTCGTAATCAACCTGGACATATGCAACGGCTGCTACAACTGCCAGGTCGCATGCAAGGACGAGCACGTCGGCAACGACTGGACGCCGATAGCGAAGCCCCAGCCCGACGTGGGCCAGTTCTGGAACAAGGTGACGGACTACGTCAGAGGCAGCGTCCCCAAGGTGAAGATCAGCTACCTCCACTCCATCTGCCAGCACTGCGACGACGCCCCGTGCATCGAGTCCTGCTCCCCGAAGGCCATCTACAAGCGCGACGACGGCATCGTCATCATCGACCCCGAGAAGTGCCGCGGGCACAGGTCCTGCGTGGACGCCTGCCCCTACGGCGTGATCTACTTCAACGAAGACCTCAACATCGCCCAGAAGTGCACGTTCTGCGCGCACCTGCTGGACAAGGGCTGGAAGGAGCCCAGGTGCGTCGACGCCTGCCCGACGGGCGCGTTCACCTTCGGCGAGGAGTCCGAAATGAAGGAGCTCATCGCCAAGGCCGAGCCTCTCAGGCCCGAGCTGAAGGTCAAGCCGAGGGTCTTCTACATAGGCCTGCCCAAGACGTTCATCACGGGAACCGTCTTCGACCCCAACCTGGACGAGTGCGAGGCCGGGGCCACCATAACCCTGACCAGCCTCAAGAACGGCGCGAAGCGCACGGCCGAGACAGACAGCTACGGCGACTTCTGGTTCAAGGGACTGGAGGGCGGAACCTACTCTCTCCTGGTGGAGAAGAGGGGCTACCAGCCCCACATGATGGGCCCCGTCGACGCGACGGAGAAGGACGTCAACGTGGGACGGATAGCCATCTTCGAGAAGGAGTGAGTGGATAGAGCTTGGTCAAGGCAGAGAAGGAACTAACCAACTGCACGACAGGCGGCGCCGTCCACGTCTACGTCAAGGACGGCAAGATAACGAGGCTAGAACCGATAGAGTTCGGCCCCGAGGACGAAGGTGGAAAATGGACCATAAGCGCCCGCGGAAGGAAGTTCAGCCCGCCAGACACGGCGAAGCTCGCACCGTACATCATGTCGGAGCGCTCCAGGATCTACTCCAAGGACCGGGTCCTCTATCCGATGCTGAGAGAGGACTGGAGCCCGGGAGACAGGAAGCCGCAGAACAGGGGAGTGACCGGCTACAAGCGCATCAGCTGGGACCGAGCCCTCAACATCCTGTCGAAGGAGATCGATCGCCAGTTCAAGCTCTATGGGCCGGGGGCGGTCATCGCGACAACGTCGTCCCACCACAACTGGGGCAACGTGAACTACAGGCACAGCTCCTTCCACAGGTTCATGGGCATCCTAGGCGCGACGGTCATCGACCACAACCCGGACAGCTGGGAGGGCTGGCACTGGGGAGCGATGCACGCGTTCGGCTACGCCTGGAGGCTGGGCCTGCCGGAGCAGTACGACCTCCTCGAGGACGGGCTCAAGAACACCGAGATGGTCGTCTACTGGTCGAGCGACCCCGACGGCGAGCCCATGATCTACACGGGCCAGGAGTCGACGAAGTGGCGCTTCTGGCTGAAGGAGCTCGGAGTCAAGCAGGTGTTCATCGACCCACACTACAACTTCACGGCCATCACCCAGTCCGATAAGTGGCTCGCCCCTAGGCCGGGCACCGACTCGGCGCTGGCGGCGGCGATAGCCTATGTCTGGATAAAGGAAGGGACCTACGACAAGGAGTACGTGGCCAAGCGGACCTTCGGGTTCGCGAAGTGGAAGGCCTACGTGATGGGCAAGGAGGACGGGGTGAAGAAGACCCCGGAGTGGGCCGAGAAGGAGAGCGGCATACCCGCCAGGGAGATCAAGGCGCTCGCGAGGATGTGGGCGAAGAAGAAGACCATGGTGGCCTGCGGAGGCCTCGGCGGAGCGAACTGCCGTTCTGCCTATGCGACCGAATGGGCCAGGATGATGGTCTACCTCGTGGCGATGCAGGGCATGGGCAAGCCGGGGATCGGCCTCTGGACCACGAACCAAGGCGCGCCGTTCAACGGCGGCTTCTGGTTCCCAGGCTACGCCGAGGGCGGGATCTCGGGCGACCCCAACAACACGGCGGCCGGCTACAAGCTCATCAGCGCCGGCGTGCACAACCACCTCGTCGCGGCCGCGGTGAACAACCCGCTCGGGCAGCACATTCCCAGGCTCCTGACGCCTGAGTGCATAACCAGCCCGCCGGTGAAGTGGCGCGGCAAGGGCTTCTGCGGCAACTCGACCGAGATGCAGTTCAAGGAGTACAAGTACCCAGAGGACGGCTTCTCCGCCGGGCACATGTTCTGGCGCTACGGAGGCGCCTACATCGGCACCATGACGAACACCAACCGCTGGGTGAAGATGTACCAGCACCCCAACCTGGAGTTCGTGGTCAGCCAGGCCAACTACCTGGAGGGCGAAGCCAAGTTCGCGGACCTGGTCCTGCCCGCATGCACAAACTTCGAGAGGTGGGACATCGGCGAATGGGCGAACTGCTCGGGCTACATCCCGCACTCGTCCACGGGCTGCAACCGCAGGGTGATCGTCTTCATGAAGAAGGCCATCGAGCCCCTCGGAGAGTCGAAGTCCGACTACGAAATCTTCGCCATGGTGGCCAAGAAGCTGGGGTTCTACGAGAAGTTCACCGACGGCGGAAAGACCGACCTGGACTGGGTAAAGCTGATGTTCGAGAAGACGGACATCGCGAAGTACACCACGTGGGAGCAGTTCGAGAAGAAGGGGTACTTCGTCGTCCCGCTCCAGAAGCCATACAAGGCCTACCCGGCGCTGCGCTGGTTCGCCGAGGGCCGGCCCAGGGACACCTGGGACTGGGGCCCAGCCGGCGGAGGCACGATGGGGTACCCGGACGGATGCGGCCTGGCCACTCAGTCGGGCAAGGTGGAGTTCGAGTCCCAGAGCCTTCTGCGCTTCGACCCCAACGACAAGGAGAGGCCTCCGGTGGCCCACTACATCCCGTCCTGGGAGGGTCACCACACAACGGCGCTCTACAAGAAGTACCCGCTGCAGCTGATCACGCCCCACCCAAGGTACAGCTTCCACACCATGTACGACGGCAAGGAGAGCTGGATGAACGAGGTCCCGGAGCACAGGGTCAAGGGAAAGGACGGATACTACTACTGGATCCTAAGGATCAACCCCAAGGACGCGGAGAAGCGGAAGATCAAGGAGGGAGACCTGGTGAAGGCCCACAACGACAGGGGCGCGGTCATCCTGGCGGCGCAGCTCACGGAGAGGGTCCCGCCCGGCGTGGTCCACTCCTGGGAGTCGTGCGCTATCTACGACCCGATCGGGAAGCCCGGGCATTCGCCCGACAGGGGCGGCTGCATCAACCTCCTGACACCGCACCGCTTCGTCTCCAAGAACGCCTGCGGGATGGCGCCAGGCTCCTGCCTCATCGAGGCAGAGAAGTGGGAGGCGTGAGACTATGACGAGATACGGAATGGTCATCGACCTCTCGAAGTGCATAGCCTGCTACGGCTGCTTCGCCGCGTGCAAGGACGAGCACTGGGACAACGACTACCCTCCGTACACCGCGGGCCAGCCCCGGTTCGGCCAGTTCTGGATCAACCCGGTGAAGAAGGAGAGGGGCGAGTACCCGTTCGTGCGGGTCGCCTACATGCCGATGCTCTGCCAGCAGTGCGGCGACGCGCCCTGCATGGACGCCGCCAAGGACGGGGCGGTCTTCAGGAAGAAGAACGGCGTCGTCGTCTTCGACCCGGTGAAGTCGGTCGGGCAGAGGCAGATCATGGAGGCGTGCCCCTACGGCGTGGTCTACTGGAACGAGGAGAAGAACATCCCCCAGAAGTGCACCCTGTGCGCGCACAGGATCGACGAAGGCAAGACCCCGAGGTGCGTCCAGTTCTGCCCCAGCGGCTGTCTGACGTTCGGGGACTTCGACGACCCCAAGAGCGACGTGGCGAAGCTTCTCGCCTCCGGCAAGGCGGAGGTCTTCCACCCCGAGTGGGAGAACAAGCCGACCATCTACTACTCCAACCTGAAGAAGGGGACCTCGAGCCTGGTGGGAGGAGCCGTCGCGCTCCACGACGTCAACGAGTGCGCCGAGGGCGCGGTGGTCGTCCTGACGGGAGAGGGGAAGAGGCGGCAGACCAAGACGGACGCGTTCGGGAACTTCGAGTTCGACGGGCTCCAGCCGGGGAACTACTCGGTTCGGGTCAAGGCCCGCGGGTACAAGCCCCAGGCCGCGAAGTTCGAGCTGGAGACGAGCAAGTACCTCGGGACGTTCGACCTCGCGAAGTCCTGATGCCCGGAGCCCGCCGCCGGGCGCGACGGGCCCATCACCGCCGAGACCCATATGTAGACCGTGGGCCCTAGCCTGCGGCGTGAAGCCCGACGTGCGGCCTTGCTCGGTTATGGGGGCCTCGAGCCCATGAAGATACTGCAGATGCACACCGACTTCGTTGAGTACAAGCCGATCGAGAAGGAGATACAGGGCGCCGAGGACTCGTCCTCGGACCTAGTCCGGGAGGAGGAGATAGTCGTCCTGTTCACCGCGGTGGAGAGCGGCGACGACGACGGGACGGCCATGCAGGCCGTGGCCGAGGCCCGCGACTTCCTCAAGAAGCTGGGCGTCAACAGGCTCATGATCTACCCCTTCGCGCACCTGAGCCAGAACCTGGCGAAGCCATCCGACGCGCTGCCGGTCCTCAAGAAGATGGAGAGCGAGTCGAAGGAGGCGGGCATCGAGACCCGCCGGGCGCCGTTCGGCTGGAACAAGGCCCTCCAGGTCAAGGTCAAGGGGCACCCGCTCGCGGAGATGTCGCGGAGCTACGGGGCGTCGGCGGCTGCGGCCGCCCCGGTCGCGGCCCGGCCAGCGAAGCCCGAGAGGGAGCTGGGCGAACACGAGCTCCTCGCGAGGATCAAGAAGACCGACTTCGGCGACCTGCCCGAGACGGACCACAGGACCATCGGCGAGAGGCTGGACCTCTTCTCGTTCCAGGAGCCTTCGCCGGGGATGGTCTACTGGCACGACAAGGGGCTCAAGCTGAGGAACCTGCTGATCGGCTTCCTGAGGACCGAGCTCGCCGCGAGGGGATACGTGGAGATAAGCAACCCGGCCCTGGCCAACACGAACCTCTGGAAGGTCAGCGGCCACTCAGAGCACTACAAGGACAACATGTTCCTGACGCATCTGGGCGACGAGGAGTTCGGCATGAAGCCCATGAACTGCCCGTCGACCTTCCTGGTCTACAGGTCCAGGAAGTGGTCCTTCCGCGAGCTGCCTGTCCGCTACGCAATCTTCGACCCCCTCTACAGGAACGAGCTGAGCGGCGTAGCCAGCGGGCTCTTCAGGGTGAAGATCCTTACCCAGGACGACGCCCACATCATCTGCCCCGAGGACCAGGCGGAGGCGGAGCTGGCGAACATGCTCGACATGATGGAGAAGGTCTACAAGATCTTCGGCCTGCCATTCAAGGCCAAGATCTCGACCAGGCCGGACGAGTCGATGGGGAGCGACGAGGAGTGGGAGCGCGCCACGAACACCCTGATCAGGGTCGTGAAGGCGAGGGGCTGGCCGGTGGAAGAGAAGGAGAAGGAAGGGACGTTCTACGGGCCAAAGATCGACGTGGACATCAAGGACTCGCTCGGGAGGGAGTGGCAGTGCGGCACGTTCCAGGTTGACCTCCAGATGCCGAAGAGGTTCAAGCTGACCTACACCGGCCCCGACGGCAAGGAGCACACGCCGGTCGTACTGCACAGGACCATACTGGGCTCTCTGGAGCGGTTCATCGGCGTCATGCTCGAGCACTACCAGGGCAAGCTGCCGCTGTGGCTGTCGCCAGTCCAGGCCAGGGTGATCCCCATCACGGGGGATGACCTAGTGTACGCGAAGGCAGCCCTGGAGACCCTGCAAAAGTCCGGGATCCGGGCCGAGGGCGACTTCGACACCGGCACCATGAACGCCAAGATACGCAACGCCCAGCTACAGAAGATCCCCGTGATGGTCATAGTGGGCGAGAAGGAGCGGGCGGCCGACACCATCGCGGTCAGGGATAGGAGCGGCAAGGTGAGCTACGGCCTGAAGATGGACGACTTCGTCCGCGAGCTACAGGAAAGGGTCGCCAGGTTCGAGTAGCCGCCCGAAGGGCTGCTACTTCTTCCGGATGGGCTGCTGAATGAGGATGCCGGAGCCCGGCCCCATCTTCTTCGAGACCTTGTCGTAGAACTCCCGCGCGGGGCCGACGATCTCGAAGCCGTTGCCTAGGAGCCATTCGAGGAACGGCCCGTAGGTCTTCGCGAACTCCTCGGGAGGTCCGAGGTGCCGCGTCTCGGCCACCTCGGTCTGAGGAAACTCCTTGAACTTCACCTTCTTCGTGGACGCGAAAGCCGACTCCACCGGGATGCACACCTCCGAGCGCAGCTCCGCAGGGTCCCGGCCCTCCGGGTTGTCGTAGTAGAGCGCGAAGGGGTTTCCTGCCGGCTTGAGCTTCTTCTTGGCCATCCAGGACTTGAGCGCCACAACCCCTTCTCCTATCCTGTCATAGGGGCCCTTGTGCTCCAGGGTGGCGGCGAGGATCCGCGGCGCTAGCGAGAACCTTGTCGGGGGCGTGCTCAACTGGCTTGCTCTCTTAGACGGCGGCCGATTTCGTATTTATGGTATGGGGAACGGTTCGTTCGGGACTCTCCCCCATGAGCGTTGGCCGACGCGAAGGGTTTTCAACGGGTGCGCTTGCCTGACACGCCGACTTGGTCGAAGATGACACCTGGGACCCCGCCTACAGGAGCGGAGAGCACCGCCACTGGGAGGTGGGGAATCCGTCTCCCGAGCTCGCGGCGCTCGTTGCCTCTGGAGTCTTCAAGAAAGGTGCGCGCATCCTGGACGCGGGCTGCGGTGGCGGGCTTGACGCCATCTTCCTCGCCCAGCTCGGGTTCAGAGTGACCGGTGTGGACCAGAGCGGCGTTGCGCTCAGGATCGCGGCCAGGAGGGCGAAGAAGGCGGGGGTGCCCGTCGATTGGCGGCCCGGGACGGCGGCGGCGCTGCCCGTTGGGGACTCTTCCATCGACATCGTGACCGACAGGGGTCTGTTCCACATCTTGGAGGACGGCGAAAGGAAGGGCTACGCCTCCGAGGTCTACCGCGTGCTGAAGACGGGAGGCAGAGCGGTCATTCGGGGTGCGGGAGAGGAGGTGGGCAGGCACAGGTTCAATCCCGTGACAGAGGAGGCCATCGACAGGTTCTTCACGCAGTCAAGGTTCCAGCGCGGTCCGGTCGTGAGGATTCCGCTGTTCTCGAAGGAGAGCGCCCTGAGCTGCAGGATGGTCGTCCTGGAGAAGCGGCCGCGGATCCAGCCTCGACCCGAAGAGGTCTAGGGCTTCGCCCCTTGAGCCACACGCATCCTCGCTTGGCTCTTCCAGCCGCGGATCGGACCGCCCGGTTGCGGCGGTGCCCATCCCTAACAGGTTAGGTAGCGTTTATAAGGCCCCTAATAGAAGCTCGCGTATTCATGAATGCTCTAGTCAAAGCACTAGTGGGAGTCATAACCCTTGTACTGCTCGTCGGTTCTTCCGTCAGCGTCGCGTTCGCCGCGTCAGATTCCACCACGAACGTCACGTTCACGGAGTTTGGTTTGCCCTCCGGCACCAATTGGACTGTTACGTTCAACGGCTCACCCCAGAGCAGCACGACCAACACGATCACCTTTACTGGGGAGACCCAGACCAACTGCCTTAGCTGGTCGACCGCGTCCACGATATCGACGGGCCTCGACGTGCAGTACGCCACCAGCCAGACCGGCGGCTGCATGAACACATCCGGGACGGTCCCTGTCCAGAACACGCAATCCGTCGTCTACACGGAGCAGGTTCAGGTCACGATGGCAGTCAGTCCGTCTGGGACGGGAAGCGTCTCCCTCGGCACCGCGTTCTACAACGCGGGAACGCCGATCCCGATCAGCGCCGTACCGAACGTGGGCCAGACCTTCTCGAAGTGGACCGCGAGCTCCGGCATTACAGTCGCGAGCTCGACCACGGCCTCCACGACCTTCACGGCGACTTCACCGGGGACCGTGACGGCCGACTTCAAGGCCTCTTCGTTTACCGTGACCTTCACGGAGTTCGGCCTCCCCGCGTCGACCCAGTGGAGCGTGACCTTCAACGGGAATCAGGCGTTCTCGACCAGCACCTCGCTGACCTTCACCAAGATCCCTGCGGGCGGCTATTCTTGGAGCGCGGCCACGATTCCGGGCGGGTCGGGGGTCCAGTTCTCTCCGTCGCCGGCCAGCGGATTCATGTCCGTTCCTGGACAGACGGCACAGGAATTGGTCTTCGCCAAGCAGGACCAGGTGACTTTCGGAGTGAACCCGTCTGGCTCTGGATCGACCAGTCCGTCCGGGTCTAGCTTCTTCAACGACGCCTCGAAGATTGTGGTAACGGCATTTGGAAACGCCGCCACCATCTTCTCCTCCTGGTCTGCCACGGGCTCGATCACTTTCGCGAGCTCAACCTCGGCCTCGACGATTGCGACAATCAGCGGCACCGGGACCATCACCGCCAACTTCAACCCTGGAACCCCGTGCACGACCTGCACCGTTACCTTCACCGAGTCGGGCCTGCCTTCCGGAACTGGTTGGGGCGTCGACTTCAACGGCCAGGTCCACACGAGCACGACGACCACGATTACCATAAGCAACGTGCCTGCGGGATCCTACGGCTACACTCCGACGGCTTCCATAGCCGGAGGAAGCGGCACCATATACTCGACGCCCAGCTGCTGCTTCTCGATGAGCGTGGGCTCCTCGCAGACAACCCAGGCGATACTGTACACTGAGCAGTTCCTGGTGAAGTTCAGCGTGTCGCCATCGGGCAGCGGTTCCACGAACCCGAGCTCTCCGGAGTACGTGAACGCAGGGAGCACGATCACGATGTTCGCGTCCCCGAGCACAGGGTTCGCCTTCTCCGCTTGGAAGGGAGCCAAGAACGCGATAACGGTCTCGAACGGCAAGTCGCAGTCCGCTGCTGCAACGGTCACGGGCCCCGGGACCATAACGGCAACCTTCAAGCAGGTTACGAGCACCGTCACGTTCACGGAGCAGGGTCTCCCGTCGGGGACCATCTGGAGCGTCACTCTTGGCGGCGTGTCGTACTTCTCGACGACAGGGAGCCCCTCGACGGTAACCATCAACAACGTGGCGCAGGGCTCTGAATGCTGGTCCCTGTCAAGCACCCAGACCCCAATCTTCGGCGGCACCGGCGTTCAGTACGCCGCAGTGAACACCAACGCATGCATGAACGTCCCGCAGCAGACCACCCAATTGATACTCTTCGTGCAGCAGGTCTCGGTGTCCTTCATCGTCAGCCCGGCGGGCTCCGGCACGATCAGTCCGACCGGAACGATGTACATCACCGTGGGGACGGTGGTCGCCCTGCAGGCGTTCGCGACGGCCGGATTCGCCTTCAGCTCGTGGGCCTCAACCGGTTCGATCGTGATCGCAAACACGGCCTCCCCGGCCACGGCAGCGACCATCAACGGGGCCGGCACCATCACCGGAACCTTCTGACCGAAGGGCCCATCCATGTGGCGCGAAGCCGTGAAGCGCGCAAAGTTCCCCCGTTAGGCGACCAGCGTCCCGGTTATAGTAAGCACCGCAATAGGCCCACCCCACGTGCGGGAGGAACCCCGCCATCGGGCGCCCGACTTGGCCTACGGAAGAGCTCGCACCAAAGTGCCGCGATGTACGGATCCGGAAAGACGATTCTGGGCCACGAGGCCCGCGGGTTCCCGTTCCAAGTCCCTTCGAAGAGACCCTGATCTTCGAAGGCTATGCAGAAATTGACTTCGTCAGTAGAGTGGGCTCGCCAGTTCGAAAGCACATCATGCCCGCGGAGTCAGAGCTGCTTTCCCAGACGACTGCTACGCACGTGCCGCTGCAAGCGTCCAGACAGCGGGACAGGAGCCGATGTTTCAGTGTTGCTAGGCCGGGGCTATGCCTACCGCGACCTCGGACCATTCATAGACCACCTGGCTGAAGCCAAACGGCGCAGCCGTGGTGCCCCTGGCTCCTGAGAGGTGCTCTGCCCCGTTGTTCCCGCTGAACGATTGATCCAGCGTGTAGCCGCTGCCGGCGCTGACGCTGCCCGCCCCCTCCAGAGTGAAGAAGCCGCCGCATGCGATGACGAGCGAGTTCGCCGCGGGGGCGAAGGGGTGCACGAACGAGCCCGTCGTGGGGTTGCCGCTGTCCTGCTTATGGCTCGTCATGAAGGAGCTCGCGGCCGTTCCCGCGCCGCTGACTTCATAGCCGAAGAGAGCGGCCGGGCCAGAGATGTAGTTCAGAGTGATTGAGTCGGTCCCGGCGGTCTGCGCGACGCCATACCAGACCTTCGCGAACGAGTTGTCCTGGCCTTCCATCGACCTCGCGTGAGCCAGGGGCGTGAAGCTCGTCTGGAGCGAGTCGTACAGGGCGTTGGTCCTTATCTTCACAACGTTCCCGGAGACGATTCCGGCGCAGACCACTATGACGTCGCCCGCCGCGACGGGCTGTGAGAAGGTGAGGCTGACCGAGGTGGCGGAGCCTCCAGGGGAGTTACCACTCGCGAATTGCACGATCGAGGGAACGCTCGCCGCCGGTGATCGGGCCGCGGCGGCCGCTGGAACGGCTGCGAACAAGATAGAGGCCAGGAGGAACGAGGCTATAGCCCACTTTGCTGGGAACGACACGGTAAGGCTTCCCTAACCCGTTAGGTATAAACCTTCCTAGGGTCATGAACCGCCTAGCGCTCAGGACGACCAGAAGAAGTCCAGCGTGGTGGCCCCCATGAGCTCGTCGAAGCTGAAGTCCAGGGCGTCCAGCATCTGGTCGAACATGGACTGGGCGTACTCCAGGTACTTGTCCGTGTCGACCTCCTCGACCTTCGCCAGCTCCACCGGCTTCACGTAAGGCGGGGTCTTGGTCTTCACGTATGCAATTATCTCGCCGGCCTTTATCTCGCGGCCGCTCTTCTCAAGCTGCTGCGCGGCCCGCACGTGCTGGGGGGTCGTGCCGTCGTACTTGGCCGTGGGCTTCCCCATCATGACGTTGAACGCCAGCTCGTGCATCGGGAACTTCCTGTCCCGCAGGGTCGTGACCGTCCTGGTGAGCAGGTCTCTGATGTTCGACCTCGCCTTCTCGAAGTCGTCCGGCGACTGGACCCTGCTGAGTATCTCCAGAGCCTGGTAGAACGTCTTCTTGAGGAACTCAGGGGTCTGGCTGTTGTGGAGAAGTGTCGGCAGGTTCCCCGCGACGAACCTGGGCAGCTGCGGAACCGAGAAGTCGTACATCTCAGACGTACCTCGGAGCTTCGCTACTGATACGACTTCGTCGTACGAGACGTCCCGGCGGTTCAGCATCGTGGCGATGCTGGTAAGCTTTGCCCTCTCCTCGGGCCCTGCGTGCTCAAGCAGTCTCCCGATCACACTGTTGTAGGCGTTCAGGAGGGAGAGGTTGTAGTACCTCGAGCGGTGGAAGTTGATGTTCCTGAACCTCTCAACTCCGCTGCTTTCGGCGATGTCCGCCTTTACGCTCAGCAAGCCATCGGTCCTGATCGGAAGCAGCTCCTTGTTCCTCGGTCCCAGTCTGACAGGCACGGAGAAGCGCTCCTGAAGGAATCCTATCTTCCTGTAGAAAGCTCGGCGGCTCTCGCTTCCGATCACGCTGAGCTGGAAGTAGACTCCGTAGCGGGGGACTCTCACCCTGCGAATCCTGCAGTCTATGTCGAAGTAGGCGAGGAGGTATGCGACGCCGGTGACAAGAGCCTCGCTCTTCGACAGCAGGTTTACTCTCCTGCCGTCACCGTATCCGTCTCCTGAGAACAGGCCGCGTAGATAAGCCGCGACGAACTCGTCGGGGGCATCGAACGCGATTGAAGGAGCGTGCTTTGTTCCGCTCTCCCTTCCGCACAACCTGCCGAAGAACAGTCCGTGCAGAACCGGCAGATAGTACCTTCGTTTCGTCCTTGAACCAATGTGGTCTGAGATCGTCCAGCAGAACGTTCTCTTCCACGCTTCCTCGATCTCGACACAGACCTCCCTGTTGATTGCGGGGTTCTGGCTGATGCAGGCCGTCCTGGATTGAGCGTTGCGGGGCGAGCTGCCTTCGGCTGTGTATATGCCCAGGAGGAATCCTAGGTCGGCGGACAGCGGGAGCCTGGCTGGGATGGGTCTTCCGGTCGTCGAGTGAGGATTTGCGGATCTGACCGTGTCTCCCCTGAGGACCCCAACGTCCTTCAGGCGATCGAAGACCGAGACATCGGTGGCGGCGGAGGGTCTCGGGACGAGTCTGGCGCCCACCAGCACGTCTCCCCGCCTGAGAGCTCGAGTCGGTTTGTGGCTGAGCCTGCCGAATGTGTCGATCGTGTAGACGCTGTGGTCGCCCGAGAGGGTTAGCGCGCGTCCCTTGCTGGTCTCGACCCGGTAGATCTCGTTCACGCTGTGCGCCGATGCGTCCGAAATGGGCAGCCAGAGTGTAGTCAGGGAGTCTGAGACCGTCAGGAGCTCCACCCTCCGCCCTTCTTCGTACCATTCGAAGACGGTCTTCACGTCCGTGAGGGTGGTTTCCCCGTTCACCCTGGCAAGGATTGGCGTGGTCCCCAGTACGGACTTCTTGCCCGTCAACCCTTTGATATCGACCGTCCCGTCGGGCAGGACGCCGAAGTAGTTCTTCTTGCGGCTGCTGAACGCGACGTAGCGGTAGGTCTTGTCGAGGTCGAGCTCGACCCCGAGCTCGCTGTCGGCCCACCTGGTGATGATTGCGATCTGCTCCTTGGAGGGGCTCTTCAGGAATATCGAGTCCGTGTCCCCGTAGATCACGGGGATCCCGAGCTCCTGGCACTTGTTGATGGTCTTGGTGATGGCGAAGCGCCCCAGGGCGGCGGTGGCCTCGGCGACCGGGAGGCAGTAGAACGCGAACGTCTCGAAACCTAAGACGCCGTAGGACTGTCCAACGGGGACGAACCTGCCATCCCTGCCGGCGAACACGGTGTGGTTCTTTGCGGTGGTGACGCAGTACACCTTTCCCAGGTAGTCCGATTTCCTGACGTGCCTGTGAATCTCCCTGCCAGAGAAGGTGAGCTTCTCGCTCCTGTTCTTGAAGATGACCCTGAAGATCTCCTTGTCCCACTTGATCTTCGTCTTCGCTCCAAGGAGGCTCAGCAGGACAACCATGTCCTCCGCGAGCTTTCGGCTCGTTGTGGGGTACATGGTCTGTCTGGACGTGCCGTCGCCCATGTAGGCCGCCTCCAGGAAGGCTTGCATGCTGTCCTTCGACTCGAAGACAAATCTGGGAATCTGCTTGTTCTTCGCTCTGTGCTCCCCCATGCTCCCCGAATAGCAATTCTCCAGGGTCCACTTGTGAAGGATTTCGTTTGCGACCTTGAAGTACCTCTCCTCGGTGCCCGTCGACGCCCTCAGGCCGAGCGACGATAGCACCCTCGCTATGTCGCCCCGGTACAGGACGCCGTTGGGGTTTCCCTTCCCGACGCTCTGTGTTATGGTGATGCCGCTGCTCCGGCCTCGCACGTTTCCGTTGTCGTAGGTCCTCGAGGGGGTCTCGTAGAGGCTTCCCTCGGACACGAACCAGCCGCACAGTTCAGCGAATGCGACGGCGGCGAGTCTGGCTGGTACCTTCGACCCCCTCGGCGTCTGGAGCAGAGCGAAACCCCCCGCGCGTTGGACTTCGTCGATGTCCTCCTCGGTCACAAACCTGGAAGGTACCACGTAGTGCGAGCCTTTTGTCCTGTCTGCGGCGAAGCCACGCCTGCGGAGGGAACCGTGGGCCCTGATTTTCAGACGGAGCCCCGGCGATAGCGCCCTGAACCAGGTCGAAATCCGCGTCCCGTTGGAATAGAGCAAGACAGACGCCTCCAACTCCTTGGCCGTTTGGAGCAGTGATACGTCCCTGGGCGGCCCTGTCTGAATCGGGGAACGCAGCGCCGGAATGGAAACGTTGGTCTGGCCGTACAGTTCCTCCGCGGTCCTGAACACCGTTCCCGACCTGGAGCTCGCCTTCCTGTCCAGCGTCAGGAACCTGTGGTTTGGGGTGACCATGAGGTCGACGAACCTGTTGTCCTTGAAGTGGTACAACTCGCCGGCGTAGTCGAACTGCTGCACCTCGACGACCTCGTCTTCCTCGACGGCCAGCGATTCGGGATTGACGCTCACGACTTTGTCCCCGACCTTGAAGTCCTTGATGTTCTTGATTCCGCTGGGCGTAACGACCTGAGTGTCCCCCGTGAAGCAGGCGTTGAGGAAGACCTTCAGGCCCTGGGTGACCACTCCGTACAGCTCCCTGTCGGACTTCGAGAGCGACGGGTCCTTGGTCAGGGGCTTGTAGTGGCCGACCCTCAGGTCTCGCAGGGAGCCGGTGACGAGGCTGATGATGCCCTTCCGCTTCGTGCAGACCCACGAGGCGGTGTCGGGTATGACGTTCTTCCTGCACTCCTCGTGGCCGCAGTCCACCGTTTCGTAGGACAGGTTGTAGACCTTGATGAGGCTCGGGTACAGGCTGGCGAAGTCCAGCACGGAGACGTCGAAGAAGACGCCGGGCTTGGGCTCGATGACGAGGCCGCCCTTGTACTTCTTGCCCTTGATTATCGCCTGGGACGAGGCGCCGCCCTTCTCGGCCAGCTCCTCCGTCCTGGGTATGAGGGCGCCGAGCTTCCGGTGCTCGTAGAACAGCATGCTGCGGATCCAGTTGGAGACTCCCAGCCTCCCGACGTCGTTGATGGGCATCTTCGCGATCCTGGATATCACGATCAGCAGCTTCATGACCACGGAGTCCCACATGGTGGTCAGCTCGTAGGTGAGCTGGGAGTCGTTGAGGTTGTACTTCGCGAGCTCCTCGACGGGGAGGTCCGCTATGTTCCCCTCGAACTCGATCTTCGACTTGCCGATCAGGGCCTCGGATATGGTGTTGAGGGTGTAGTCGGAGTACTTGTTGCTGAAGGCGTAGACCTGGATCGAGCGGTTCTTGAAGAAGTTGTACAGGTCGATGTGGACGCCGTACTTGAGGGCCGACTCTATCCGCTGGAGCTCGATGGGGTCCTCCTCCTCGGGGATGTTCAGCTTCTCCGCCCTGTGCTTGAGGTACCTGAGGTCGAAGTTGTCGCCGTTGAACGTCAGTACGACGGGGTAGTCCATCATCTTGGAGAACGTGGCGCGCAGCAGCTCGGCCTCGTCCTCGAAGAGCACGAGCGTGTAGTCGGCCGGCTTCGGCTCCTTGCCCTCCTTCTTGAGCGCGTAGACTATCCTCTCGGTGTCGCTGAAGAACGATACCGAGATGACCTTGCGGGTGGGGTCCTCGGGGTCGGGCAGCCTGCCCTCCTCGTTGGCCACCTCGATGTCCATGGCGACCCTTCGGAAGTCGCAGAGCGGCTGCCCCAGCAGCTCGGCCCACTCCCTGATGTAGGGTGCGAACTCCTGGGTGTTCTTCTTCAGAATCTCCTCGAGGGAGCGGGACACCCTGTCGGGCACGTCGAGCTTGACGGGGATGACCTTGCCGTCGGAGACCCTGTAGTAGGTCCCCATCTTGAGCCCCTTGTCGTAGGTGTAGTTCTCGTAGTACTTTATGTCGGCTTCCCAGGCGGTGATCCTGTCTCTGATGCTGTCGTTGCCGCCGCCTATGGCGAGGGGGTCGGTGGTGATTATCTTCCGCACCGTTATCTTTGTGTCCGAGAGCATGTCGAGGCGCTCCTCGTCCACTATCTGGAGGACGTCCTTCCGGGCCGCTATGTCGCGGAGCTCTTCTCTTGCCTGCTTCGTGTAGCAGTACGGCCTGTGGCCGGTGTTGTCCCTCCAGAGCCAGAACCGGCCCGCCTTCGGGTCGTAGAACTTCAGCACGGCCAGTCTGAGGTCGCCGTCGTACACGGCCGAGATGAGGAGGGCCTCCTCCATGTTCTCCACCGGCTTCGTGAGCTCCGCCAGCTTCTTGGTGAGCTCTCCGCGTGTGGTGAGGGACTGCATCGGGGGACGGCCTCGGGTGGACCGAGGCTCATGGCAAATAAGCCTACCGCGCAGCGGCCCGGCTCCGTTGCACGGAGGCGCCAGCACTGTTTATATCGAGTATCTGGGGCGCCTGCGGAGATGCTCCCATTTCTGGAGCCTGCCAAGCGCAACGTGTCGTACTTGTTCCTGGCAGCGGGCGTTCTCTGGCTGGGCGCGCTGTACGCCACCACCTCCCTGCTGATCCTCTGGCCGGCGGTGGCCTGCATCGCCAGCTTTCTCTTCCTCAGGTTCCTCCCGCAGGAGAGAATCAGCTACGCCTGGGTGCTGGCCTCGGGATTCCTCGGATTCCTGCTGTCCGGCTATCAGGCCTACGCTGCGGCGACCTTCCTCGGCGGCCCCTTCGCTTCGGTCGCGGCGGTGTCGCTGGTGCTCTTCTTCATATTCGCGCTGTACCACCTCTTCCTCATGTACGCGGGCCGGGTCAAGCCTCCGGAAGAAGAAGAGGAGTAGGCCGCCGCCCTACGCGGTTTCCAACGTTCCCTTGGTCAGTTTGAAATACCCTCTTCATGTGGGGTGTCGCCAGCAATGAGCTTCATTCCGATAAACAAGCCTCTGATGGGCGAGGAAGAGAAGAGCGCCGTGATGGGCGTCGTTTCCAGCGGGAGACTGACGGACTCCTCCTACGAGGGAGGGCGCGTCGTGAAGGATCTGGAGGGAAAGATCTCGAGACTGCTGGGAGCCAAGCACGTCATCGCCGTGAACTCGGGGACGGCTGCACTTCACTGCGCCCTGCTCGCGCTCAACGTCAAGCCCGGAGACGAGGTGATCGTCCCCACTTTCACCTTCGTGGCCACTGCCAACGTAGTCTTGGCCTGCGGGGCGAAGCCTGTCTTCGTCGACAACAGGGACGACTACAACGTCGACCCGGCGAAGGTTGCGGCGGCGATCACTAGGAAGACGAAGGCCGTAATCCCGGTCCACCTCTACGGCTATCCGGCTGACATGGACGAGATCAGAGAGCTCGCCGAGAAGAAGTCGGTCCGGGTCGTGGAGGACGCGGCAGAGTCTCTGGGGGCGGCCTACAAGGGGAAGCAGACCGGGACGCTCTCGGACGTGGGCTGCTTCAGCCTATACGCCACCAAGGTCGTCACCAGCGGCGAGGGCGGGGCTCTGTCCACCGACGACGACGAGCTGGCGGACCGGCTCCGGATGGTCAGGAACCACGGGATGGTCCACGGCTACGACACGCGGTACCTGGGATACAACTACAGGCTGCCCGAGGTCATGGCGGCCATCGGCGCGGCCCAGATGGACAAGCTCGAAGGGTTCATCGACAAGCGGAGGGCCAACGCCAAGTACCTGATGGAGCGCTTCTCGAACCTTCAGGGCGCTGAGTTCACCCAGGACGCCGCCGACCGGACGCACGTCTTCTACCTCTACACGCTCAGCCTGAAGAAGAACAGGGACCTGGTCGCCAAGAGGCTGGTCGAGAAGGGCGTAGGCGCGGCGGTGTACTTCAAGACGCCCGTGCACAAGACCCCGATGTACGTCAGGCTCGGCTACAGCAAGAAGAAGCTGCCGGCCGCCGACAGGACGTCGAGGCGCGCGCTCTCGCTTCCGGTTCACCCGGGCGTCACCAAGCCCGACCTCGAGAGGGTCGCCTCCGAGTTCATCGCAGCAATGAAGCAGTACTCGTGAGGCCGATGACCACAAGGCCTCCTTCGAAGGTCTGCATGGTCATTCCCACCTACAACGAAAAGGAGAACGTCGGCCCGCTGCTCGAACGCATCGGCTCGATCCGCAAGGAGGGCCAGGAAGTCCTGTTCGTCGACGACTCGAGCCCTGACGGGACGGCCGACCTGATACGGGAGGCCGCGGGAAGAGAAGCCTGGGTCCACCTCTACTCTCGGGGCTCGAAGAAAGGGATAGGCTCCGCGTACCTCGAGGGCTTCCAGGAAGCCATCGACAGGCTGCAGGCTGACGTGGTTGTGGAGATGGACGCGGACCTGCAGCACCCACCCGAGCAGATTCCCGCGCTGCTGCAGGCCGTTGAGGGCGGGGCCGACGTTGCGATCGGGTCGCGCTACGTAAAGGGCGGGGGCAGCAGGGGCTGGGGATCCCTCAGGAAGCTGGTGAGCTGGGGCGCGAACTGGCAGGCGAGGACATTCCTTAGGCTCGGCGTTAACGACTGCACCTCCGGTTTCAGGGCCTACCGGAAGAGGGCCGCTCAGAAGCTGATCAGCGCGAGGCTCCCGGCGACGGGGTTCGAGTTCCAGGTGGCGGCCCTGTTCGCGCTGAAAACGGACATGAAAATGGTCGAGGTCCCCTACGTCTTCGACGTGAGGACGGCTGGAAAGTCGAAGCTGGGTCCGAAGGCGGTCGTGAGATTCTTCGCATACGTTGTCTGGACCGCCCTCGGCTAGCCACAGAGTCGCCGCCCACAACCTAGGCCGCGACGCGGACGAGATGGCCGAGAGCCGTTACTCTGTTTCCGAGCTTCACTTCTTTGAATGAAGTTTCTTCGCCAGGTCTCGCTCCTTCTCGGCACGGGTGAACAGGATTCTGGCTTCCCTGAGCCCTCGATCAATCTCCATGAAATCGGTCTCCTTCCCGCCTACTGATGCCGGCTTGAACTTCATGTTGCCTGCTGGTGAGAAGTCGTCTTCGGAGACGACGATTCCGAAGGTGCGCCCTATCACCGGCTCAATCACGGCCTCAAGAGGATGGTCAAGCCTCTCCTTGACCTCGATTTGAACAAGCTTCATCGGGTCCTCCCCTGGTTTGATTTCACCGAAACCGATCACAATTATCTCGCGTGGGTCGAAGGCGTTTATCACGGAGTATAGTCTGGCAGGAACACCATACCCGACCGAGTGATACCAAGCCTTCCGAAAATCCTCGTAGGTCTTCCCTTCCTTGAGCCGCCTTGTAAGTAAGGACATGAACATCATGACGGATTGCTTCATTCGCTGCAATCTTTTGTTACTTATCCCTTCAGGGGGCCGTGACATTCGCTTCGGCATCGGGCGTCTGGCGAACCACTGCTGGGCGAGAAAGACAGAAATACAACCGAACTTCGGCGATATTCAGATGAGTGAGGAACAGAAGCCCGCAGAGAAGGTCTTCACCGGGGCCGTCTACGAATGCCTAAGGTGCGGAACGAAGACCACCCAGGAGGAGCTTTCGAGGCTGCCAGAGGTAAAGTGCATCTGCGGCTACAGGGTCTTCAGGAAGGCCAGACCCTCCGTCGTCAAGCAGATCAAGGCAGTCTGAGCAAAGCGCTCCCCCCCTCTTTTGATGTAGTTCGGCAATCGTCTAACGCCGATTGTCGTCATTGCCTAACTGTTTATCTAGCGACCTGAGTGGGCTCGGCTGACGCTTAATGCATCTCATGAAGAGCAAGACTCCGGTTGCGATAAAGGGGTACGGGGCCTATATTCCCTACTACCGTCTCCCAACCAGTGAGACGGCAAGGGTCTGGAGGGGAGGCGGGTCCGGGCCCAACGTGGAGAAGGCGGTCGCGTCCATGGACGAGGACACCACGACCATGGCCATCGAGGCGGCGACCTATGCCACGAGGATGGCGGGCGTCAAGGAGCTAGGGGCGGTCTTCGTCGGGACCGAATCGAAGCCCTACGCGGTGAAGCCCACCAGCACGGTGGTCGCCCAGGCGCTCGGCCAGCACCACGCCCTTGCCGCGGACCTCGAGTTCGCCTGCAAGGCAGGGACCGAGGCGATCCAGATCATCACGGGCCTCATCGGCTCCGGCATGATATCCGCCGGACTTGCGATTGGCATGGACACGGCCCAGGGGAGGCCGGGAGACGACCTGGAGCTCACCGCGGGGAGCGGCGGGGCGGCCTACGTCCTCGGCGCCAAGGACAGCTCAGACGTCGCCCTCATCGACTGCAGCACGTCGTACGTCTCCGACACCCCCGACTTTTGGCGCAGGTCTCACGAGCGGTATCCCCGCCACCTCTCCAGGTTCACGGGGGAGCCCGCCTACTTCCACCACATCGAGACGGCGGTCAACTCGCTGTTCGAGGACACCGGACACAAGTCGTCTGACTTCAAGTACGCCATCTTCCACCAGCCGAACCCCAGGTTCCCGGTCGAGGTCGCCGTTCGGCTCGGGTTCAACGCGGACCAGATCAAGACGGGCCTGCTCAACCCACAGATCGGGAACACATACGCCGGAAGCTCCCCCCTGGGTCTGGCGGCGGTGCTCGACGAGGCCAGCCCGGGGGACAAGATCCTCCTCGCGAGCTTCGGGTCCGGAGCCGGGTCGGACGCCTTCTGCATCGAAGTCCAGGACGGGATACTCGAAAAGCGGGGCATGAACCCAACGGTGAAGTCAATGGTGGAGCACGCCGCGAGGATAGACTACTCCACGTACACGAAGTTCCGCGGGAAGCTTAACAGGTAAGCCTGTACGGGGCTGCGTCGTTGAAAGCATACGTTTCCTCGGTGGGCTTCACAGCCGTCGCCGACCACTGGGGCAAGTCGCTCCTCGACATTGCCTACGAGGCGTCCACGGCGGCCCTGAAGGGCTCGCCCAGGGTCAAGCCCCAGCAGGTCTTCGTCGGTAACATGTTCAGCGCCGCGGGAGCCGGGCAGGAGCAGCTCGGGGCGCTTGTCGCCGACGCGGTCGGGCTCGCGGGGGTGCCGGCTGTGAAGGTCGAGTCCGCCTGCGCGTCCGGCGCAGCCGCCTTCAACCTCGCTTACTCGCTCGTGAAGGGCGGGGTCATAGACTCGGCCCTCGTGGTCGGCGTCGAGAAGATGAGAGACGTCGAACCAGACGACATCACGCGCGTCCTCACTCTGGCGGAGTCCTCCGAATACACCCAGTTCGTGGGCGCGAGCTTCGCCGCGCTCAACGGGATGCTCGCAAGGCACTACATGGAGCAGCTGGACGTGACCAGGGACGAGCTGAGCTCGCTTCCCGTCCTCGACCATGCCAACGCCGTCTCGGCCGAGCACGCCCAGTTCAGGAAGGCCATCACGCCCGAGGCGGTGGCGAGGTCGGGCATGGTTGCGGACCCGCTGCGGCTCTTCGACTGTTCGCCGGTGGGGGACGGCGCCGCCGCGGCCGTGATAGTCAACGACAAGGCCGCGGGAACCACGAAGGGGGGTCTGGTCGAGGTCCTGGGCGGGCGCATCGCGACGTCAGAATTCTCGATGTACGGGAGGGACGACATGCTGAGGTTCAGGGCCACCGAGGACTCCTTCAGGGAAGCGATGCAGCAGGCCGGCCTGGCGCAATCGAAGCTGGACTTCCTGGAGATTCACGACTCGTTCTCCGTCATGGGGGCCTTGTCGCTCGAAGCCATGGGCCTCTCAAAGAGGGGGCAGGGGGGCATGGACGCCAAGCAGGGGAAGTTCGACCTGAACTCGGAACTCTCCGTGAACACCTTCGGGGGGCTGAAAGCGAGGGGGAACCCCATCGGAGCAACCGGAGTGTATCAGATCGCCGAAGCCTACCTGCAGCTGACGGGCAGGGCCGGAGCGAACCAGGTCAAGGGGGCAGAGTTCGGCGCAACCCAGAGCGTCGGAGGCATCGACACGACCAGCGCGGTTCACGTGTTCGGGAGGGCGGCCTAGATGGGCATCCAGCACTGGCGCATCAGGGACCGATACTACCGGCTCATGGGCAACAGGTGCGAGAAGTGCGGGGCCGAGTTCTTCCCACCGGTCTACAGGTGCAAGAAGTGCGGCTCGGAGAAGCTCGTCGACGCGGACATGCCGAGGACGGGCAAGATCCTGACCTACACACAGCTGCACGAACCACTGCCTGGCTTCGAGGACCAATCACCGATGTTCATCGCGCTGGTGGAGCTGGAGAACGGGACCAGGGTGGTGGGCCAGGTCGTGGACTCCCCTGACGACTCCGTCAGGACCGGTGCCAAGGCGAAGGCGGTCTTCAGGAGGGTGCAGGTGGACGGCGACTCCGGGCAGATACTCTACGGGTACAAGTTCGTGATAGCGAGCTAGAGCGAATCGCCGCTGCGCGACCGTCGAAACGTCGCGGCCGCCCGAGTAGGCCTCTCCAGAAGCGGCGGGAGGGCGACTAAGTTAAGTGTCGATTCGTTACCTGAATGTTCACAGCGATTATATACGAAAAATGCGCCTTCTTCGTTGAATATATTGCAGACTAAAAGCAAGATCATGGCCGCTCTGGGAATCGTAGCACTCCTATCAATCCCACTCGGTGCGTTCGCGCTCCAGATCAACTCGGGCAACGTCACACCGATAATCCCCTCCCAATGCGCAGCCCAACCTCTGACGTGGTCTCCTCAACCCATCATCAACTCCAAGATGACGGTGCAGAACGATGAGGACGCAGGCAACGTCGGGTACTGGGCCCTCGACAACTATCCGAAGAGCATAGTCATCTGGGAAGACTCGACGAACACCAACTTCTGCGCCCTGATACAGTATTCGGGAACGTGGCAGACGTTCGCGGGCGCGCTTAGCCCTCAAAACGGGGTTGCAGAAGTGAACACCCGCTCGGGTCACTTCACGGCAGCCTACGTCGCAATGTTCACAGGAACGTTCTTCCCCACGGTACCGGTCCACGGATCCATCGGCACGTACAACTTCGGTGGCACGATGGCAGACATACTTCTGGGATCCTACGGCAACGGTCAGACCGGAGACACAACGTACACTAGCTATCTAAGCCTCTACTTCAGCAGTCACGCCGGATTCACATACCTCGCTGCCTCGTACATATACACGCTCGGAGCTGGCATGGGCTACGGCAAACTTTGGGTGAGCAGCCCCATTTCGACTTCCGCCGACATGGGCGACATCCTGACGTAGGGCGGCACGTCTTCCGCAGGTGCGGTGGCTCGCGTCGCTGCACTCCCCATGTTTTTTCCTGAACGGTCCTCGGCAGACTGATGATGGCTTTTCGGACCGTCGTTTTTCGATTTGATAATGCGGCAGGTGCCTCCGCGCACGGTCTTGTTCCGACCTTCTCCCTTCTAGGGCTGACTCGCCGCCGACCGGGGTGTCCGGTCCGCCGTCGGGCGTACTCGCACGTTCTCCGAGCGCGGTGCTCGTTGCGTCTGAGCCGGGGGTCTCATTCGCTAGTGGATTGTCCCATTGATGGCCGAATCCTGATAGTCTCGTCCTTGACACGGCTCCCTTTCTCGGGTCCCGCTCGCGGCAGGAGTTGGCTCAACTGAGCGCGTCCCCCGCTACAAGTTCGCGATTGCCGGATAGGCTTATCTTCTCGAGGATGGCTACCCGGGCTCTCCCAGTTGGTTTCGACCGGAGTCCCGACTCTAGACAATCTTCTTGGAAGCGACGGCTATCCGGACAGGTCAGCCGTCCTCGTCGTCGGCCCTCCGGGCATAGGCAAGGAGACCCTTGGATACTGGTTCGTCCGCTCCGGCCTGATCCAGGGAGATTACTGCCTCTACGTCACCCACCGCCCCGTCAACGACATCCTCAGGGACATGAGGGGGAGCGGCATAGGCACCGAAAGGGTTCCTGAGTGGATAGCGAGCTCCGGATCGCCGACAAAGTGCGACCTCCGCGACTCGACCGCCATCTCCTTCAACCTGAAGGAGGCGGTCCACAGGAACAAGGGGAGGCGAATCAGGGTCGCCACAGACGTTCTCTCACCCCTGCTCGTCCTGAATCCGCTGGACTCGATGTACGGGTACTGGTCGCAGCTGCTCTCGGACCTGAAGCAGCAGGACTCGGTCTTCTTCGCGCTTGCGGAGGACGGGATGCACCCGCCCAACGTGCTGACGACGATGGAGCAGCTCTTCGACGGCGTCATCGAGATGAGGCTCTACGAGGAGGGGTTGACAATCACGCCGCTCTTTCGCGTGAAGAAGATGCTCGGTCTGCCTCCGATTCACGGCTACTTCCGATTTTCAGTCTCAAACACTGGAATGGAGGTCACCCCGCATGTTAGATGAAATAATCAACGAGGCGCAGTACCCGATCTACCTCTTGGGCCTGGCCATCTTCCTCTTCGCGACGTACAGGGCGTTCACGATAGCGAGGGTCCTGGTCAAGGGCGCGTACAGGAATCGCGCTCTCTGGACGGGCGGGACTGCGTTTGCGCTCATCCTCTTCGAGTACGCTACGACGCTGCCTGCGTCCAACCCCTTGGGCATCTCGGCGTTCTTCTTGATACTGTTGATCCTCTTCGCCTTCGTCGACAGCAGCATCAGAGTTGCGCAGGAGACCGACTTCTTTCACAGGAGTCCCCTGGGCTGGCAACGTCTGAGGAAGCCCCTGTACGGAATTATCTTGGGATATACGGGGATTGGCGCATTGCTCATCTTGATCATCGGGTCAACGGTTGCAGCCATCAGCTTGACGGGCGAGGTGCTTTGGTTCATAATAGCAGGAGTGTCCCTCACCTACTCCGCAGCCGCTCTGGTGGTGGGGGCTCGGAGGACTCCCGAGAGGTCGCTGCGGAGATTCGTGAGAATGCTGGGTCTGACGATCATCTGCATGGTGCTCTTCTTCACGGCGTGGATACCGTTCATCCCTTTCAGCCAGACCGTGCAGGACTTCGGTAGTCTCGTCTCTGAGGTCTTCATACCTTTGGCCGCGTATTTCCTCTATCTCGCGGTGATGTCGTTGTCTCCGGTCGGCCGTGTCGAGGAAGCCCCCGCGCAGCCCTCCGCACAGGCGGGCGCCAGCGTCAAGCCCTGACCGCTGGAAGGCCGTTCGGCCAGCGGTTCCGGGCGATGGTCGGCCAACCGGGCCCGCCATCAGGGCTGGACTTCACGCGAGGACGCCGACGGCGACGAGACAGAGGCAGAGGTTAATCAGGCACGGTCTCCTGGCTTGACAGGTTGGCAAAGAGGAAGAAGTCGGTACGGACCAAAAGGAACGTGGACGTGGTGCCGGTGCTCATCGTGTTCCTGGTTGCTCTCCTGACCTTGGGACTGGGGGCCGCAGCATCGCTCCCCATAGAATACGTGCTGGGCGCGTTCGTGGTGGTCCTGGCCGTGGCTTTTGTGCTCCTGGCCCGTTCGCTCATAACGCGCTAGGGGGCCTCGAAGCCGAGCACTTCGAAAGCGATAAGTCGGTTCGGGTTTCTCCCGCGACGCCATGGGGGAGAAGGGTAGGGGCGTCCTGACGCGCGATGCAGCCTGCCTGCTCTCTTCCACCTTCCTGAACACGATCCCGGTTGGCTTCATCAACGTCGTGCCCCTGGTATATCTGGCTCAGATAGGCTACGACCCCGCTGTCATAGGGTTCATCTACTCGGTCAGCGCCATAGCCGTTTCTGTCGGCCTGATACCGTTCGGAATCCTGGCAGACAGGTACAGCCGCAGGCCTATCCTGGTCGCCGGGACGCTGATCCCATGCGTTTCGTACGCGATATTCGGCCTCACGCTCAACCCTGCCTGGCTGACAATCGCCAGCGTGATCGGAGGGGTGGGTTTCGCGGGAGGACTGGCGTCGGCCCTCGCCACGCCGACCCTCATCCCGATGCTCGCGAACTCCGCCCCCGACAGCAGGCGGCCGTCTCTCTTCGCTCTCCTCCAGGGTTCCTGGGCGGTGGCCTTCACAGTAGGCTCTCTCCTCAGCCTCCTCCCCGGTGTGCTGAAGTCGAGCCTGGGCCTGAGCGATGCCGTCGCGCACTCCGAATCCTACTTCGTCATGTCCGGCCTGGTGGTTCTCTCCGTCGTGCCTCTGCTCTTCCTGAAACAGAGAAGCGAGCACAACGAATCCCGCGAACCGGACAGAAACGACGGCCCGAGTTCCGAAACCAGGTCGGCGAGCCACCTCGGGCTCGCGCCCGGCAGTCCCGGCAGGACAGGGCTCTCCGCTGCCTGGACGAACATCATGAAGTTCTCGGCAGTCTTTCTGCTACTGGGGCTCGGACTGGGAGTGCTCGTGCAGCTTCTCCCCACCTGGTACGCACTCGAATACGGGGCGTCGGAGAATTCCATCGGCCTTTGGATGGCCGTGTCGAACCTCGGGACGCTTCTGTCAATCCCGCTGATCCCGTGGATATTGAGGACGCGAGGCGTCATGATGACCGCGGCGGCGGGCGGCGTTGTCGCAGCCTGCCTGCTGGCCCTGATGTCCCTGACGGGCAGCTTTGAGACCGCAGCGATTCTCTTCGCAGTTCGGAGTGTGGCCTATGGCGTGTCCTGGGCTACGCTTCAGTCCTACATGATGAGCACCGTCGACGACAGCTCGCGGGCAAAGATGGTTGGATTCGCGTACACGGCCTGGGGCATCGGCGTGTTCGCGGGTACCTTCTTGGGAGGGGACCTCCTGGGCCTCGGGCTCCTGGCGCTTCCCTTCGCGGCGGGGGTCGCATGCTACCTTGCCTCTTCGGTGTGCCTGCCCGTGTTCTTCCGGAAGCCCGGGCGGGGAGCGGGGTTGTCAGGATTCGGTCGGCCGCTGACAGATAGGCCGACTGCATGGGGCGTCCTTGCAGGTGCCGGCCCTGATGCCAAACTCCCGCGCGGAAGCCAGCTTGATGGGGGCGTTCGGCGTTCCGTAAGGTCCCGGCGGCACATTCATTAGCCGATTCCGGGCACGCCAGGACGACGTCGGATGCCACAGAAGTCGAGTTCCGATCACGTGAAGGTAGCGACGGAGTTCTTCAGGATGGTTGGCGACGGCAAGATGAAGGAGGCGCTGCGCTTCTTCTCTCCCAACTGCAGGCAGCACAACCCCTTCGTGCACGGGGGCATGGCCGCCCTGCTCAAGGTGATGGCCACCGCTTTCGGCGAGGGGACCTCGCAGTTCGGGGACTCCGAGTTCAGGGTGGCGAACGTGCTGAGCGACGGTGACCTTGTCGCGGTCCACACGGAGCTGCTCAACTCAAAGCGAAAGCCCAGGGAGGGCGGAGTCAGGCAGGTCCACATCTTCCGTTTCAAGGGCGACAAGATAGTCGAGTATTGGGACGTCAGCCAGCAGATAACCCCAGAGATGCCCAACGCCAGCGAAGCGTTCTAGGCGCCCTGCGCGGCGTCCGGCGAGCTCAGTGCAGGCTCAGCCCGCCGTCAACGAGGACGGTCTGGCCTGTGATGAAGTCGCTCTGGTCGGAGCACAGGAAGACGACCGCTCCCACCACGTCCTGCGGCACCTCTGGCCGCTTGATCGCCCTGTCCTTGGCGATGACGTTGGAGAACTCGGGCGCGTGCATGGTGAACTGCGCCTCGGTGTCCGTGTAGCCGGGCGCGACCGAGTTGACGTTGACGTGGAACTCGCCCAGCTCCTTCGCCAGGGCCCTCGTGAGCGCGATTATCGCCCCCTTCGAGGCGACGTAGTGCGGGAATCCGACGATGCCATCGAAGAACGTGCTTGACGAGATGTTCACGACCTTTCCCTTGCCCTCCTTCTTCATGTACGGGAACACCGCCTTCGTGCACTGCCAGGTACCCTTCACGTTGACCGCCATCACGCGGTCCCACTCGTCCGGGTCGACGTCGGAAAAGGGCTGCATCTTCAGTCCGTAGAAGTAGGCAGCGTTGTTCACCAGCGCGTCTATCCTGCCGAACTTCTGAATCGCGGCGTCAGCCATCGCCTTCGCGTCCCTCTCCGACGAGACGTCCACCTGCAGCGCGAGCCCTTGCTGCCCCGTCTTCTGCACCTGCCTGCAGGTCGCTTCGGCTCCCGCGAGGTTGATGTCTGCGGCCACCACCCTGGCGCCTTCGGCCGCTGCTCCCAGGCAGATCTCCCGGCCTATGCCGCGGGCTCCGCCCGTTACAACGACTACCTTTCCCTTGAGGTCCACGTGCCACTAACTCCGGCCGGCCTCACGAAAGCCTAGCCTGTGTATTCAAGGATTTCAAGGCCGCCGTTCCGCAGGGAGATGTAGATCAGACCCTTCCTGTCGACGTACACGTCCTGCACGTCGACCCCCATGCCGTGGCCCGCCTCGGGTCCGTACGGTGTGTAGTACACCTTGGGCGTACCCGGCACGTAGTAGCCGGTCTCGGTGGGCCGGTAGGGGTCGGAGACGTCGAATATGCGGAGGCCGCCGCACTGGGCGGTCATGTAGAGCCTGTCGTCGGACCGGTACGAGTCCTCGCCCGGCGTGTTCTCGTGAAGGTTGTGCGGCCCGGGTCCCCAGGGGACGGTCACGCCCCTGTCCGCAAGCTCCTTCGGGGGGAGCGGGAAGGTGGCAATCACCTTCGGGTGCTTCTCGTCGCCTATGTCCATCATGTACGCGTGGTGGTATTCGCTCACGAAAGCGGCGAACTGCCTCTCCTTCAGCGGCAGGAACGTGTGGTTCTGGCCCCCGAAGTCCCAGTTGAACTCCGAGACCATGGTGGGCGCCCGTATGTTGGAGATGTCGAGGATGGTGCCTCCCATGGAGAACCAGGCCGCGTAGGCCCTGTTCCCCTGCACGATCGCGTGGTGGAGCTGGCAGCCGGGGAACATGTCCGTGGGCCACCAAGGCCTTTCGCCGCCGGCTATCCACTGGCCCTTGAGCCAGAAGCGCGACACCTCCTTCGGGTTCTTCGGGTCCGAGACGTCGACGTTCACCATTATGCCGCCCAGGTAGCCAGGCATCTCCGCCGAGAGGTACGCGTAGTGCCCGTCGAACCAGAAGCGGTGACAGTAGTTGCCGCCGCCCTCCGGGCTCCACTGCCCGGTCTTGTAGAACGAAAGCAGCCTGGGCTCGGCCGGCTTCGAGATGTCGTATATCTTGACGCCGCTCTCGATGGGCTCGTTGGAGCCGCGCGCGTGCCAGTTCTTGTACTCGGTGTGGACCTGATATCGCTCCGGCTCGAAGAACTTCCAATCGTTTGCGACCACGAGGATGTTCCCCATCACCCTGCACTTTATGCTCTGCACGTGCGGGCTGTCGGTGGGGATGTAGTTCACCACCTGCGGGTCGGCAGGGTCCTTGACGTCCACCACGCTGAAGCCGCTGCTGGGGCCGTGGCAGATGTAGACGTAGTGCCCCTGCTTGACGAGCTGGACCGCGTCGCCCCTGTCGTCAAGGTTGCAGGAGGAGATCAGCTTGGTATTCTTGAAGAGCGGCGGGAACTCGTGGTGCACGTACTTCGTCTTGAAGACCACGTCGCCGGGGACGCTATAGTCAAGGCCCCGGGCCGTGTCCCACTTCTTCTTGTCGAACATGACAGGTTTGCTCAAGATGAACTTCCCGCAAGGCCCCTCGCGGCTATTTACACCTACAGCCTAACGCTCTGAAAAGGGCGGCTAGTCGGCCTGGGCGGGCTGAGGAACCGCGGGGACCGGCGGCCTGCTCCGGCCCTTCAGGAGGAACGCGACTCCTCCGACCATCCAGATCGCTCCGACCGCGTTCAGGATGTAGTTCGGCGTGCTGGAGTCGGGCTGCGGGACGCAAGAAGACGGCGGGTTGAGCGGGGTGTACCACGCTCGGATGCTGCAACTCGTGAGCTGATAGTTGGCGCTGTTCCAGGTTGGAGGACCCCAGATGGGGTACAGGTAGTAGGCCGTCACTACTGTCGCCCCGAACGTCTCGCCGCATCCGGGACCGCAATCTCCCACAAGCGCGATGTCCGTGCTGGTGGAGTAGACGGCGCCGAACGCGGTCAGGAAGACCCCTACCAGGAGGAACACCAGACCGGCGGCAATCATCGCTCTCAATTCATCGACTCGCCTTCCAAGTCAGGATTGCGCTCGCCGAACCGGCGGTGTCTTATCAATATTGGCCGAGGAAGGAGAGCGCTCCGGTCTCTCACGGGCGGTCACTCGGCCTCTTCTGCCGGCACTTCTTCGGGCTCGTCTCCGGCTGGGGGCGTCTCCGATGCCGTCGTTCTCCCGAAGACGAGGTAGGCGGTGTGCCCTATCATGATGTTCGAAGGTCTGGTCATCCCCACCCGGGCCTCGAGGTGCCGCATCATTATCTCGAGAGCCTCGATGGCCGCGAAGCCCTCGTCCTTCATCTTCTGGACCAGCCGCTCTGCCTGGTTTGTGGTGGGGGTTATGGCGACCATGGGCGCGGACGGCTTCAGGCTCTTCTTCATGCTGGGTATTACATCCCAGGGGTCTCCGACGTCTAGGACGCCGGCGTCCATCTCGGTCTCCTCGAACCCGTTCTTGGCGTCGCCGGCAACGAACTTCACGTAGTCTCCGAACCCGAGCTTCTCGATGTTCTTCTTCGCTGTCTCCTGGAACTCTGGGTTGATTTCATAGGTGTAGACCATCCCCCCGGGCTGGACGAGGTACGCTAGCATCGCCGTCGTGGACCCGCTGCCCGTGCCCGTCTCGACCACGCGGGAGCCCGAGTGAATCCCCAGCTTCAGGGCGATGAGCCCCAGGTCCTTCGGATAGATCACCTGCGTCCGCCTGGCCAGCTTCATGGTAAGGTCCTCGATGGTCGGCTTGAGAATTGTGAGCGTGTCACCCAGGGTGGTCGTGGCCGTCCTGCCGTAGGACCCCCCTACGAGCGCTCCAACGTCGAGGATTCCCAGGTGCGTGTGCAGCTTGGGGGTGTCCTTGGGGCGAATGATCCACTTCCTCCTCCGGTCCCGGTAAACAAGAATGTAGGACTCGGGCGTGATGGTTTCCATTCGGTCCCGCCCCTGCCGTCTGGACTTATATGCAGTCCCTCGAACGAGGGCGGCGCCTCTTTCACGACCGCCGGCGACTCCGCCAGGTGTTTTAATGCCGGGCCGCACATCGACGTGCGTGAGGCCCGGCATCGGGGAACGCGTCTGGGTCGGGGTCGTCGCCTGCCTGCTGGTGGTCGCCTTCGCCTCGGTCGACTATCTCATTCGCCCCCATCTGCCCAGCTACTTCGGCGACAACGCCATCTACGTCCTCGTGATCATACTGGCGTCGGAGTTCTTTGTAATGTGGAGGGTCCTCGTGGCGGCGGTTCCCTCCGGCAGGGCTGGCGGCAGGCCCTAGGCGACCACTCGCCTTCGTCCTTCGGGGAAGAGGAAAACAAATACGTGGCGAAGCAATGGGCAGGTCGGTCCGCCGTTTTGCCAGCCCCAGCGCGAGGTCGCCTTCGAATCCTCTTCGTATGCGTCGGGAATGCTGGACGGAGTCAGATGGCCGAAGCGTTCGCTCTGTCGCTTGGCGCCGAGGCGGCGAGCGCGGGAACCGTGCCGGCGGCTTCGATGAACGCAGCGGTGGTCCAGGTGATGAAGGAGAAGGGCCTTGACATCTCGGCGAGGTCGCCGAAGCTGCTCACGCTCGAAATGATAGACCGGGCCGAAGTCGTTGTCACGATGGGCTGCTCGGTCGAGGCCGTCTGCCCCAGACCCATCCTCGCGAGGATGCAGAAGAACCTCGTGGAATGGCACATAGACGACCCAAAGGGGAAGACCCTGGACGAGGTCAGAGCGATAAGGGACGAGGTAGAGCGGAACGTCCGCTCCCTCGCGGAACCCGGGTCGGGCAGCGCCGTGGTCTAGCGCGACCCCGCCCGAAACTAGGCCGCGATGGCCTCGAGCGACTTTCCCCTAGACTCTTTTCCGAGAGCGGCCACGGCGATGATAGGCACCACCAGGAGCAAGGTGTAGATCGTGTACAGCCCGCTGACTCCGATGCTTCCCAGCAGGAAACCCACCGACGTTATTCCGACGTAGGCCGAGATCCTGCCCAGGCCCTGCGACGCGCCGAGGCCTGTGCCTCTGGCCGGCGTTGGGAAGAGCTCCGCCGTGTATGACGCATTGGCCGTCATCATCCCGGCGGTGGCGAAGTACGTCAGGGCTCCCACGCCCAGCAGCTCGAGGGTGGTGTTCGAGTGCCCCCACACGAATATGCTGACGGCGCTCAGGGCTATGAATCCCACGAGGAGCTTCTTTCTGCCCACCCTCTCTATGAGGAGCGCCGAGGCGAGGAAGCCGGGGATGCCCCACAGGTTGAGGTAGAGGTTCACCTGGAGTGAATGCAGCAGCGTGAATCCCTGCGACACGAGAAGGCTGGGGAGCCAGACGAGTATGCCGTAGAAGACCCAGGAGAGGCAGAACCAGGATACGAAACACAGCAGCGTCGTCCTCGCGACGTCGCGGTCGAAGAGCCTGCGGAAGGGAGACTCTTTCCGGGCTTCCGAGGGCGTCGAGGAGCCTCCTGAGTCGGCGGTCGGTGTGGCAGAAGAGCCGGTTACCTTCGCGAGCACCTGCTCGGCCTCGGCCATCATCCCGCGCGACTTCAGCCAGCGCGGAGACTCGGGAATCCCCCTGCGGACGAACCAGATGTAGAGGGCGGGGACCGCGCCGATCAGGAAGGAGATCTGCCAGCCCGAAACGGCCCCGAACTTGTAGGGGACCACCGCCACGCCGATGAATGCCGCCGCGAGGGCCCCAAAGGCGTTGAAGCCGTTGAGGAAGCTGAGGTACCTGCCCCTGGCGTCCTTCGGAATGAACTCGGAGACCAAGGATGCGACCACGGGCAGCTCTCCGCCGAGGCCCAGCCCGATGAGGAACCTGAACGCGACCAGCTCCACCACGTTCTGGCTCAATGCCGCAAGGCCCGTAAGCAGGGCGAAGAGGAGGAGCGTTATCTGGAAGACCTTCTTCCTTCCGAGGTAGTCTGCCAGAACGCCTGCGCCTAGGGACCCGATGAAGAGCCCCAGGTAGCTGGTGCTGAGGATGATTCCGCTCTCGACCGAAGTGAGCTTCCAGGCCGCGGCTATGGCCGGGATCGCCGCCGCGATGATCTGAAGGTCCATCAGGTCAAAGAAGTATCCGAAGCCGCAGACGACGAGCAGCCGCCGGTGGAACCAGGAGACAGAAGCCTTGTCAAGCCTTTCCGAGACGTCGGAGCCCGTCTGCAAGGGGACGGCTTTCCCTGATTTGGATTTAACGGCATCGAAAGAGGCGCCGGCCTCGGCAAACACTTCGTCAGCTCCCAGCGCAGCCACAGGGGGAGCCGGGCGATCTTTCGCGGCCCCTCCGTGTCCGAGGTGGACCCGTCCCAAGTCCGAAACGGCGATGCTTCGTAATTGCAGACAAAGCCCTCCGGTTCTCGAAACTGTTTTAACCCCCGCGCGGACCTATTCCGAATCAGCACGATGAGTGGCGAGGAGACTGGCGGGGAAGAACCGGCCGGCTCGGGACTCAAGCGGTTCCCGAGGTCGTACTTCGAGCCGAAGCCGGTGAAGATAGGGGACGAGATCGACGTGGAGATCTCCGAAGTCAGCAGGAAGGGGGACGGGGTGGCCCGAGTGCAGGGCTACGTGATATTCATCCCGAACGCGAAGCAGGGAGAGAAGAAGCGCATCAAGGTGTCCCAGGTTCGCCCAAACTACGCGATGGGCGAGATACTGGAGGACGCGGCTCCTAAGACCCAGCCAGAATAGCCGGGTCCGCTCCAGAAGAGGCGCCCGCTAGGCGCGCCACCAGTCGTAGCGCAGGTATTCCACCGAGTTCTTCTGCGTGTCCGGGAGCGCGATGATGAACTGCTTCCTCACCGTGGTCGCGAGCCTGCCGGACCTCACCATAGAGGTGGCCGCGATGGTCGTCCCCGGCCTCATCACCTGGACGATGTAGGGGGCGTGGTCTATCCCGGGCCCGTGCTCGTAGACCGCGAAGTCGGAACCGAACTTTATGCCCGGGGTGACGACGTACCCCTTTTCCCTGAGCATCTTGTAGACGAGGAACTTCTCGTCGAAGTCGGTGTAGGAAGCCCTGCAGATCTCCTCGAGGCGCTTCGCGGTGAGCTCCTTGCCGTCCTCTCCGAGGACCTGGAGGGTCTTCTTCTTCTGGAGGTAGTAGCCCTCCATCAGGTCGAGTATGAGAGGGGCGTCGAACTCGAAGTCCTTTGGCTTCGGTATGCCGAGCGGCTTCCCGTAGTAGCCTTCCTTGAAGAGCCTCCTCGATGACTCTATGTCCCAGACGACGAGCCTGTTCTGGAAGAGCCTTCCCGTGGCCCGCTTCGGCGGCATGGCTAGATTCCCAGTGCGAGGATCGTGGCCGCGTCGGCCGCGCTCAGAGACGCATCCGCGCAGTTCTCTATCGACTCGAGCACGTCCTTGACCGCGACCAGCTCCTTGAAGCTCTTCGACTGTCTCAGGGCCATCGCGACGGCCTCCCTGTACTTCGAGTCGACCGAGCTCTCGATCTGCGACACCTGGCTGGCCAGCTGCATGGACTGGTCCGAATTGACCGAAAGCGCCCTGACCGTCTCGTTGAGCTTGGATATGCCGTCTATGACGAGGCCCAGTAGCATCGTGATCGACTCCCTGTAGCGCTTGTTCCTTGCGGTCGCCTTCGGCAGCTGGGACACCCTGAACGCGATGCCGTTGATGTGCCCGAAGATATCCTCTATGGTGAAGGCGGCGCGGAGAACGTCCTCCCTGTTGACGAGCAAGGTTCCGACCTGCGACAGTTCCCTCAGGAGCGCGTTCCTAAGCAGCCCGACGTCCTCTTCGGCCTTCCTCACCTTCTCGATCGCCGAGCCGGTGGACATCTTGTCGCCCTTCTGAACCGCCGCGAACTCGTCGAGGAGCACCCTGGACGCATCCAGCACCCGGCGCATTTCATCCTGAAGGACCACGACGGTCCTTCTCCTTGCTTGCATTTCGCTTTCGGTTCCTGACAAAAATGGCTGCCCGCCTCAAACCATGAAGAAGTTTGAATATAAGGTCGGGCCTAATAACTGCCAGAAATGCCGTTTCTGGGGGCTTTTTCTGCGAAAATAGCCCGTTCTGGCCTATTTGGAGGAGTCCTTAGCGTATTCCTTCAGGGGGGCCAGCAGGCTGGTAAACTCCATGGGGAAGATGTACTTGGTCGACGGGCTCGCCCCGAGCGCCTTCAGGGTGTCCAGGTACTGCAGGACCATCGTCTTCGAGTCTATGGACTTCGCGGCGCTGAATATCTGGGTGAGAGCCTCGGAGTAGCCCTGGGCCCTCAGGATGGCCGACTGCTTGTCTCCCTCTGCCCTGAGGATCGCCGACTTCTTATCGCCCTCGGCCACGAGGACCGTCGACTCCCTCTTCCCGTCGGCCTCGGTGACCATGGCCCTTCTTGTCCTCTCGGCGGACATCTGCCTGACCATCGCCTCCTGGACGTCCTTCGGCGGCCTGATCTCCCTGATTTCCACGTTGGTGACCTTGATTCCCCAGCGTTCCGTGACCTCGTCCAGCTTCGACCTCAGCACCTGGTTGATCTGTTCCCTCTTCGCCAGGAGCTCGTCGAGGGGGATGTCGCCGACCACCGCCCTGAGGGTTGTGGTCGCGATGCCTATGGACGCGCCCTCGAAGTTCTGGACCTGGACGACGCTCTGGGTCGCTTCCATGACCTTGTAGTAGATGAGGAAGTCGATGTCGGTGGGGGCGTTGTCCTTGGTGATGCAGGTCTGGTGTGGGACTTCCAGGTACCTCTCTCTCAGGTCTATCTTGTTGAATCTGTTGACGAA
>Ga0335081_10001167_pt1 | contig 41944 bp, 35 predicted proteins | sample Lox_Sample_35_FD_206713 | JGI IMG/M metagenome (GOLD analysis project Ga0335081, IMG submission 206713) | Soil microbial communities from Loxahatchee National Wildlife Refuge, Florida, United States - Lox_Sample_3.5 | ecosystem: Environmental > Terrestrial > Soil > Wetlands | place: USA... | reverse complement strand
CGGCACGTCCCCATTCAATCCCCACGACTGAACGATCTGGGTGGCCGGATTGTCGATGGGGATGATGAACCACTGCCCGCTCGACGGGCGCCAAACCGACATGTCGGCGAAATTTCTGAACGCGAGGTTAAAACCAAGGACGTCGAGAGCGCGTACCTCCTGAGACCGAAGTTTCAGAAAGGGGGAGGCACTGAAGTTAGTAAACGCGTCTTGCACCTGTGACGGCGTATGGGTAATCCAGTCGCCGTAATCCCCGCCATTGTTGCAATTATTGAAGTCATCGAGATCGGTGCTTCCGCCGTCGATCGAAAAATACGCTGCCGGCGTGCCGCCGCTGCAAGGGATCGCCGTGCTGCTATTGGCCGAGTAGCTTCGAGCGCCAGAGCCGCCCCAGCGGAAAAGATCTTCCGCAAATGGGTCGAACGTAGTTGTGGTTCCAACGAGCGCGGAGCCCAAGCCGAGAACTTCGTCCATCTCGTGCTCCACCACAGCGGTAAGATCGTTATTTTGGTTGGCTAACGTCAAATTCAAGCCGATACAGCCAGAGCCAGTAAACGTAGGACACGGGCTGCCCATAAAATTGAACGCCTGTTCAGAAGTGCCGAGTCCGAGGGCCAGCCCCGTCGGGGCCTTCACGGAGAGATTCGAACTGCCATCCATGGGGTTGCTAGAGCCGGTCGATGTGTGACTAAGCGCAGTCGCATCGTCGGGACTTGTCCCACTGTTCCCTAAAGCTGTGCGATACGAGCTATAGGGTTCGCCGAAGATAAAGAAGGTACTCAGCCCCAGCCCTGTGCTCATTTTATAGAAGAAGATGTGGACGGTTATGGTAGTAACGATCGTTTTCTCGTAATACTTGATCGCCTTATTGATTGTGGCCTGGCTGGCCGCATCGACACTCGAATCAAACGTTGGGATGATCGTTAAGCCTGGGCCAGGGAACGGATTTCCCTGTGATGTTCCTAGTTCGGGAGGAACAGAAACGGGGCCGATGGCGACCGTGGTGAATTGTTTATCGGAGCTCTCCGATTTCGTGCTTGCGACTTGCGCATGCGCCGTGGAGAGAATGCTTGCGAACAGCAGCAGGGTCCCCGCGCGTCCGCAAATTCCCATGAATCGCGACTGCCGGAATCCGAGCAATACCTTTTGGAAGCGAGGACGACGGCTGCACCCCATAGTTTCTGCTCCTCAGTGATAACTCGCCCTGTAACCTCTACCGAAGTGCGAGCAGGACTTTCTTGCACCGGGTACGACCCCGTAGGTAACCCTTGATGTGCGCTCTTGCGCACCCTCACGGGGCAGGAAATGGCCCTTCAAGTTCCGGATGGACTGGGTTTTGAACTAAATTCGTCTTAGTAATACATGTAAGACTGTACCTGTCAAACACAAACTTAGAGTTAATCATGTAAGACATCAATGTTCCCGAGGAACGGAGGGAATGATTCGGCAACATGCCGGGTCTGAAGGTCCCAGCAACTGGGGTCCTCCGCTGATCGACTGCCCGCTTCGAGTTACTGCTCGAATATCCGGAGGAAGGCCGGAAACGCGGTCTCCGTGAATTCGAGCAGATCGTTTCCGTTGGTCGCGCCGACATCCACTTGCCCGGTAGCCGGATTGGACGATCCGTTTACACTGCCGTCCGAATTGACCGCGAAACTGAACGGCGTGGAGATGTTCGTGGTCAGGCCGGCCGGGCCACTGCTGTCGCGCAAAGCGGTGGCGACGCCCGAAGAGAACGTCCCGCCCCCAACCGCAACGACTTGGTTTGCAAGAATCTCCTCCATGCCAAAGATGAATGGGGAAGGCAAATTGCTGTTTGTGTAGGTCTGCGTGGGTTCGAGCCTGATGATGCCGAACGGGGCTTCGGGATCGCCAGCGGTCGGGGTGCTTCCCGAACCGCCTAGGAAGACATAGATGGGGTCGGTGCGGTCGGTGCCGCTCGTCACTGGGGAGGTGGGGTAGAGGACTGGGTTGTTGTTCTGACCATTTTGACCGCCGCCACCTATGCTGATGCGGCCGGAGTTCGCATCCACGCTGAAGGTTATGATTCCGGGAGGCGTGTCCTCCACTCTGTAAACGCCATTCTCGCTTTCGTTGAAGGTGGCGCTGAGCGAGCCGCCCGGGCCGAGCGTTACGAGACCTTCCTGGGCATCAGCCGCGCCGCCATCAAGGCCGATTTGGTCGGCCAAGTAGGTTCCGGCTACGGCGCCCGCCGAATAAGATCCATACGCGGAGGTTACGATGGCTCGGCCAGCTTCGAGCGGGGAGCCGCCGGGGACGGAATCGGTCTCCATGAGATAGAACTCGTTCGGATTGAGAACGTAGAAGACGTCATTGCCGCCGGCGTTCGAGGTAAGGACGCCGCGGCCGGTTGTCGCGCCTACCAAGTTGCCGGTTACTTGCGCTGTCCCTCCGGTGACCTGGCTGAGGTTTCCGGCAGCGTCGGCGTCAAAGTACAGATTTGTGACGGCACCGGTAGAGGTGTTCAGGCTGAACGAGCCGACGTTAGAGAAGTGGCCGAAGACGCTGCCGAATTCCAAGATCTCGCCATCCATGCCGTAGGCAAAGCGCGTCGCCATTCCGCTGGTCGTGCCGGTCAGGAAGCTCAGATCCTGGTAGTGCAGGAGTCCGGTCAAGTGGAAGCCTGTCCCGCTGTAATCGTCGAATTGGATCATGCGGCCGATCATGGCTTGGCTGGCCGGGCCGTTCAGTTCCGTGAGCGCGCCGCGATAAACCACGCTGGTGATGCCGCTGCTGCCTCCGGTGGTGTTGAGCTGTATGCAGAATCGGTTATCCCCTCCGACGTTATAGCTTCCCCCCGTGATGGAGAGCGTTTGGTACGGGTAAGTGGCGCTCCCGGAGTTGAGGTCGATGACGCCCGCGCTTCCAATGCCGCCATTGCCGTCTACGTTGAACCTGAGGACTTCAGCTACCGGATACGAGGAGCCCGATACGCTAGTCCACCCCTGCAACAGGGCGGCATAGGGTCCGTTGAAGACGTGGTTCGGATCGGAAGCGGTACCGCAGGCATTGGCAGGATCAACCACCTGGATGCTGAGTGCCGCTGCCGGGGAGGTATGGCCCTGACCGTCGGTCACGGTAACGCTGAAGTCGGAGGTTCCGGCGGGCCCACTAGCAGGTCCGGTGATCTGGCCGGTACTGGTGTTAAAGCTCATTCCGGTTGGAAGAGCCCCAGTGCTGATGGCGAAGGTAAAAGGCGCAACATCGGCGGTATGCCCAAGAGTTGTGATCGGGTAGGCCTTGCCGATTCCTGCCACGGGCAGATTGGTGGTTGTGATGGACTGCGGAGGGTTGACTCCCAGCGTGGCACTCTGGGTCACTCCATACGTCCCGGAAATTAGGACGGGCGTCTGCCCAATGATTCCCGTATTCGATGTGTTGACTGTGAACGTTGTAGAACTGAGCCCGGCGGAAATCGTCACACTTGCAGGAACTGTCGCAGCCGCAGTGTTGTTGCTGGAGAGCGTTACCAGGGCGCCGCCCGCCGGAGCACTGCCGTCCAGAGTGACCGTGCCCGTAGACGTGGTTACGCCCACGGTTTGTCCGGGATTGAGCGTCAAAGATTGAAGAACCGGCGCGCTTGCGGGCGTGAGCACGAGATTCGAGAAGACAGACAACCCGCCGGTGGTCGCCGTGATCAACGCGGTTCGCTGAGAAGCGACCGAGGACGTGGTCACGGTGAAGTTAGCGGTTGACGTACCCGTTGTGACTGTAACGCTAGGGGGCACGCTGGCTGCTCCATTGTTGCTGGAGAGCGTCACGGTAACGCCCGGCGACTGTGCGGTTCCGCTGAGTGTGACAGTCCCGGTTGGGTTGGTTGAGCCTCCCGTCACCGCGGTTGCATTGAGCGTAACCCTCGCTAGAACGGGCGTGGGATTCAACTCTATGAAACTGCTGGCGGGGCCATTGTAGTTCCCGGTGAGGGAGACAAATGTGGGCACGGAAACCGAGCCTGTGAAGAGGTTGATCGTCGTAGACGTCGTGCCCGGAGGGACCGTCACGGTTGTAAGTTGCGATAACCCGGCCGCCACAGTAGTGAAGCCCGCGGGGCCGCCGGTGCTTTGGACGTTGATGACAGCGCCGCCCGCCGGTGCAGGGCCGCTCAGAGTAAGGGTCAGCATCGGCTGAGGCGTTGCGGCTCCTCCCATTACCTCGAAGGGGGAGGCGACCATCGAAACCAGGTGAGGGACGCTGGGTGGATTAATCCACACATGAGAGCCCTCGATACTGCCGTTGAAGCTGCCATATACATCGGCTTGAGTCGGCCCCGCTGGAACCCCAGTGGTCAGTAGGAAGGTTGCGGAGGATTGCGCGGCTGGAACCGTGACGGTAACGGGCACGGTAATGACAGAGCTATTGCCGCTCGTGAGCGTGACAACAGCTCCGCCCGTAGGAGCGATACCATTCAGTACAACCTCTCCCAATCCCCCGCCACCCCCAATGAGGACTTGGGGAGTCAACAACAGGTCACTAATTGCCGTGGCCAGGGGAAGGACATTGAGACCTAATTCGCCCGCCGGTTCGTCAATTGGCGTATCGCCGTTGAGCCCCCACGACTGAATAATCGGTGTGCCCGGGTTGCCGCTGGGAATGATGTACCACTGCCCGCTGGACGGCCGCCAGATGGCGAAATCCGTCTTCTTATCCCCGTCGAAATCGCCCGGCACCGGAATGTCCCCGGTCAACCCCCACGATTGAGTGATCGGCGTACCTGGATTACCGCTGGGAATCACGAACCATTGTCCCGTCGAAGGCCGCCACACGGCAAAGTCTGTCTTAGCATCGCCGTCGTAGTCGCCCGGCACGGGAGTATCCCCGGGCAGCCCCCACGACTGAATGATCGGTGTGCCCGGATTCCCGCTGGGAATGATGTACCACTGCCCGCTGGATTGCCGCCATATGGCGAAATCCGTCTTCTCGTCTCCATCGTAATCGCCCGGCACCGGAATATCCCCGGTCAGCCCCCACGATTGAGTGATCGGCGTGCCCGGATTGCCGCTGGGAATCACGAACCATTGCCCGGTCGACGGCCGCCAGACGGCGAAATCCGTCTTGCCATCGCCATCGTAATCGCCCGGGACCGGAATATCCCCGGTCAAGCCCCACGACTGGACGATGGGAGTTCCCGGATTGCTGCTGGGGATGACGTACCATTGCCCGCTGGATTGTCGCCAGACGGCGAAATCGGTTTTGCCGTCGCCGTCGTAGTCGCCTGGTACCGGAATATCCCCGGTTAACCCCCACGACTGAACGATGGGAGTTCCTGGATTGCCGCTAGGGGTGACATACCACTGCCCGCTGGAGGGCCGCCATATAGCAAAGTCTGTTTTGCCATCGCCGTCAACGTCACCCGACACAGCCCTTGCGTGCGCCACTGTGCTGCAGAGCAATAAGCCAAAGCATACGAAGCAAAAGAATCGCAGCTTGCTTTCGTTACGGAAGCGTGCTGTCAGAGCAGGTAAATGGTAGGGCTGGGCGCCCATGTGAACCTCCCCTCAGGATGCATGGCGACTATTCTTGTTTTCGGTGCTCAGGCGGTTTAGCTAGAGCAGGCCCCTCGACCTGAGGCTTCTCCAGGCAAGTTAGGTTCCTAAATGGAACAAATAGCGAGGATGGACATCCTCTAAGTGACTAGAAAGACGGAGTGATCGAACACGTGCCTGCACAAATGCGGATGGCCGAACTCTGAGCCGGCATGATGCGCAAGTCCTTGCAGCAAAGGAGAAACACGGAGGCTTTTCGGATGTTCTAGGAGGCATTGAGTAACGACTCTCCCGCGTCGTCCTTGTGGGCCAAAACGGCCGCCGACCGGCTTGAGAAAAAGCACCAGGCGGATTTGGATTCAGAAAACTGCGAGCTGGCTCACCGGGACGATGAAGGCCCGATGGCGTGAAGCGAAGAGTCTCGATTGTCGTAATATTTTTCGTAATAGGACCTGTATTCGCCGCCGCGCACGCCCGCCAGCCATGCGGAGTTGCTCTTATACCAATCGACGGTTTGCCGTAACCCATCTCCGAGCGAAATCTGCGGTTTCCAGCCGACGTGTTCTTCTATTTTCCTGCAGTGCAACGCATAGCGACGGTCGTGCCCCGGGCGGTCCTTTACATAGCTGAGTAACGACTCCGGCCGTCCAATCAATTCAAGCACTTGGCGAGCTACGCTGATGTTCTCCTCGATATCCAGTCCGCCGATATTATAGATTTCGCCCGCGCGTCCATTTTCCAGCACGGCCAGAATTCCGCGGCAGTTATCCTCCACGTGCAGCCAATCGCGTTCTTGTTTTCCATCGCCATAAATGGGCAGCGGCCTACGGTCGAACGCATTGGTGATCATCAGAGGCAAAAACTTCTCTGGGAACTGATATGGCCCGTAATTGTTCGACGAGCGAGTGATTACCGCGGGCACGCCATACGTGCGCACGTAAGACAACACCAGAAGATCCGAACCCGCCTTGGACGCTGAGTATGGGCTGCTGGGCCGCAACGGCGAACTCTCTTCCGCGAACTCGCCCGGCGGCATGTCGCCGTAAACTTCGTCGGTCGAAACATGTAAGAAGCGGCCGATGTGCAGCGCGCGCGCCGCTTCCAGCAGCGTGAAGGTTCCCTTCACGTTCGTCTCGATGACGGGTGCGGGAGCGTAGATGCTGCGGTCAACGTGAGACTCAGCGGCGAAGTGCACCACGGCGTCGCATCCGCGCATCGCCGATTCCACCGGTGTAGCATCGCAGATGTCGCCTTTGATGAAGGTGTAGTTCGGGCGATCCGCCACGTCTGCGAGATTCGCCAGATTCCCAGCGTAGGTCAGCTTGTCGTAATTGACGACGTGGCAATTTTTGCGTGTCTTCAGAAGATACCGAATGAAGTTAGAACCGATAAATCCTGCCCCACCGGTAACCAGAAGCTTCATCGGAGCGTTTCCCGAAACGCGACGAGCTGCTCCTGGTCGGTTCGCGAGATTTTGTTTGCGCCGGTTTCCGCCACGAGCATATTAGCCCGCAGGAGTGACTCGAAAGTGCCGGCATCGGTCCACCAGCCTTCGAGGACTTCATAGGTGAGCTTGCCTTCCTCAAGATAGAAGTTGTTAACGTCAGTAATCTCCAATTCGCCGCGGCCGGACGGTTTCAAGCGGCGAATCTTCCGAAAGACGGTCTGGTCGTAAAGATAAATTCCAATCACCGCATAGCTAGATTTGGGATGCTTGGGCTTTTCCTCGATGCTTACGACGTGATCGCCGCGAACCTCGGCGACACCAAACCGCTGTGCGTCCGTGACTTCCTTCAGGAGTATCTTGGCGCCTTCTCCTTGCTTCTGGAAATTGACGACGGCTTGGCAGACGTTATTTTCAATAATATTGTCGCCGAGAATTACGCAAATGGAGTCGCCGTCCGCGAAATGTTCGGCCAATGCCAAGGCGTCCGCGATTCCGCCCTCGCCTTCCTGGTACGTGTAATTCAGGTGCTTTAGCCCGAAATCCCGGCCGTTCCCCAAGAGTCGCAAGAAGTCACCCGCGTTTTTCCCACCGGTAACCAGGAGGATTTCATGAATGCCCGCGTTCACCAGGGTCTGAATGGGATAATAGACCATGGGCTTGTCATAAATCGGCAGCAAATGTTTGTTGGTAACCCGGGTAAGAGGGTTTAACCGACTCCCCGTACCGCCCGCCAGAACCACACCTTTCATTTCTGCTCCATGGACCAGATGATGAAAACTATCTCTGCTGTCCCAGCGGCTACTTTCGACGCATCCGCGTCCACTGTTCGACCTCCGAACGGAAGTATATCCCAGAGGTTCGGCTTGTTCTATACGGGTTGCTGTGCGGGATGTGGTGAGGCACACCAAACAGACCGGTGCATCCCTGATGCTCAATTGAAAAAGACAGGGTAACGAAGCAGTGGGGAAACGCGCCTAAATGCGAGCTCTCAGGGCACGATGATCGTATCGCCCGACTTCAGTGCGATATTCTGGCTGGGGTCCTTTCCGCTCACTACGTCTTTATAGTTGAACAGAATCCTTTGCTGTTTCCCGCTTTCCTGACGAAGAACGTAGATCTTTTTTGAATTGGCAAAGGCTGTAAACCCGCCTGCATCGGAGAGTGCCTGCAAAACGGTCATATCCGGAAGAAGTGTATAGCTTCCCGCGCGGGTGACTTCGCCGAGAACGTAAATTCGTTGGCTGTTAATCTGCGAGACGATGACGGTCACTTGCGGGCTGGTCATGTACTTCGTGAGACCCGAAGTAATTTGTGCCGCTAATTGTGTAGCGGTCAAACCAGCAGCCTGAACGTCGTTGATCAGCGGCAAGGAGATTTTGCCGTCCGGGCGGACCGGAACAGCTTTGGAGAGATCCGGCTCCTTCCACACGCTAATGTCCACGACGTCTTGCGGCCCGATCACATAGTTGGGATCCGCAGTCGCCGGCGCGCTCGAGGACGCACTTTTGATGGAGGCTTGAAGCTGGGTCGAACCTTTCTGATTTGGATTCTGCTGCCCCGACGACCGCGGAGCCGACAGAAGACCCAGAAACAACAATATCGCCGCGTGGCGGAATATCGAATTTCTTCTATACGTTTCCATGTTCAAATCTCTCTCCACTCTACGTTATCAATTTTGAGGAATCGCTCTTCGCGCTGTGCCCGTAAGGCCCTTGTCCGTAGTACGAACCATAACTCAGCGTTTTCTCGTCCACCCCGTTCAGCACGACTCCGAGAAGATTCCTTTTTTGCAGCTCCTGCGTAACTTTGTCAGCGGCGCTCGATGGAGTGGCGGAGGCGCGGACGACCAGAAGAACACCGTCGCAGAAGCCGGCGATTACGCTCGCGTCCGCGACAGGCAGGCAGGGCGGCGAATCGATGATGACCCAATCAAAGCAAGCAGCCGCCCTTTCGGTCAAGGCTTTCATGCGCCCATTGGAGAGCAATTCACTTGCATTATTGGCCGATTTGCCGCCCGCGATAAAGTATAAGCCGCCGTCCTGTTGGTGCTGAATCACAGCCATCTTGTCGGCGGTGCCATTCAAGTAGTCGCTCAAACCCGGCGCCACAGCGGCTCCGACTACGGTGTGCATGTTGGAGGACCGCAAATCGGCGTCTATTAATAGAACGTTCTGGTCTGGCTGCCGTGCGATTACGTGCGCCAGATTACTGGCGACGAATGTCTTGCCGTCGTTCGCGATTGGGCTCGTAACCAGAATCACGCGCAGCTTTTTCTCGGCGCGCAAATGATAAAGGCGAGAGCGTAAGGTACGGAATTGTTCGGCAACCCCGAGGTTCTGGTTCCCGTCTGCGAACACATCAATCAGCGGATTGGGCCGCCACTTTACCTGGACGCAACGGCGCTTGATATCCTCAAGGCTCCAGGAGCGTTCGGTCTGGAGAGGCTCCGGCAGGAGTGGTTCAATTTCCTTCGTGATTGGGGGCAGTTGTGCCCCGTTCTCCTGTTTTGGCTGAGACGCTGGTTCTTGATTGGCCGGCTGCATGTCCGGGGTGAAGACAGCACGGGACTCGAGTTCGGCCTTTCTCAGAGCTTCGTGGATGCGGCTCATAGACCCTTTCTTCAGTTCGTCAACGGGCTGGGATTTGCTCTCATGAACGGCTACGGGTGCTCGAAGTCAGCGTGCGACGTCCTTGATCGGGCAATGAGCTGATAAAGGATTTCCTTCGCTCCGACGCTAGCCTGTCGCGATTCTTATCATACGGAGCAATGCAGATGCCACACGGGATAGAACCGTCCCTGCGACAACTGGGCACTAACTAATTGCGTGCCCTATACTTACCCGTCATCCCGAGATGAACATCCTGGCCGGATGTCGCCTCTTACTCCTTCCATTGGCGGAAAAGGAATACCACATTGTGGTAGTTGCCGGGCGTGCAATCCGGCGACTTCGCCACCCACTCCATCATCAAAACCAGATTAAGTTACGATAAATTAATAATATACGAGGATCTCAAAGCCCTCCCGCGCTCCCCGGCAGCTTGGCCCATCTGTTGCTCTCTTCGCTCCGAGGGTTCTTGCATTGAGTGGAAACGCTATTTTCGCAACCGAGAAGCGCCATGCGGAGTCGGCGGGCTTGATGATTCCGGGTGTGAGCGCATCCATTACTGTTCTGCAGAGGGTCATAGCAGAGATTGCCACAACAGATATACCGGTCCTTATTCTGGGCGAAAGTGGCAGCGGCAAGGAGGTCATTGCATCGGAGATCCACCGCCTCTCGAACCGGCGCGCGAGACCCTTTGTCAAATTTAGCTGTTCCACAGCGACATTCGATTGGCTGCTCGGTGGCGGGGTCGAGAATGGAGGCAATGGCCATCACTCTCGGCTGGACGGCACTGTGCTGTTCGACGAAGTCAGCCAGCTCGATCTTGAAAAGCAGGCGCTCCTGCTGAATCTCTTGCCTGACGGCGAGAGGGAAGTCTCCTCGGGGTGTCTGATGGCGCGCATCATTTCGACAGGTACGCGCGATCTCACCGAGGAGATGCGGGCTGGAAGCTTCCGCGAAGATCTTTATTTTCGATTGAACGGCATTTGTCTGCGCGTGCCTTCCTTGCGTCAGCGAAAGGAAGACATCCCGGAGCTGCTAGCTGCGTTTCTGACCAAATATGCCAATTTGCTCGGCAGGCAACAGCCCCCGATCAAGAGTTCGACGCTGGACTTACTGATGCAACATTCATGGCCCGGGAACGTTCGGGAACTGGAAAACATAGCCCGCAAGATCGTGGCGCTCGGAGACGATAGCTTGGCAATCAGCGATCTCGCGGTCTGTACAGTTGGCAGTGTTCCCGAAAAGACAACCGTCGGCTCAGGCGTGAGCCCTCGTCCGCTCAAGCAAGCCGCCCGTGAAGCATCACGCAAAGCGGAACGACAGTTGATCTTGGAATCTCTCGAGCGCACGCACTGGAACCGAAAGCGCTCCGCACGGGAACTACAGATAAGCTACAAGGCATTGCTATATAAGTTGAAACAACTCGGCTTGGACGACGGCGGAAATCCTGATTAGAGCCGTACTGAGTGAGGGAATGCCCCGAGATTTTCTGGCCGAAACTGCCACCCGGTGCAGCCTCGGAGAAGAGTAGAATCCCCGCTGCGACCCGGGCTGAAACGCGCTGAAGAACCGGGGCTGACAAAACCCAGAATCCGACGAGGCGTGAGAGCATGTACAAGAAATTCTTTCGACTTCGAGAAAGCCCGTTCAACGTCAATCCCGATCCGCGGTATCTTTATCTCACGCGACATATCCAAGAGGCGCTGGCGTGTTTGATTTACGGGATTCAAACGCGCAAAGGTTTTGTCCTGCTCACCGGCGAGGTAGGCACCGGTAAGACTACCGTCCTGAATAAACTGCTCGATTGGTCGCGCCAGGAACAGATCGCCACAGCCTTTATGTTCAATCCCCGGCTCAGCGAGGCCGAATTTTTCGATTTCATGCTGGCTGATTTCGGTATTCCCTGTGATTCCAGCTTGAAGAGCCGGTCGCTCATCAATCTGAACAATTGGCTGCTGCAACAGCACCGCAAAGGAACCCGTGCGGTTCTCATTGTCGACGAAGCCCAGAATTTGTCTGCGGAGATGCTGGAGGAGATCCGGCTCTTGACGAATCTGGAGACGTCGACGGAAAAACTGCTCCAAATCGTTCTTGCCGGGCAGCCCGAACTCGAGGAGAAACTCATCGACCCTCAACTGCGGCAGCTTCGCCAGCGGATCACCCTTTGGGCCAAGACTCGACCTTTGACCTTGCTCGAGACGCACGGCTATGTCAAAGAGCGGCTCCGTATCGCCGGCAGCCCGGGAGACGAGATATTCAGCGCAGCGGCCATTGAAGTGGTACATCGCCATGCTCGCGGCATACCACGGCTCATCAACCTGCTTTGCGAACACGCCTTGATCAGCGCGTTCGTCGAACACTCGCCGACCATCTCGGAAAAAATTGTGGAAGAAGTCGCCAGGGATTTCGATCTCCAGGATATGGACATTGAAACGGCGTCCAAGCCCGCTCCATCGGGCCATCCCATCCTGGTGGATCACGGCTTGCCTCAGACGGTAAGACCGGCCTCCTTGCCGCTCGGCAAAACTGCGGGAGACAAAAAGAGTTAGATTGTGGCCTTTCGCGCCACAATCAGCAGCACCGCAAAGATTGGAATTAACGCAGAACGGAAGTTACGGTGAGGGAATCGTTGCAGTCGCCTGATTCGAAAAGCCGCTTTCGCCGCCGCCGTTTACAGCCGTAACCGCATACGAATACGTTTGGCCCGCTGTTACCGACGAGTCTGTGTAGCTAAGACCTGTATCCTCGGTCGAATTCAGTCTCGCAAATGGCCCGCCGTTCGTAGACCGATAAACATAGTAGCCGGTCACCACAGAGGAACTGGCATTCCAAGACAGCGTTGCCGCGTGGTTTCCCGCAGGCACGCCCGTAGCCTGCAACGCCACAGTGGTTTGGGGGATGGCAGCGTTGCTCTTTACCGTGATGCTTCCGGTGCCAGTCCCGGTACTGGCGGGAGTAAAAGTCACGTTCAGAGCGGCGATATCGCCAGGATTCAGAATCGTGCCGCTCGGGATACCGCCGGCGGTGAAACCCGGCCCCGAAACAGTGATACTCGTGATTGTCACGGCGGAGTTCGTTGCATTCGTAAAGGTAACAGTGACGGTCTTGCTGTCGCCGAGGGCTACATTGCCCAGGTTAAGGCTCGAAGTGCTCGGCCCGAATTGCCCCGCGTTGACTGTGGCACTTCTCGATGACGCCTCAGTCGTCGTGCCCGAACAGCCTGTTTGGCAGATCGCGCCTATTGCCGCTGCCATAAACAAGATTAGTTTGACGAGCTTCCCCTTGGCACAAAACGGCGTTGTTCTCGGTGAACCATTCCGGTTCATGTCTTCAGCATAGAGGTATCCGCCATCAGAAACTATTGGCCGGTAGAACAGTCCTAGAACAGGCTTTTACCTGTCCCTACGACCAGTTGATGCATAGCTAGGATCTTTGTCTTTGTGACTTAGGTCGATGCCCCAATTCGCTGGCCAAATTGGAAATGAATTTCTTACTCAGTTCGGAGTGAGATTCTCAAGAGTTCGAGAATTCGGCTTACGAGCGTGACACAGGCAACGACGCCGGAGGTTTCTCGCTACCCATTCCCTGCGCGAGAATCAACTCCCGCGCCATGCCGCGCATCGCCGGCAAGCGTTGCGCGAAGACCGCGCCCCCGCTGAGGCATATGAGGCCACCGATGGAGACAGTCCACGGCGCGCCGATTCTCGCCGCCAGGGCGCCGCCCAACAGACCTCCGATGGGACCCATTCCGATGAACATCATGGAGTAAAGGGACATCACGCGTCCGCGCAACCGATCGGGAACCATCACCTGCAAGAGCGTGTTCGTACAGGCCATCTGCAGCATCATGCCGAAGCCGGCGGGAACCAGAAACGTCATGGAAACCCAAAGGTGGCGAGACCAAGCAAAAAGGATGAGACTCGCACCAAACACGCTCGCGGCCCTCCACACCCACTTGCCCAGTCCTTCCACACCACTCTTGGAGGCCAACGTCAAAGCCCCGAGCAGCGCGCCCACGCCTGTTGCGCCCATCAACAGTCCCAATTCGCGCGCCCCGCCATGGAGGATGCGCCCCGCGAAAATGGGCATCAACACCGTGTACGGCATAGCGGCCAGGCTGACGAAACCTATGAGCATCAGCAAAGCCCGCACTGGGGCGGTGTGGCGGGCGAAGCGAAATCCTTCGATCATATTCTCCAACGCGGATCCATGGTGTTGCAGCTTGGCCTGCCGGGTAAGCCGCATCATCAGCAACCCCGCAATAACGGCGATATAGCTGATGCCGTTGGCGAAGAAGCACCACCCTTCGCCTACCGAAGCCACTATGATGCCCGCAATGGCCGGTCCGATGATGCGCGCGCTGTTGAACATCGACGAGTTCAGGCCGATCGCATTCAGCAGATCTTCCCGCCCCACCATGTCGATCAGAAAAGCCTGGCGCGCGGGAATATCGAAGGCGTTCACGACGCCGAGCAGCGATGCCAAAACCATGATCTCCCATATGCGGATCTTGCCCGTCAGAGTGAGGGTCGCCAGCGTAAGCGCTAGAGCCATGGAAGTCGTTTGGGTGGCGATGACCACGCGATGGCGGTTATAGCGGTCCGCCACGATCCCCGCTACCGGAGCCAGCAGGAAGATGGGAATTTGGCTCACGAACGCGACCACGCCGAGCAGCAGCGAGGAACCGGTCAGCCGATATACCAGCCAGTCCTGGGCGATGTTCTGCATCCAGGTGCCGACCAGAGAGATAAGCTGCCCGCTGAAAAAGAGCTGAAAATTTCGATGGCGCAGCGCGCGAACGGTAGTGCGCAGGCCTAAGCGTCTTTTGGGGGTCTCCTCGTTAGGTGTGTCGCGTGATTCTGTTGAGGTCGCCGTTTCTGCCATGACATCCTTTTGATGCACCAATATTGTAGCGTAGAGGTGGTACGCTTTTCCGGTGGAATCGGCCGCGATTGGCGAAAACAGCAGATTGCGATCTTTTTGCCGCCGTTTGACATTAGGCGGCGTCCATCTAAAGATGTTCCTGCTGCAATGAGCACCGAATCTCCAATGAATGGGTTTCTCGCGGGAGCGGTGCGGCTGCGCCGGGCTGTTCTATGGGTGATTTTCGGATCAATTCTGATGATCCCCAAAATAAATCGGCTCCGTCGGCACACGCGGGGGTGGACCTTCAGCCGGATCGTAGCGAGCTTGGCAGGCTTGGTCATGATTGCCGTCGGCGCTGCCGAGCAGCATAAGTTCGCGATTATCGCGAGCGGCGTTCTCCTGTTACTGTTTGCGCTGCTTTTGCCTCCCGAACGGCCGAAATTGTCCGTGGATGAGCGCGCAAAGGAATTGGGCGCGCTCATCGTTGTCGATGGCGGAGTTTACCGAGATGCCCAAGCGCCACAGCGCGCGAAGCTCTTCATTGGTGTAGACCGGCTGTGGGTGTTGAATTCCGGCCTTGTTGTGCTGTCCGAAATTCCTTTGCAGGAGCTTAGGGAGGTCGTCGTGGAACCGGCGGGCTCGGACTGGAAGCTGCGCCTCGATTGTGACCGGATCGCCGCGGAATTTCTTTATCGCGGCAATTTCGCCGAACATTTGGCGCGCGTCGCGGACGAAACTCTTCGAAGCAGACTGCATCGCCAGTTGTCCGTTTTGCGCTGACCTGTCACATTCACAAGCTTTTGCGATGCCTTTTGTGCTATCGTCCCCCCACCGATCTCTTATCGTGACTGTCACCAATCATCAGCACCTGTTCCCGGTGGTTCGGGCTTCCGGGCAGGGGTCCGTTTCGGCAGCAACCAAGCGGTGAGGTGAATAAAATAATGCTCTTGTCTTGCTCACGGCCCGGAATCGCGGCGGTGGCTCTAGTCGCGCTGTTCGTTGCTTTTTGTCCTGCTGCCGGAGCACAAGCTCCACCAACACTCTCAGCGACGCCTAGGACGGGCAGCACGTGTGATTTGATGTCGTCCACTCTGACGTGTCTAGGCGATCTGTTCCACGATCAAGCGGGAATCTGGACGGCGCCCGCCCGGCTTCGCGGCCGGAAATTGGTCTGGCTCGCCCCATTTGCGGTTGCGACGACGTTGGCTCTCGAATATGACGCGCAGGCTATCAGCGCGCTCGGCCCGGGGCCGACGCGTATAAGCGCCAGTAATGGCTACACACACCTTGGCTCTGGCTATGTCTTGGCTTCCACGGCGGGCCTGACGTACCTGATCGGCAAGCTCGATCATAACGAGCGGTACCGCGAAACCGGCGTGCTGTCCCTTGAAGCCCTTGCTGATACCGGCCTAGTCGTCCAAGGGCTAAAGCTCGCCACAAACCGGCAACGTCCTTATATAGGTGATGGTAGAGGAAGGTTCTGGCCCGACGACACGGATATCTATACCACCAGCGGTTCTTTTCCCTCGGGCCATTCGGCTGCAAGCTTCGCCGTCGTGCGTGTGATTGTTGAAGAGACCCCGGGCCACCCGTGGCTGCACCTTGGTCTTTACGGCTTGGCGACCAGCGTGGCCGTCGCACGCGTCACAGGCAAAAATCATTTTCCCGCTGACGCGCTCGTTGGCTCAGTGATCGGCTACGAGATTGGCGGATATGTTTACCATCGTCGTTCAGCCTTCTACATTCCCAAAGCAAAATTTTTGGGGTTCGATCCCTCCTATAACCCGGCCACGGGATCGTTCGGTGTCTCAGTGGCGTTAAATCCTCGGTAACAAGATCCCGCCACTTTGTGGTAGGGAATTGATGCTGCTTTCGCCGGTCTGAAAACGAGGTCAGCGAATGTATTCGCCCGCCAAGCGCCAGAAGTCGTTGGTGTAGTAATGGGAAATTACATTTCCGAAAAGATGGCAGATTCCCCGGCATTCAGGGATTTCGCCATAGAGCTTTTTCCCCCGCGCGAAAACTTTGTCCAGTGAACCTTCCCGCAGGAGATTGCCTCCGATCTTACGCAGCGGCTCGCAAGGATAAAAAACGTCGCCGTTCGGATAAACCCGCGGAAACATCGTGGGGAAGCATTGAAAATCGCCAAAACGCAGTAGCGTTTCGATCGTGCGCGGCGTTCCGTTGATGGGTTGAACGTTTTGCTTGCGCCGATCGATAATTTTTCGGACCAGCTCCAGGTAACGGGGATTCTCGATCAAGCGGAGATTCGGCAATTTTTCCTTCAATGCGCTCTGCGTCGCGAAGACGAAGCCTTGCTCTCCGGTCCAGTCGAGGATGCGTTCGATCTCGGCGATATTCCACTCTTCGATTACCGTGCTGATCGTGATGGTGCTCGGATGAGGCATGCGCGACCTGGCCAGCGCGATGTTCTCCAGCGCCTTGGGCAGCGCCGCCGGTTTCGATAATGGATTCGTCGGGTCCATGGTCAGCGCGTCCAGGCTGATCACCAGGCCCGTGAGATTTTCGAAGACGCGGGCGCGCCGGTCGAGCAGCGTCCCGTTCGTGATCAGCATGACGGAACGGAAACGCAACTGGCGACGCGCGACAGCGATCAACTCCTCGATGTCCGTCCGCAGGGTCGGCTCGCCGCCGGTAAACACGATGGAGTCGCTCTCGCGGCGAATCAGCTTCAGAAGGCGGAGTGTCTCGTTCGTCGGCAATTCATCACTGAAGACATCCGGTTCCTTTTGCGTGCAATAGGTGCAAGCGAGGTTGCACTTGTGCGTGACATAAAAAATGAGCGCATAGGGCGCCACGATTTTTGTGCTTAGGATCTTGCGCCGGTAAAGATTTCGGAAGTAGAGATCGAACGTCTTCAGCGCGAAAGGGGCTTGGGCAATGAGGCCGGCGATCAGCTTGCGAGTGGAAATGCGGTTGGCATCCATCGATGACGCCATCGAGTTTGAGCCATCTACTCTGTAAAAACAATCCCCACGCCAACCTGGTCCTTTTCGGGACCCGGCTCGATGCGTACCACATAGCCCCGCAGCGCCAGCCGGGCGGCGGGTTGGCCATTGCTTGGATTCTCCATCATGACTTGCAGCTCCGATTGCAATTGCGGGCTGTGATCCAGATAGATCAGCGCGCCATGCAAGCTCAGGTCGCGGATCACCGTCTCTTCCTCGAAAGCTTTTCCCTCTTGCGTGAAGCCCAGCACGCGGGCGCGGAAATGCGCTTCGCGCCGGAGTCCCTCGCGTGCCGCCGGAATTACGACGTCCGTGTGGTCTTCTCCGAGCGTCATCACCATGCCCTCTGCCGCGGCCCAGGTGTTTTCAAATTCGGCGCGTGCATCGCGCAGGATGCCGTCGACGCTCTTATCGGAGGAGTCCGGGTCGTGATGAAACAAGACCAGATTGCGTACGCCTGCTGCTTCCGCGACGCGCACGCCTTCGCGCCAGCTGGAATGGCCCCATCCTCTGTGCCGTTCCAGTTGCTCCGGCGTGTACTGCGCGTCGTTGATGAAGATGTCTGCGCCCTCGGCCAGGCGCCTGAGGTTGCGATCGTACTCGGGATTGCCCGGTTCGTTGTCTGTGGCATAGACGATCGTGCCGACAGGGGTTTCGATGCGATATCCGAGGCAGCCTTGCGGATGATTGAGCCACGAGGTGATCACGTGGGTTTCGCCGATGGTAAAACGATCCCCGCCCGCCACGTCCGTGAAATCGCGTGCCGCCGACATCGCATGGAGATCAACCGGGAAGTAGGGATGGGCCATCTGCGCTTCGAAAACGCGTTTCAGGCTATCGCGGCCGAGGAATTCCGACCGAAAGCTGTAAAAGTGAAATCTATTTTGTGCCGAATAAAGCGGCGCAAAGAACGGAATGCCCTGAATGTGGTCCCAGTGGTAATGGGTTACCAGGATATGCGCGTCCACCGTTTTGTCCGTGGCCGCCGCCAAGCGGTTCCCGAGAATACGCAAGCCAGTGCCGCAATCCAGGATCAGTCGTCCGCCATCGGGTGTGGTCAATTCGAGGCAAGGCGTGTTACCGCCGTAGCGCCACGTGGCCCGGTCCACCGTCGGAGTGGATCCACGCACGCCCCAGAAGCTGAGTTTGGCCACTTCGTTCGCCATTGTTGCGGAACAGCTTCGGACCGAGAGCCACTAGGATCCGTGTCCATCAACGCCTTGGCCGGTAAAAACGTCGGAAACGCAAGGTTAGCGCCCATAGTAGGCGCGCGTTAACAGGCAAGTCAATTATCATTCAGCAGCCGGTTGCTTGGAGCGCGATGCAGTTAACGTCTTGTCTTAACAGTAACTTACGTTGTAGTTGCGCGTTCGGATCGAGGCTGACTAACTGTGAAGTAGAATGGTATCCATGCATGTGCACCACGGCGCCGACGGCCATTCGCATTACAAGACTGCTCACGGATTCTTATCGGTGGCCCTGCTCGCCACACTCGTTCTGGTAGCGGCGGAATTCCTCGGCGGCTATCTTGGGCATTCCATCGCTCTCTTAAGCGACGCCATTCACAACCTTTCCGACGTTCCCACCATTCTGATCTCCTGGATTGCGGCTCGCTGGGCGGAGCGCCCCGCTGATGCGGAGAGGACCTTCGGGTACCGCCGCGCCGGCATTCTCGCGGCCTTTACGAACTCAATTCTGTTGCTGCTTGTGGCCCTTGCTCTTCTTTGGGGAGCTCTCGATCGCTTTTGGCATCCCGTCGCGGTTCACGAGCAATGGATGATTGGGCTGTCACTCTCGGCGCTCGTCGTCAATGGCGGGGTCACTTTGGGCTTGGTCCGCGGGCGTCGGGATTTGAATTTGCGCGCGCTGCTGGTACATAACTTTGGCGACGCCCTTTCCAACGTCGGAATTCTCGCAGGCGCGCTGATCATCCGGTCAACCGGCGCGGTATGGCTCGATCCGGCATTGGGCATTCTCATCGCGGCTTTTGTTCTCTGGTCAAGCCTTGGCATCTTGCACGAATCGGGACACATCTTGCTCGAGGGATTGCCTCGGCAGATGAGGCTTCCTGAAGTGGCTCGTTCCATCTTAGAGATTTCCGGCGTGCAGGAAGTGCACGACATCCACATCTGGACAATTGGCGCGGATCATCACGCCCTTTCCTGTCATATCCGCATTCCCGACATGCATATGGAGGAGAGCGAGAAAATTCTGGCCGCTATTCGCATACGGCTCGCCAATAATTTCGGCATCCAACACACAACCGTGCAGTTTGAGCGCGCAGGCCTGCCCGACACGGGCGTCTACATGCCCGAACCCTACCGCTCGGGCAAGAGTTGAGACCTGAGAATCTTCGTGAAAGCCTGGAAACTTAATCAGGAAGGGAGACCGACGTGCCATTGGCATCGTTCATCTGCCGCGTGGCCTCTTTGTCGAGCTCTTTAACCGGGAAAGACCGCCTCGTGCCGTCCGTTGTAACGTAGGTGAGATCTCCGTTGCGGACCGTGAAAGCCACTGCCAACAGAACTTTGCCGTCGCGCCGCACTAGAATCAATTGCCCCAGTTCGGGCGGGGGCGGAGCCGGTGTCGACGCAGCCGCACTCGGCGCGCTCTCCGCCGTCGCCGTCGCTCCCGGCTGCGGAATCATGAATTGCGGCTGCTGTGCCAACTGGGTGTAGTAATCGGGTACCCCATAAGGGGTCGAGGAATATCCGTTGCCGTAGGGATCGTTATAAGGATAGCCATATCCGTAAGCGCTATAGTCGAGGGGCAGCGCATCGAAAAAGAGAGGGACGAACGGAAAAAAACCATTACGTCCACGCGCAAACCCGGCTCGGCGTCGAAGTGGATTCTCGATGGCCGCCAGATGCTGGAAATCGAACCCCAGCCCCGGCACTCCCCGTATCGGTGCGAAGTTTGGATTGAGCGGAGTCCCGACGATCGGGTGGTTGAAGAGTCCCGGCCGAAAAATACCGGGCGCCGTTCCTACAATCGGCAGTCCCGGCGCAACAACGCCTCGGTTAGGCCCGGAGGCTGCTCGGGCCAAGACTCTCGTTCCCCGCGCTGCGAGGCCGCCGTGCACTTGTGCTGAGGCAGAACTCCCCAAAGCGAAGCTCAGCGCCACGACGAACCCGATTTTACGAATACCTTGAGTCATCAGCGTACCCTGATACCCTCTGTATAGAAGATGTTGTCGCCAGTCCCTTGGTTGCAACCTATCTGGGCCACCTAATTACACGTCACAACTCCCCATTAAGCCCGTTCTTATGTTATACGTATCCCTCATGCGAAACCGGGAAATCAGCCCAGACCGCCCAGGTTCGCAGTTTGGCGGCGAATCCGGGTCGACGGCTAAGCCAAACGAAGATCATTCGATTTTTTGCCCGGTGTGTTCGGCACGTTTGGAAGCGCGTAAATGCAAGTTGCGTTGCCCTTCGTGCGGGTACTACATGTCCTGTTCGGACTACTATTAAGTTGTTCGTGCAACATCTGTATCACTCGTTCGAGCTGTCCGGCCCCATGGTCCTCGAGCTTCTGATCGCCTCGAGCGCCAGTAAGCCAACAAAGGAGATCATCATGGCACTCAAAATAAATGTGCGCGACGTCGACGGCATCGGTGTGGTGGGACTGGACGGGCGCGTTGTTCTCGGAGACGAAAGCAACGCTTTGCGTGAACAAGTAAAGAAAATGCTGGCCGACGGAAAGAAGAAGATCGTGCTGGATATGAGCAACGTTACTTATATCGATAGCGCCGGGCTGGGCACGCTCGTTGCCGCGCACCATAGCGCCAAAACGCAGGGCGCTACGCTCAAGCTTTCCAACCTCGGTCAGAAGTTCCAGGAAATTTTGCAGGTCACAAAGTTGCTGACCGTCTTCGACGTCTACCCATCCGAGGCGGCGGCCATCAAGAGCTTCAGCTAGTAGAACTCCAATGCTTTTTTCATCCAGAGCCGCCGCTCTGGTTCAGTCCAGTCGATAGAGCGTCAGGCCGCTCAGCAGCTTGGGATAAAAGTCCGTCGATTTCTGGGGCATTACCTCGCCCGCCAGAGCGATCTCCATCACCCGATCGACCCCGACGGGATTCAGCAGGAAGCAGATTTGTGCCCGGTTGCGGTCCACGGCGTCCAGGGCAGCGCCCATTTCGCGCTCATAGGTGATGTTCTGCTCAGCCGTAACAGCGGCGGCGGTAATGCCCAGTCCGTCCTCAAGTAATAAGCGGTGCAGCAGAACAACGTCGAGCTTGCGCTGCGCCGCCCCCACCTTCGGCATCAGCTTTGCCAAGTCCGCATCCCCGCGCAGCCGCAGCAAGGTAAACGCCCCTCCGGCATACATGCCCAGGGCGCATCCGTTTTCCCCGGCCCTCTGGAGGTCGCTCCGGAATCGCTCATAAGCCACGCCGCGGGCCGAATCGCTGCCGAACGCGTAATCTTCCTCCTCGAAAACAGAAGAGATTTTGTTGCGAAAAGAGGCAATGTCGAAGGAAGGCAAATTGGCTACCAGGCGGTGAGTAGGCAGGATCAGCAGCCCTTCGCCGTGAGTATTCACAAACGTCATCATGGACTTTTCGTAAGCGGCATCGCGATCGCCGCCACTCTTTTTCCGGCACTCATCGCGGTATGCGAGCGACGTCTCGTAACGGTGATGGCCGTCGGCAATCACCAGCTTCTGCGAAGACATCGCGCCCGCAATCTCCTCGATCTTTCGAGGGTCGAACACCGGCCACAGCCGGTGTATCACGCCGTATTCGTCGCGCGCCTCGGCGGGAGGAGACTGCCGCGCCACTTCATCGATCACGGCGTCGATGCGGCGCTGCGGATCGGCGTAAAGCATGAAGATCTGTCCCGTATGCGTGCGAGTATGACGCAGGAGTTCCAGCCGGTCGGCCTTGGGCCCCGACAGCGTTTGCTCGTGTCGAAAGATGACCCGCGCCGCGTAGTCTTCTACGCGGCCAAGTGCGATGAAACCCTTGCGTGTACGCCGTTCCGTTGTTCCTGGAATCGCATACTCCTGGAAATAGGCGTAAATGCCTGGCCGCTCGTCACGCACCATCACGCCATCGCGAACCCATTGCTCGAGCGCCATTTCCGCTCGCGTGTACACGTTATCCGCCGCCGTATCGCTGGGCGCAGGTTTGCCTTTCTCGACGGCGATGAGGTTGTAGGGGCTTGCCGCCGCGTAATGCGCTTGCATTGCCGGCGTGATTTTGTCGTAGGGCTGGGTAACCACGTCGGCGAGCTTCACTCGCTCGAGGTTATAGCGATACGCACGAAAAGGGAAAATTTCTGCCATGAACTAGGATTACCTCTCTGTGCCGAAAATCATCACGCTGATAAAAAGTACGATTTTAGCAGCCCGCACCTCATCTTCAAAGAAACGCGCTCGGTTTTTCGACAAGGAAATCCCCGTGGTTTTCAAAGCGCACCGCCCGGTGCTTTCCGCTAGAATAATTCTTCGGCGATCTCATGCAGATCAATTCGAATTCCGACGCTGCCCCATTCGCGGATGTCCGCGTGCTCATTTTCGATCTCGACGGCACGCTCATCGACTCCGGCGTCGATCTGGCTCTTTCGGTGAATACCACGCTAAAGGAGATGGGCCGGCAGGCGCTGCCCCACGATCGGATTTTTAGCTACGTCGGCCAGGGTGCCGCGCGGCTCATCGAGCAGGCGCTCGGCTCCGGCAGCACCCCGGACGAATGCGAACAGGGCCTCGCGTTCTTTCTCTCTTACTATCGCCAGCACATGCTTGACAATACCGTCACCTACCCCGGTGTGCGCGAGGGTTTGGCCGCGCTCGAAGGCATGCCCATGGCCGTGCTCACGAATAAGCCGGTGCGTTTTAGCCGGCAGATTCTCGAAGGATTGGGGCTCGCGTCTTGTTTCCGCTATATCTATGGCGGTAATAGCTTCGAAACTAAGAAACCCAATCCGTCCGGGATGGGCGTTCTGATGCGCGATTTCGGCGCCGCGCCCGCCCAAGTCATGCTCGTCGGCGATTCTGAGATTGACGTGCAGACCGCGCGCAACGCCGGCACCTGGTGCTGTTGTGTCAGCTACGGCCTCGGTAGCGCGCGCCTCGCGGATTTCCCGCCGGATCTGATGGTCGACAGCCTTACCGAACTTGCTGAGCAGTTGGACCGCCAGGCCAGCCAGCCCCGCCGCCGTTAGCGAGAACCTCGATCAGCGAGCGTGTGCGCGCGCATCCACGTCCAGGCCGAATCGATGATCGCCTGCAAATCCTGCTGCCGCGCTTTCCAGCCGAGCTCCTTTTTAATCTTTTCCGAACTGGCTACCAGCACCGCCGGATCGCCCGGGCGCCGCGGCCCAAAGCGGATGGGAATGGCATGGCCTGTGACTTTTCGCGCCGCCTCCACAACTTCCAGAACCGTATACCCGCCGCCGCACCCCAGATTGAAAATAGCGCTTCTTTCCGCAAGCAGCCCCAGCGCGAGCACATGGGCGCGGGCCAGATCGCTGACGTGAATGTAATCGCGGACGCAGGTGCCGTCCCGGGTCGGATAGTCGTTGCCGAAAATTTCCAGGTACGGCCGTTGCCGGGAAGCAACTTGCAGAACGATGGGAATCAGGTGTGTCTCAGGATCATGCAGTTCGCCGCAGCGCTTGGTGGCCCCAGCGGCGTTGAAATAGCGCAGGCTGACGTACCGTAGTCCGTAGGCCTTCTCACTCCAATGCAGGGCGCGCTCCAAAGCGAGCTTCGTCTCTCCGTAAGGATTTGTCGGACAGGTCGCGTCACTCTCCAAGATTGGCTGCTTTTCCGGCTCGCCATAAACCGCCGCGGTTGAGGAGAGCACGATGCCTGAAACTCGCGCCGCCCGCATCGCCTTGAGCAGCGAAAGGCTGGCCACCATATTGTTGGCATAGTATTTCGCGGGATCCTGGAAGGACTCTCCCACCAGTGAATCCGCCGCCATGTGCATCACCGCCTCGATCTGATGTTCCGCCAGAACACGCTCGAGCGTCTCGGAGTCGAGCAGTTCGCCTTGTATGAATTCCGCGCCGGGAGCGACGCTTTGGCGGTGCCCTTTGCTCAAATTGTCGTAAACAACCACGCTTTCGCCTCTGGCGAGCAATTCCTCCGTAACGACGCTTCCGATGTAGCCGGCCCCGCCTGTTACCAGAATCCGCATGGAGTGAGTAATACCTTTTGAACTTGAATTTCGGACCGAAGCGGCGGATTTCCGCCGAGATCGATGGCCGAAGGCGGAGTTTGCTTGAATCGATGGGCCAATTCAAGCAAACGACAAGCATCGTTTTCCAGGACTACGAGGGGCAGACGGCGGCAGAATGTGGCGAAGCGCGGCCATTGCATTCCGGCGCTCCACCCGGCGACGTACTTTAACGATGTAGTCACTCGTCGCGCGCGCTGCTACGGGATCGTCGCGGACACTTGAGTTGAATAAGCGCTTTCTACGCCGCCCGAATTCACAGACGTAACCACGTAGTAGTAAGTCAGCCCCGCCTGGACGCTCGCATCGGAGTAACTCGTATTGGCATCGACGTTTGGATTCACCTTTGTGTAAGGTCCGCCAGACGTGGTGCCGCGGTAGACGTTGTAGCCCGTTACGCTGGAAGTGCTCGCGGTCCATGACAATAATGTCGAATATGAAACAGCCGCTCCTGTGCCGGAAAATGAAATTTTCGTGGGCGAATTCGAGGCGTTGCTTGTAATCGTGAGGCTGCCGCTTACGCTGCCGCTCGCCGCTGGTGCAAACGTAACGTTCACAGTAACGGCCTGACCTGCCGTGATGATTTGCCCGCTCGAAACACCGCTGTCATTGAAGCCCGCACCCGATATGCTGACGCTCGAAACTGTAACGCTGGAAACGCCGGTATTGGTCAGCGTCGTTGAAAGCGTCTTACTGCTGCTTACGTTCACGCTCCCAAAGCTCAGACTCGAGGAACTCAAACTCAAAGTGCCTGGAGTGGACGTAACGGTCAGAGTCGCGGCTGTGCTCTTTACACTTCCCGCTGAGTTCGAGACGGTGACCACGAACTGCGACCCATTGTCCGCGCTCGTCGTAGCCGGCGTGGTGTAGCTGGCCGCGGTCGCTCCGCTGATGGCCGCGCCGTTCTTAGCCCATTGATAAGTCAGCGGCGCGGTCCCGCTGGCCGTCACCGAAAACGTGGCGGTCTGCCCAGAAGTCACGGTTTCGTTCGCGGGTTGCGTCGTAATCGTGGGCGCTGTCACGGATGAGCCAGCTATCGTCATGTTGCACACTTTTTCCGTTCCGCCTTTTGAATACGTGGCCCAACTATTCAAGCTTGAGATACTGGATTGGCTGGAACGAAAGGCATAGTTGCTTGCCAGTTGTACCTGTGCGCCGCCGGGTGCCGTTACGAACACGCTATAACGTCTGGTCGCCGGATTGATCACCAGCTGAAATGCGTACTGCGTGCCCGCTTTATAGGAATATGACGTCGCGGCCATAAAACTCCCTCCGTTGCGTACGTCGATCACCCCGGTGTTGGAAAACTGCACAATTACAGCCAAGCTCGTCATGGCGTTGGCCGCATTGAGCGAAAAACCGACCACGCCGTTCATCGACGCGTGGCTCGGCGTCACGCTGTAAGTGACCACAAACTGCGAACTCTGGCTGGTGAACGCGTGATTTTGCCAAGCTCCGGTTCCGCTTTGAAAACAGGATTGCCCTTTGGCGGTTAATCCCGGAAAGAACAGAAACAGGCTGAAGAGAAATACAGAAAAAACCAGATTCGTCCCCGCCGAACGGTTGGCTTTCATGGTTCCCCTTCGGGCCTGTCTCGTAATCGGGCTTCCGAGAAGGCGCCGACTCCCTGTGCCACACGTCGGAGAGGGCCGTCCGAACTGACTGTGAGCTTACGTAGACGGGCCGGAACGGCTCTACTGGCGGAAAGGACAAATTAGGTTCAGCACATGGGTCCAATCCCGGACCTATTCAGCGGGCCAATCCAAGCTGTACCTTATGGCGGCCCAGGGGGAAGGAAGACACCGTCCCGGCGAGAATTCCTGGCGGAGCCGTGACTTTTCCGATAGTCTTTTTATGCGCGATTTTTTCTGCGCCCTTGAGTAATTGGCGACGCCCCAACCCGTTAGCCCAGGTGACGCAGGGGCATTTATAGGGAAATGATGCATCGGGCCGGTTTCACTCGAAAACCAATAGGACACTCACTGATCGTGGCAGTTGCGTGCTGGTTTTTTCTCAGTGGCGTTTGGGGGTTGGCGGGCCAGAGCCCGCATGTCTCAAAGCCGGTATCCCCTAAGTTGGCCAAGCCGGCGCCTGCTGCCGCTGTTCCTTTCAATGCCGGCGAGCGCTTGTCTTTTCGCGTGATCTGGTCGAAATTTTCCGTGAATGCGGCGACGATTCAGCTTTCCGTTGTCGAGCGGCGGGATTTTTTCGGCCGCATGGCCTGGCACTTCCGCGCCCTGGCTCAAACGATCGATACCATGCACATTGTCTTTCCGCTCGACGATCAGCTGGATTCCTACACCGATGCAGCGCAGCTGAATTCAATTCAGTATGAGATGTACCTCCACGAACAAGGCAAGCAGCAGACGAACTCCTGGAGATTGATCAGCGATGGTTCGCCTGCTCCGCCGAACATCGCCGCCGCCCGCGTATCGCCCGGCACCCGCGATCCCATCGGACTGCTTTATGCCCTGCGTGCCGCGGATTGGAAGAGCGCTCCGCAGTTGCGCATGCCCGTCTTTGACGGGCACAATTTGTATGACGTCGTGGCTCATTTGGAAGCGCCTTCGGATCAGGCCACCGTCCCCGCCGGCCAGTTCACCACCTCGAAAATCGCGGTGAGCGTCTACGAGCACGGGCAGGAAGTCACCGGCACGCACTTCACCGTTTGGCTGGCCCAGGACGCATCGCGAACGCCTGTTCTCGTTGAGTCCGAGCTGCCCATCGGCACGGCACGCCTGGAGATGACTGCCAGGAACTGAGGCCCGCTGCTTAAGGCTTGGAGGTTTTTACGGGGGCTTTTGCGGTAGCTTTTTCGGCGGGACGTTCCGAAACGTCTCCCATCGAGGGCGTCCAATTTTCAGGCGGAAAAGCAACGTGCCAGAAATGCGGCGCGGGTTTCGTGAATTCAACGCCCACTTGTGTTTGCCCTTGTACTGTCGGACCGATGTACACCACTTTGCAAGACTGAGTTTCCGGGTGCGAGGGGCTTTTCAGCTCCAGAGCCTGGCCTTGGGAAACCTTCGCCGCCAGCATGATCAGTGCCCCGTGGGCGTTCACGACCATCGTCTTCGTCTGCTCTGAAAATTTCCCGCTCGGACTTTCTCCTGAGACCGTCACCGGGACATTCAAAATCACACGCTGGCTGCGGCGCCGATTGGAATCGGGACCCGACGTTGACCAAGTGTTCACGAGACCCAAACTAGGCGAGCCCGAGCCCGGGCGCAAGGGTGCTGGTCTCGATAATTTCCTATGACTAACGGATAGCCGCGCCAAGCTCTTTGGGCCTGCTCAGTGGGTCCTTCAGGCCCTCGAACCTTTCCGGCGAGCTAGCACAGCACGATTTTGTTGCGGTTGCGCGCGATTCGCCGGGTGGCGTTTCGCGTATCCACTATCAACTGCGCCGCCTCCACAATGGCCGGATAGTCGTACGAGGTGTGGTCGGTGGCGATCACCACGCAGTCGTACTTGGCCAAGTTCGCCGGCGTCAGTTCAATGGAGCGCATATCGGCATAGTCGTAATGCCGCATCTTGTGCAGCTGTGGAAAATAGGGGTCGTTATAATCCACGCGCGCGCCGCGCTCGACGAGTAGTTGCATGATTTTCAAGCTGGGCGATTCGCGCAAGTCGTCCACGTCCTTTTTGTACGCCACGCCGAGCACCAGCACCCGCGCGCCTTTGAGCGCTTTTTGCCGGTCGTTTAGCGCGTTGGCGATCGCCTCCACCACGTGATAAGGCATCGCCGTATTGACCTCGCCCGCAAGCTCGATAAAGCGCGTGGCAAAGTCATACTCGCGCGCTTTCCAGGAGAGGTAAAAGGGATCGACCGGAATGCAATGCCCGCCCAGTCCCGGCCCGGGATAAAAGGGCATGTAACCGAAGGGCTTGGTCGCCGCCGCGTCGATCACTTCCCAGATATCCATGCCCATCCGCAACGAAAGCTGCTTGAGCTCATTGACCAGAGCGATGTTTACGCAGCGAAAAATGTTCTCCAGCAGCTTGGCCATTTCCGCCGCGCGCGTGGAACTCACCGGCACCACGCGAGCTACGATTTGGGCGTAAAGCGAAACCGCAGCCCGCCCGCTGGGCGGATTGACGCCTCCGACGATTTTAGGAATCTGTGCCAATCCGTATTGCTTATTGCCGGGATCCTCCCGTTCGGGGGAGAAAGCCAGAAAGAAATCCGTGGCCGCGTGTTCGGCTTCCGGCCCCTGCGCGATCGGGCAGTGCAGCCCGGATTGCTCCAGAATGGGCAGCACTAACTCCTCCGTCGTGCCCGGATAGGTGGTCGACTCGAGAACGATCAGCTGGCCGCGCTGCAAATGCGGCTGGATGGAGCGCGCCGTCTGCTCCACATAGCTCAGATCCGGTTCGCGCCGCTGATCGAGCGGCGTCGGCACGCAAATCACCACCGCGTCCATCTCCGCCAGGCGCGCAAAGTCGTTGGTGGCGCAGAAATGCTTGGAGCGCACGTACTGCTGGATTTTGTTGCTGGGAATATGGCCAATGTAGCTCTGGCCCTCGTTGAGTTTCCCAATCTTATTGGGATCGGTGTCGAAGCCGATGACCCGATGGCCGGCTTCCGCAAATCGCAGGCACAAGGGCAGCCCGACGTAGCCGCATCCGATCACTCCTACTTTCAGCTGCGATCCTTTAAAGTATTCCGGTTTGCGGTCCTGCGGCATGGATAGGTGGCGCTCCTCCCTGATTTAAGTCCTCAGCAAAGCAAGATTTTCGACTATAACAGGAATACTGGGGGGAACAGAAGGGCCGCTGCACTTTTCTGGATCCGCGCCTCAGGCGGTGGTCTTTCGGCGCTGGTAACAGAGCAGAATCAAGTCCGCGCGGCGTCGCACGCCAAACTTGCTCAGCAGGTTGGACACGTGGAATTTTACGGTGCGTTCCGAAATATTCAGCTTGCTGCCGATCTCTTTGTTGGCAAGATTTTCCAGCAGGGAATCGAGCACTTCCTGCTCCCGGCGGCTCAATTCCGCGGCGCTTTCCACCTTCAGTCGCCGTCCCCGCGAATTGCTGATGATGGCGTCCACAAACTCCGAGAGCATCGAGCGCGGCACCCAGAAGCCGCCGGTGGCCACCAATGGCAGCGCTCGCGGTAATTGCTCGCGAGCCTCACTGTAGGTCAGCAGTCCCTTGGCTCCCAGCCGCAGCAGATCATGGCTCTCGTTGCCGCTGAACTTCTCCGCCACGATCAGCACCCGCGCCGACGGCGACTTCTCCAGCAGATTGGACATCAGCGCCGCGGTGGCGTTCGTCGAGGCATGCGCGTCCACGACATAAACGGGCGCTCGCGGAACCGCCAGCTTCCGCAGTTCAGGCCCCAGCAGTGAATCCAGCTGGCGTGTCACTGTTTGGAAGTTGGGCGGCGCGAGGGCGCGTGAAAACTCGGCCAGCACGAGCGGATGTGGCGACAGAATGCAGACCCGCAACGCGGTTTTTCCGGGCTTGCTCTTCACACTGGCAGCCTATACGACTACAGTGGATGCAGCAAGCCTTCGCACCAGCTTTAGCTGCTCATTTAGACAACGTATGAGTTCGGGCACAAAGTGCCGGCACTGCCGCCAAAAAGGGTAGGCTTGCTGTACTTTGCCTGTTCGAGTGGGCCTGTTCGCCGGGTCAATTATGTCATTCGACAAGTCCGACTTGGCCGGCCATTCTTTTATGCTAGGCTGGGCATTCGCGTATGAAAGCTTCCGCCAAACCCCGTCGCTACGACCGCATCGGCCTGCCCAAGGGACCGTGGGTGGTCTGGCAGAGTACCGGAAGCCGCATCGTCTCTCGCGTCGCCTCGCTGAGCCTTGGGGGCCTGTTCATCGAAGTCCCCGAGCCCGCGCCTTCCGGCGAGCTCTTGAAGCTCTTCTTCAAGGTTCCCGGCGGTGAAGTTCGTGCCCGCGGCATGGTTCGCGATTCCCATCCTGGAAGGGGCATGGGTGTTGAATTTACGGCTATGGGTTCTGAGGACCGCGCTCGTCTGCATCAACTGCTTAGCAAACTTCTGGGAGTCATAGCAAAGGCCTGAAGTCGAGTCATTTCTCCGTGAGGCGGCCCCGCGCCCTGAACCTGTTACCTTTGTGGGAATAGCAGTGATTCCAGCATGTCGGCGCGCGCCCTCTGGTCCGAAGCAATCACCTGCAGCAGGTCGGTGACGGAAATCATTCCGCGAAACGCCCCGCCGGAATCCACCACCAGCAGGTGAAAGATGCCGTGCTTCTCCATGCGCAGCAGGCATTCTTCCAATACCATCTCCGGCGATACCGTGATCAATTCGCGTGTCATGATTTCAGAGACCTTCATCGACGCCGAGGCCTTGTTTTCCGCCGCCACCTTATCGGAAATGTCGCTCTGCGAAATTACGCCTGTGAGCTTCCCCGTCCCGTCGAGCACGCCCGCGGCACGCACCCGTCGTTCGCGCAAGTACCGGGCCGCCTCGTGCACACTCATCTCCTCGGACACCGCAAAGACTTCGCGTCTTGCGCGGATCACTTCGGCAACGTTCATGGACGGGCCTCCTCGCCGGCAGGGCCGCTACGATGATCGGTACGATGATCAGATGGTAGGACTGGTAATGCGGGCAGTGCAACCGCAACTTCAGCCGCCCATCCGCAGCGGTCGATCCGGTTCGAGTGCGGCAAACCCGCCCCACGCGCTGATTCCAGTTGCGCCTCTGCCCCCTCCAGTATAGTTAAGGGGTGCGAGTTGATATCTGAGGAGAGAAATTGACCAAAGACAGCCTACCCTGGGTGATCCCGTCCCCGCCCGTGCCCGCTTTGCCCGTTCTCGGGACTGCCGGCCTTTTTCCCGTTAACCGCATCTTCTGCCTCGGCCGCAACTACGCCGAGCACGCGCGCGAAATGGGCGGCAATCCCGACCGCGAGCCGCCCTTTTTTTTCATGAAGCCTGGAAACGCCCTGCTGCCCGAGGGACAGGATTTTCCTTATCCTTCGCAGTCCGAAAACGTGCACTACGAATTCGAATTGGTCGCCGCCATTGGGACAGGCGGGGCCGATATTCGCAAGGACGCGGCCCTAGGCCACGTCTTCGGCTACGCCGCCGGACTCGATATGACTCGGCGAGATTTGCAGCAGCAGGCCGCGAGAATTTCGCGTCCCTGGGAGGTCGGGAAGGCCTTCGATCATTCTGCGCCCTGCTCGCCAGTCGTGCCGGCAAGCCGCATCGGCCATCCCGAAAAGGGGAGTATCTGGCTGGAGCTGAATGGCAAGCGCGTGCAGAGTTCCGACATTTCCGCGCTGATTTGGAACGTGCCCGAAATCATCGCTGAGCTTTCCCGCTATTTTGCTCTGGCCCCAGGCGACTTGATCTTCACCGGGACTCCTGCGGGAGTGGGGCCGGTGCATCGCGGCGACGTGCTGCACGGGAAAATCGAGAATGTCGCGGAGCTTACAGTAAGAGTCGTTTGAACAGGCGCTCGAGTGAGCGCGGTTTCAGGCGTGTTCGAGGATGATCTTCATGCGTTGCCCGTTGTCCGAGCCCAGCATGTTGATGGCGCTCTTCAGTTCGCCCAGGGGCATGACGTGGCTCACCAGCGGTTCGAGCCGCACCGCCCCGCGCTGCACCAGCGCGATCGAATTCGGATAATCCTCGCTCTTGGCTACGCGCGCATTGATGAGCGCGAGTTCCTTGAAGTAAAGGTCGTAGAAGGGCAGTTCGCCTTGCTTCGCGGTGATGATGCCAAAGAGCAGCAGCCGTCCCCCCGATCGGGCCATGTGAATGGCGTCCGCCAGCACCGGCAGCATGCCCGTGCATTCGATCACCACGTCGGCGCCGCGCCCTTCGGTGGCCTCGCGCACTTGGCGGATCGCTTCCGGGCCGCCCGGAAACGCCAGATCGGCCCCCAGCCTCTCCGCCAGTTCGCGCTTTTCCGCGCTCCGCGTAATCCCGATCACCCTCGCCCCTCGCGCTTTTGCCAATTGCACGTGCAACTGGCCGGTCACGCCTAGCCCCAATACCGCCACGGTTTCGCCAGGGAAAATGTCGATCTGCCGCTGCGCGTGCATGCAGGTCGTCAAAACCTGGATCAACGGCGCCGTTTGATTGTCGATCGATTCAGGAAGGGTAAAAACGTGGCTCGCCGGCGCCGTCACATATTCGGCAAAGCCTCCGTTCGCGTCACGGCCCAGCAGCATGCCCTTCGGGCAAAGGTGCGTTTGCCCGACGCGGCAGTGGAAGCACACTCCACAATAAAGCTCAGGATCGATGATTGCGCGGTCGCCCGGCCGCACGTTGGCATTCGCACCGGCCTCCACGACCTCGCCAATCATCTCGTGGCCCATGATCCGCGGATACCGCACGGGTATGGCGCCGCTGTAGATCTTGTAGTCGGTGCCGCAGATACCGCTGTGTGTCACGCGGACCAGCACCTGCCCTTCACCAATTGCCGGGCGTGCCACCTCGCCCAGCGCCAGTTCGTTGGGCCCGCTCAGAACCATTGCTTTCATGGATTTTCTCGAACCTCTAAGTCTCAACCCGCGCTTAGGCGCGGCTCGCCTCTGGCCGTGCCTTCAGCGCTTCGGGATTCACAGGATTCTTCGGCGCCTGCCCTTGCAGCACGCGCACTACCTCTTCCGCCGCCTTGGTTTGCAAATCGACCAGCGACTCCTCGGAGTAAAAGCTCGTGTGCGGCGTGATGATCACGTTCGGCCGGCCCAAGAGCGGCGAGCCCGTGGGTGGTTCCTTGGTCATCACGTCGAGCGCCGCCCCGGCCAGTTGCCCCGCGTCCAGAGCTTGCGCCAGCGCTGCTTCATCCACAATAGGGCCTCGCGCCGTATTGATCAAATAGGCGTGCGGCTTCATCTGCAGGAAAGCTTCGGCGTTGAACAAGCCCTGCGTTTCAGGCAGCAGTGGGCTATGGATCGAAATGTAGTCGGATAGCTTTAGAAGCTCCCTGAATTCCACGCCCCGCACTTTAGCGTTCTCGAAAACGCTCTTCGGAACGTACGGGTCGTAGCTCACCACCTGCATCCCGAACGACTGCGCCTTGGGCGCCACCAGTTGCGGAATGCGCCCAAAGCCGACAAGGCCCAGAGTGGCTCCCCGCAAGCGATGAATGGGAACCACTGCCGGCATCTCCCAGCGTCCCTGGTGCACCAGGGAGTTGGCGAGCGGAATCTTGCGCACTGCCGCCAGTAAAAGCGCCATGGCGTGGTCGGAAACTTCATCGATGCAGTAATCCGGCACCTTGGTGACCACGATGCCGCGCTCAGTAGCCGCGGCAATGTCGACGTTGTCGACGCCGATTCCAAACCGCGAGATGATCCGGCAGCGTGTCATCTGCCGGATCATGTCCGCGGTGATTTTGGCGTAGGTGGCAAAGAGCGCGTCCGCGTCCTTGGCCACCCGCATGATCGCTTCGGGCTTCGGTTCCTCCGCTAGATGCAGCTGCGCGCCGATTTTGGACAAAACGGCGCGCGCCGGGTCCAGGTTAGGAAATACGGAATCGGAAACGCCTACCTGTAGTTGGGCCATTTAACGCTTCATCGCCTCTTCCATGTGCTCCATGCGCGTGAACACCACCGGCCCATTGGCGGAAACCAGTACGTTCTCTTCCAGGCGCGTGGTCTGCTCGAGCTTGGGATGGCCGGCGAAAGTTTCGATCGCGAAGTACATGTTCTCTTTGATCTCCGCGGGATACTTCAGCGAGTACGCGCGGGAGATCCACATGCCCTCGTACAGCGTGATGCCGATGCTGTGCGCGAACTGCTGCAGCGTCACCGTGCCGTATTTGTCGTCGTCGTATTCCGGGAAGGCCGCCGCTACATCAGCCGTCGTATTGCCAGGCTTGAGCTTTTCGAGCCCCGCGTACATCGAATCGTACACTTCCTTGTAGAGATCGATCTCCTTCGGCGTCATCTTCATACCTTGCGCCCCGCCGCACTTGAAGCAGCGCACGAAGTCGATGAAATAGCCCGAAGGCCCCACCGCGTTGATGTCCACGATCACCAGGTCGCCCTGCCGGATCAGCTTGTCGGTGGCCCAGCGGCGATACGGGCTGGTGTTTCCGCCTGAAGCCACGATGATGTCGTAAATAATCTCGCAGCCCCGCTCCAGCATGAACTCGTGTACCTTGGCTTCGATCTCGCGCTCGCGCACACCCGGCTTCAGCCACTCGTACTTGATCTTCCACATGGCCGCGTCGCCAATGCTCGACGCCTGCTTCAGGAGTTCGATTTCGTCGCGCGTCTTGACCGTCCGAGCTTTGGAGACGGCCGGCCAGCCGTTCACGATCTTCAAGCCCTGCTTCTGGAACGCTTCGTAGGCTGGCATATCCAGGTTGTCGATGCCGATGCGCTCTTTTGCCACGCCGGCTTCCTTCAGCGCTTCCACCACGCTGTCCGCCATGCGCCCGGCCATGTACGGTACGGCACCTTCCGCCCATTGCCAGGTGATCGCCGGACGAATCCGCCCTTCCATCCACGGCAAATCGATCTTCGCGCACTGCAAATCCGAGCCGGCCGTTTCAAACAGAACGGGCTCGCCCTCAGTGGGCACCACCGCGTACCGAATATTGATGTTGTATTTCCAGTTGCCCTGATACGAAGCCGTCGCGTATCGAATGTTCGCTCCGGCGAACAAGACCAGCGCACCCAAATCCTGCGCCGCCATCTCCGCTTGCAGTTTCTGCAGGCGCTCTTTGCGCAGCCGGTCGAAGTCCACCCGGTACTGCCAATCCGCGCCCGTCTGGCTATACAGCCTCCGCGGATCCCATTCGTGGGGATGACCGATAAAGCTCGTATCCAGCCGCGAGCCGTTTGACGATACCGCTATCTGTGACCCTTTCTTTGTTTTTGTCACTTGTTCCGTTTTTGCCATGTAACTTCCACCATCCTCCGTATGAATTCAGGCAGGCTAAGATTCTCCTGGAATGTGAATGGCTCCCGAATGAGCGATTCTTCAGGGGATCGGCGCCAAACCCGTAAACTTGGTTTCCCTAGAGACCTTCTGTCCAACCAAACCGAGATTCAAAAAGGGCAGGCCAATATACACTGCCGCCCGCTCGCCAGTCCACCACAAGACGGAGCCCGGCCAAAGCGATTGCCCATCTCGATTCATTCTGATTCCGGATTGGCTGCGCGGCTCAAAATACATCGGTGCGAGTTTTTAAGATCTCGCTAAGCAGGTGGATATCTTTGAATTGCCCGCAGAGCCACGCGCCTATTGCGCGGACGCGCCATTGCCCGGTGCGCTTGGGAGCGATGCCGGGCCGGTCCCGAGCTGTTTGGGTTGCTGCTCACGCTTGGCCTGCAGGGCCTTAAACACTTTCTCGGAGGTCGCCGGCAGCGAGGTGATGCGCACGCCGACTGCATCGAAAATCGCATTGGCAATGGCCGCCGCCGTCGGCACCAAAGTCGGCTCGCCCACGCCCTTCGCGCCAAAGGGTCCGGTCTCGTCGTAATTGTCCACGATATCGACCTCTACTTCCGGCATATCCAGCGAAGTCGGCATGATGTAATTGGTCAGGTTGGGATTGATCTGCCGGCCGTTGGCGTCGAACAGGATCTCTTCCTCCAGCGCGAATCCGACGCCCATGGAGACGCCGCCCTCTACCTGGCCCTCTACCAGCATCGGATTGATGGCCGTCCCGCAATCGTGTGATGCGACGATGCGCAGTACTTCGGTTTCGCCGGTCTCGTCGTCCACGTCCACTTCTGCCATCTGCGTGGCGTAAACGTAAGTTCCGAAAGGCTTGCCCTGCCCGGTTTCTGGATCGAGGGCCACGGTCTCCGGATTGAACGAAGCGCTACCGATTGGCGGCTGTCCCGAAACCATTCGCGCGTGATTGGCTGCGTCACCAATGTGCATATTCCGTTGCGGAAAGCCCTTTACAACAATCTTGTGGTCCTTAGCTTCCAGTTGCGTCGGCTTCACGCCGAGCAGCGGGGCCGCAACGTCGAAAAGCGTCAGCTTAGCTTTCTCGGCGGCGAGCCGCGCGGCGTTCCCGGTGACGTATGTCGTGCGGCTGGCAATCGCGCCCGTATCCATGGGCGTCGCATCCGTATCCGCGGAAACGACGTGAACGTCGTCGGTGGCGATTCCCAGTTCCTGGGCCACGATCTGTGCCAGAATCGTCAGCGACCCTTGACCCGTCTCCACGGTACCCGTGAGCAGAGTTGCGGTGCCGTCCTCGTTCACCTTCACCACTGCCGCGCTCGGATTCGCGGCTACCGTGAACCCGATCGGGTACCACATTGTGGCCATGCCGCGTCCGCGCCGCTTCATGCCTTCACTCCCTTGCCGTTCCCGCTTTCCAGCCCATTCCATCCGAAGCGCTTGGCGGCTCGCAGGATCGATTCTTTCACCACCACGCTGTGCAACTTCTGGCCGGTCGGGCTGATGGAGCCTTCCTCGAAGGCGTTCATCAGCCGGATATCGATCGGATCAATGCCCAGGGCTCGCGCGATGTCATCCATGTGCGATTCGTAGGCGAAGCAAACCTGCGGCGCGCCGAATCCGCGCATCGCGCCGGTCATGGTCTTGTTGGTATAGACAACGAACGCCTCGGCTTCGAGGTTATCGATGTTGTACGGACCGGCCGAAAGGATGCAAGCCTTGCCCAGTGTCGTTTCGCTCCAGGAGCAGTACGCGCCGCCGTCCAGCACCAGGCGAATCTTGCGGCCCAGGATCTTTCCCTGCTTGGTCACGCCGGTCTTGTAATCCATGACGAGCGGATGCCGCGTGGTCGAGGCGTAAAACTCCTCGGGCCGCGTGTAAACGCACTTCACGGGCCGCCCGGTCTTCTTTGACAGCAGAGCCATGATGGGCTCCGCCCGGATTTCATTCTTGCCACCGAAGTTGCCGCCCACGACGGTGGCTACGATGCGGATACGGCTCATGGGAACGCCCACCGTCCGGGCTACGTCCGCCCGGCCCAGCGTGATGCGGCCGAGCGTGGAATAGATGATCACGCGCCCATTGGCGTCCCAATGGGCAATGCAGGCGTACGGCTCCAGCGGCACATGCTCCACCATCTGGGTACGGAAGGTGCCTTCGAAAACGTGATCGGACTCCTTGAATGCCTTTTCTACGTCGCCCTTCTTGATGATCTTGTGGCCGTAGATATTGGCGCTGGGAGCGTGCACACCGGGAGTCTCGAGTTTCAGCGACTCCAGCGGGTCCAGAACCGGCGGCAACATTTCGTATTCAACTTTGATTTTTTCCAGCGCCTCGGCGGCAATTTGTTCCGTCTCCGCCGCCACCGCCGCCACGCCGTCGCCCGCGTGGAACACGCGCTCATCGGCCAGTACCGGCTGATCCTTCAGCGAAGGACCAAAAGAGTTGCAGGGAATATCCCGGCCTGTGATCACGGCGATCACGCCGGGCATGGCCTCCGCTTCCTTCGTATCGATGTTCTTGATTCGCGCCGAAGCGACTCCCGCCCGCTTGATCTTGGCGAAGAGCATGTTCGGCAGATACATATCGTCAATGTATTTCGTTTGCCCCAGCCCGTGCAGCCGTGCATCGGCACGCGAGGCCCGCTGGCCGACCGCTGGTGTCTGCTGGCGCCCCTCCGGAACGATGAGGTCGATGGGGAAGGTCACTAGCGGCGCTGGTGTCGTCGGCCGCAATATGTCCGGCCGCTCCAGGATATCCGGCTTTTCGACTACCTTCGAGCGCTCCTCTGCCATCTTTGTGCTCCTTTTCTGTAAACCGTGGCCTATGCGGACTTGACTTCCGGTATCTCTTCGCCGCGCATCATGCATCCGGCGCCTTTAACGGCTTCGATCATCTTGGCGTACCCGGTGCACCGGCACAGATTGCCGCCCAGCGCGTCGCGAATCTCTTGCGTGGAAGGATTGGAATTCTCGTCCAGCAGCGCCTTGGCGGACATAATCACGCCCGGCCCGCAGAAGCCGCACTGCAGCGATCCGAAATGCTCGAATAGCTTCTGCAGCGGATGCAGGTGCTCCGCATCGGCCAGTCCCTCAATGGTTAGCACGTCGCGGCCATCCGCTTGGCCCGCCAGCATCAGGCAGGAGTTCACCGGCTGGCCGTCCACGATGACGGTGCACGCTCCGCAGTCGCCCACGTCGCAGCCCAGCTTTGCCCCGGTCAGGTCGAATTGGTCGCGCAGCATGCGCAGCAGCGTCGTTTCTGGAGGTACCGTCGCACTGCGTGTTTTGCCGTTGACTTTAAGCGTTACGGTTACCATTCGATCCCTCCACTCGCTTCGTCTGCGCCAGCGCCCACGCGCCTTCCAGACATCGCTTTGTGAGCACGGCGACGAGATTCTTCCGATACTCCGCCGAGGCCCGAAAATCGCTGATTGGCCTCGCATCGTTCACGGCCACGCGTCCCGCTTCCGCCATGGCTTCTGGCGTGATCGTGCGGCCTTCGAGAAACGCCTCCGCTTGCGTTGCGCGGATCACTTTCGGCGCCACCGCGCCCAACGAGATTCGCGCCGCGACGAAGGTATTCTTCCCCCAATCCACCCAGAAGCTCGCCGCCGCGTTCACCAGCGCCAGCGCCTGTCCTTTGCGCAATCCAAATTTGTAGAAATGGGTCGGCTTCCCCAGGTTCGCTTTGGGAATGATGATCTCGGCGAGCAGTTCATCGGGCTTGAGTATCGTTTTCCGCGGACCCACAAAAAATTCGCTTAGCGGCACCTGCCGCCGCCCGCCCCAGCCTGCGATCGTCACGATCGCCTCCAGCGCCATCAACGTCGGTCCGCTATCCATCGACGGCACCGCCGTCACCAGATTGCCTCCCAAGGTTCCCCGGTTGCGCGTTTGCACCGCTCCGATAGTGTGTGCCGCGTGTACCAGCGCCGGGAACATCTGTTGAATCAATGGCGAGCGCATGATCTGCGTATGCGTCACCAGAGCCCCAATCACTAGCCCCTGTTCGGTGAGCGTGATCGTCTTCAGCTCTTCTGCCCGCGATATGTCGACCACCACATCCGGCCCGTGCGGCGAAAACTTCCAGTCGGCTAAAAGATCGGTACCGCCGGCGATCACTTTCACTCTTACCTTTGGATCGGCGGCGTGCTGGGCAAGGAGGGCTACTGCGTCGTTGGCATCTTTCGCCGCGTAGAAATCAAACGCCTTCATCTATCTCTTTCTCCCTGCGCCGGTTGCGGATTCCGACGCACAAAGCCCGGCTGCTCTGCGCGTTACAGGTCGAACAGCGGTATCGCTAAATTACCACTTTCCCGCCCCAGCCGCAATAGTCGCCGGAACGATCGCCATGGCACACGGACTCTCAAATTGAGCGAATACGGCGGTGAAAGCCAGCGTATTTGCGTGTTCCAGGAACTTGTGAATGGTCTTTGATTCCCGATATGGGTCTTGGTAACGAATAGATTTCGTAGCAAGATTCGCTAGCAAACGCCCGGCCTGGCTCCCCCGGCTTCCTTGAACGCCGAAAGTCGCTCGTGTATGATGCCTGCATCCAACCGAAACCAATGTGCACGCGCCCGCGAGCGCGCGTGCCCGGTGAGCGCAGCCCAACAGAGCAACGGAATTCAACTGAAGTTGGCTCGTTCGGTGGTTGCGGCGGCTGGCGCGATCAATCTCTGGCGCGAATAATCTACGGAGGCTAAATGCAGACGCCCTGGAAAACGGACAAATGGTTTATCAGCCCCTGGCCTTATCTCCCCGAAGTCACCCAAAAATATAGCTTCGCCCCCAAAATCAAAATCCACGATGTCACCTTGCGCGATGGCGAACAGCAGACCGCCGTGGTCTTCCGCCGCGAGGAAAAGGTGGCCATCGCCAAGCAGCTCGATGCCCTCGGAGTTCACCGCATCGAGTCCGGCATGCCCGCCGTTTCCGAGCAGGACAAAGCAGCCATTCAGGATATCGCAGCGCTCGGCCTGAAATCCGAAGTCTTCGCCTTCGCTCGCTGTATCCCCGAAGAGATCAAGGTCGTCAAGGCCTGTGGCTGCAAGGGCGTGGTCATCGAAATTCCCGCCAGCGACCACATGATCAAGAACGCCTACGGCTGGACCTTCGATCGCGCTATGAAATCCTCCATCGACGCCACCCGCGCCGCCAAAGAAGCCGGCCTGTACACCGTCTTCTTCACCATTGACGCCACGCGCACTCCAGTGGATCGCCTCCTCGACATCGTCGAGCAGGTCGCCACCGAGGGCCACATGGACGCCTTCACCCTGGCCGACACCATGGGCGGCTGCACCCCCGACGCCGTCTATCACGTCGTCAAAAAAGCCATCGAGCGCCTGAAAAAGCCGTTGGAGATTCATTGCCACCAGGACTTCGGCCTCGGTGTGGCCAATACGCTGGCCGCTCTGCAAGCCGGCGCGTCGGTCGCACAGACCACCGTCACCGGCCTCGGCGAGCGCGCCGGCAACGTGCCCACGGAAGATGTGGTTATGTCCCTGCTCTGCCTGCACGGCATCGACATTGGCATCCGCACGCAGAAGTTCTGCGAAGTCTCCAAGTTCGTCATGGAAAAGGCCAAGGTCACCCAGCCGCCGAACCGCCCCATCGTCGGCGACAAGCTCTACGAGGTCGAGTCGGGCATCATCGCCGGTTGGATCCGCCTGGCGCGCAAAGACAATCCGCTCGAGTTCGTTCCTTTCTCGGCGGACCTCGTTGGCCAGAAGCCCGTCAGTATCGTGCTGGGCAAAAATAGCGGGCCGCCATCGATCGAGGAGTGGTGCGAAAAGCTTGGCATCAAGGCCAACGACGAAGAGCGCATGGCTCTGCTGCAAGCCGTAAAGGCCAAGTCCTTCGAGAAAAAGGACCTGCTCACCGCGGACGAGTTCAAGGCCATCGCCGACCGCATCCTGCAGAAGAGCGTCGCCCGCGTCTAACCATCGGGTGCATCACAAGAAAGTCCGGAGGCGCAGAAGCGCTTCCGGACTTTTCGTTGTTATTCTGAGTGGATCGAAGAATCCGTCTGCCTCTTGCGTAACGTCGCGCCCCTCAGCGTGGCGAGCCTGCCCCCCTTCAACTCTTCGCGGCCTTCGGCGGCCAAGCGGGCATTTCCACGCCAAACTGCTTGGCGTACTCCGCATTCAGCCGCGGCCAGCCGAACTTCATCGCGTCGGGACCCACGATGCGTCCAATTGGTTCGCCAGCGAGAAGTCGATCCAGTACGTCGAAACAAATGTGCCACCCGGCAGCACCCATGGCGATGAAGCGGCGATCGACGTTTGTCCACAGTGTCAAGCGCGTGCCGCCGGCAATCGGTTCGAGTTCCCAGCGCATATCGAACCCGCCCCAGTTGTATTCGAGCACTTTGGGAGCATCGGCTCGCGTCACTTTTGTTTCCGTAACGTGCCGTGTGGGCGCTCCCACCGTGGTCAGCTTCACCGTGCTTCCCACCGTACCCAGGCTCCCATCGGCTTCAAAGGGAGCCCACTCGCGCAG